>Ga0209991_10001072_pt1 | contig 12334 bp, 11 predicted proteins | sample ChitaG_FD_183167 | JGI IMG/M metagenome (GOLD analysis project Ga0209991, IMG submission 183167) | Deep subsurface microbial communities from South Pacific Ocean to uncover new lineages of life (NeLLi) - Chile_00310 metaG (SPAdes)... | ecosystem: Environmental > Aquatic > Marine > Oceanic >...
TTACCAGTGCTCGAGATTGTGGAGGAAAACGTCCCAGGAAAATTTCGCAGTTTATTATGGAGGCTCTAGATTTATCCAAAGCAGATGTGGTACCTAATAAAGTATCTTCTCTGGAGGTAATTGAACGGAATGCTCCTCCGGTAGGGAAGAAAGGTCAGCGGGAGGAGACCATCCCTCCTACAGAAATACTAACTCTGAGCTATCGAAGGATAGATGATTATCTTACCTGCCCTTTGAAGTATAGATTTGTTCACATAATTCGTGTGCCCATTATGCAACATCATGCTGTGGTTTATGGTAGCGCTCTTCATGAGGCAGTTCAGAAGTACTATCGTCACAGGCTGAGCGGAGAGAAAATGGGAGAAGATGACCTCCTCTCCGTTTTTCACAACTGCTGGACAAGTGAGGGATTCCTCAGTCGAGAACACGAAGAACAGCGCCTGGAGGAAGGAAGAAAAACACTACATAGATTTTACCAGATGGTACAAAAGGAAAAACATCTACCTACTTATGTGGAAAAAGAGTTTAGATTTCCATTAGAGAATAATCAAATTATCGGACGATGGGATCGTATAGACATCCATAATGGAGAGGTTTGTATTATTGACTTTAAATCTTCTAATGTGCGGGAGAAAAAGAGTGCAGACAAAAGGACAAAAAAAAGTCTGCAGTTAGCTCTTTATGCTCTTGCTTATCAAAAAATATTTGGAAAAATTCCAGAGCGAGTGGAACTTCACTTTCTAGGGTCAGGTTTGAGGGGAGTAGCAACTCTAACTGAGGAGAACCTTTGTCAAACTGTAGAAAAAATCAAGAAAGCATCAGCCGGAATTCGTGCCAGGTCTTATGAGGCAAAGCCAAGTTACCAGGCCTGTCGTTTGCTTACTTGCGCTTATCAACAGGTATGTCCTTACGTTTTTCTGGGAAAGAGATGAGGAAAATGGCTATCCAGGCAAGAGAGAAGTTAATTTTAGCTTTAGATGTAGACACTCAAGAAGAAGTTGAAGGGTTAGTGGAAAAACTGGCCGATTTTGTGGGAATTTTTAAAGTAGGCCATCGCTTATTTACCAGGTACGGTCCCAAAATCATAAAAGTTATTAAGAAAAAGAAGGTGAAGGTCTTTTATGATGCTAAGTTTTACGATATCTCCTCTGTAGTGGAAAAAGCGGCTGAAACAGTAGCAGATTTAGGAGTGGATATGTTTACTATGCATACGCTTGGCGGTTTGGGAATGATACAAAGGGCAAGAAAAGCAGCTAAGAAAAGAAATAGATTTATCAAAGTATTAGGAGTTACCCTTCTCACTTCCTTGAATTCCCAAGTGCTAGAAGAGGAGCTAGGGATTGAAAGGAATTTGAAGGAGGAGGTTATACACCTGGCAAATCTGGCAAAAAAAGGAGGGCTAGATGGAGTAGTTGCCTCTTCTTATGAAATTGAAGAATTACGCAGGAATTTTGGGAATGACCTTCTTCTAATCGTTCCGGGAGTAAGACCAAGAGGCTCAAAAAAAGATGAGCAAAAGAGGGTATTGACTCCCCGGCAAGCAATTAAAAGAGGAGCTGATTTTGTGGTAATAGGACGTCCTATCCTGGATTCGGCTGACCCTGTGAGAACAGCCAAACGAATCCTGGAAGAGATCGAGGACTAGTTAATGAGGCTACCCAAAGCCCTACGGGTTTTCATCTTAATCGGTGCTGTCTATACTTTTCTCTTATGTATAAACCTTCTTGGTAGCTCCCTGAAGTTGTTAGGGGGCGGATTTGTCAGCCAATTAATCAGCACTGCTTCCAACCCCCTGGTGGGACTTTTCATTGGTATTCTTGCCACCTCGTTGGTGCAAAGCTCGTCCGTTACTACCGCTATTGTAGTGGCCCTGGTGGGTACAGGAAGTATCAATATCGTTAGTGCTATCCCTATTATTATGGGAGCCAATATTGGTACTACAGTTACCAATATTCTGGTTTCTCTTGCTCATATCACTAAGAAAAGAGAGTTTGGACATGCTTTTTCTGCTGCTGTGGTGCATGATTTTTTCAATGTGCTATCTATTCTTATCTTTTTTCCACTAGAGATTTATTTTCATATTATTGAGAAAATTTCCTATTTTTTGGCTCAGATTTTTGAAGGAGCGGGTGGACTGAAAATTACCAGTCCTTTAAAGATTATTCTTGAGCCTGTCTCCAATTCCATAGAGGGTCTTCTTGCTTACAGTCCTGTTGTGTTACTGGTTGCCTCTCTTGTCTTTCTCTTTATTGCGCTGACCGTTCTGGTAGCTATGACTCGCTCCCTGATAAGTGAAAAAGCGGAACTATTTTTGGACAAATATCTCTTTGGAACTGCCGGAAAGAGCTTTTTATTAGGACTCTCATTGACAGCTGTAATTCAGTCTAGTTCAGTTACTACTTCTTTGGTAGTTCCCCTGGTAGGAGCGGGTTTGTTAACTTTAAGAAAGATTTATCCCTATCTCCTGGGAGCAAATGTAGGAACGGTAATTACAGCCATCCTCGCTTCCTTAGTTACCGGGTCTTTGGTGGGAGTTCAGGCAGCTCTTGCTCATTTAACTTTCAATTTACTGGGAATTTGTGTGTGGTATCCTTTAAGAAAAGTTCCTATCGGACTTGCTGAAGGATTTAGCTCCCTCATTAAAGAAAAAAGAATGCTTGCTGTTGTTTATTTGATTTCAGCATTTTTTTTAGTACCAATTCTTATAATCATTCTTAGCAGGAGGTGAAATATATGTTTAGAGAGTTTTTTCAGCTTTGGAAAAAAGCAGGATTGCTAAATGAAGCTCTTAAAGAAACAGAAGAGATGCTTTTGGTGGCTAAAAATATGTTTTCTTTTTCCCTGCGCGTTCTAATGGATAAAGAGAAGGAAAAGGAAGATATTTACAAGATCGACCGAGAGCTTAATAAGCTGCAGAGAAACGTACGGAGAAAAATTCTGGAGCATCTTTCTATAAATCCCCAACAAGATGTTACCTCTTGTCTGGTTTTGATTACCATAGTTATAGATATAGAAAGAATCGGTGATTACTCCAAGAATTTAATAGAGCTTTCCCACAAATATCCGCAACGCCTAAAGGGAAAATACATTGAGAGAATAAGAGAAATTGAGAAGGATATAGAGGGACTCTTTGACGGGACAATAAATGCTTTCAAAAACGCAGATATTGATTTAGCCAAGCAAATTATGGAAAGACATGCAAGAATAGCTGTTCACTGCGAGAAGGTTGTGGAAGACCTTGTTGAAGACACACAAGTTTCTTCCAGAATGGGTATCATCTGTGCTCTTCTGGCTCGATACTTAAAACGAGTGAGTGCTCATCTGAAGAATATTGCTTCCGGCGTATCCAATCCTTTCCATAGGCTAGGATATAAGCCAAAAAATATGGAGTGAGGTTATTTTAGATATCCTTGTAAAAGATAGTCTCCCTCTATTTTCTTCAATGAATCTATGCTTATGTAGGGAGTCTCCTTTAATAAATTAACTCCTTTTCCTTCTACCCAGGTAGGGGCTTCTTTTCCTCCTATTATACGAGAGGCAAGAAAGAGGAATACCTTATCGACTCTTTTTTCCTCAAAAAAAGAAGCGATTATCTCTCCCCCTCCTTCTACTAGAAGACTCATTATTTCAAGCTCTCCTAGTTTCTTCAGGACTTCCTTTAGACTTACCTTTTCTTCTTTCGCTTCTGTTACCACTACCTTGATTCCTTTCTCTTTTAACTCTTCTAATTTCTTCTTATTTGCCTGCCAGGTAGTGAAGATAAACGTACCGGCTTTTTCCTGGTCGTTTAAGAGACGTGCTTCCAGGGGAATTCTTAGTTTGCTATCCAGGATAATCCGAACAAATCTTCTTTTGGAGGAAGGAGGAAGTAGGGAAGGGTCATCTTTGATTACAGTATTTATTCCTACTAGAATAGCATCCACTTTATCTCTGAGGGAATGAGCGAATCTACGTGATTTTTCACCGGTTATCCACTTAGATTCCCCGCCGGGGGTAGCAATTTTTCCATCCAGACTGATTGCTGCCTTGATTATGACAAAAGGCCTCTTTTCCCTTAGGTAATTGAAGAAAGCCTCATTTAACTTTTTTGCTTCTTCCTGACAAACTCCCAGTTCGGTTTCGATACCTTCTCTTGCCAGGCGTGTTAGCCCTCCTTTAGAAGTAGGGTCTGATATGGCCGCTATTACTTTTTTAATGCCGGCTTGAATTATCTTTTCTGTACAAGGAGGGGTTTTCCCATAATAGTTACATGGTTCCAAGCTGACATATAAAGTAGCTCCTTGAGCTTCCCCTTTTGCCTTTTCAATAGCTTCTGCTTCGGCATGCGGTCCGCCGAAGTATCTATGATATCCAGTAGCAATCACTTTTTCCTTCTTAGTAAGAACAGCTCCTACCATAGGATTGGGAGAAACTTTTCCTTCGCCTTTTTTAGCCAATCTTAAGGCCAGTTTCATCCATTTTTGACTAAGTTTCAAAATCCTCCTCTTTATCCAGTTCAAATTCCTGATGGATAGCTCTTACTGCTTCCTTTCCTTCATTTTTTCTGACTACACAAGATATCTTTATTTCTGAGGTGCTTATCATATCAATGTTTATTTTGTTCTTTCCAATGCAGGTAAACATACGGGCGGCAACTCCAGGGTGGGATTGCATTCCTGCGCCTATCAAAGAAACCTTGGCCATATCCGAATCATAAATTATCTCTTCAATTTCCAATTTTTCCCTTATTTTTTCCATTGCTCTTCTTGTATCCTGCAGGCTTTCTTCTTTTATGGTGAAGGAGATGTCATTTTTTCCTTGTTTTGTACTGCTTTGAATGATCATATCCACATTAATATTAGCTTTGGCTAATTGGGCGAAAATGAAACCAGCCGTTCCTGATTCATCGGGTACTTTCTTAATAGTTACCTTAGCTTCCTTTTCATCAAGGGTGATTCCGGATACCACAAATCGTTCCATAGATTCATTTTTAGTCAATTATTGTTCCCTCCTTTTGACTGAAACTAGAGCGTATATGCAAAGAAACTCCATATCTTCTGGCTATTTCTACCGCTCGCAGATGTATAACCTTGGCTCCCAGGCTGGCCATTTCCAGCATTTCTTCATAGGAGATATGCTTAAGTTTTCTTGCCTGAGGTATAATGTGAGGGTCAGCTGTGTATACTCCTTCTACATCACTGTATATTTCACACATATCTGCCTTCAATGCAGCAGCTAAAGCTACGGCGGTAGTATCCGAAGCTCCTCTTCCCAGGGTGGTGATAGTACCTTGGGAGGTAGTCCCCTGGTAGCCAGCTACCACAACAATTTTATTCTTCTTAATCTCTTTCAAGATTTTCTTTGTTTCAATCTTTAAAATACGGGCTTTGGTATGAGCTTCATCGGTGATTATTCTTATCTGAGAGCCACTAAAAGATATAGATTTGGCTTCCAGAGAGTGGAGGGCTGTAGACAATAAAGCGCAGGAAATAATTTCTCCTGTAGATAAAAGCATATCTAATTCTCTTTTGGGGGGATGAGGATCAACTTGTAAGGCAAGAGCTAATAACTCATCAGTAGTATCTCCCATAGCTGAAACTACTACTACTATATCATTTCCTTCTTTCTTTGCCTGCAGGACCCTTTGAGCTACTTTCTTAATTCTTTTCAGTGAATTAAGCGAACTCCCTCCATATTTCTGTATGATTAAAGGCAATTCTTTTTCCCTTCGCTACTTTAAGAAATTTTATCTAGTTGTTCTAATACATATTTTCTGATTTCTTGGGGAGAGGGCATGTCAGCTGTTATTTTACCTTCCTTTATCACTTGTTTTGTTAAGGGAGTAAAGTTCCCCCCACATGAACACTTTACTATTCTTTCCCTGAAGGGAAGTACGGAACGAGTCAAACAAGAAGAACATTGCCAGAGCTGTTTTTTCCCTGAGCGTTTACCTTTTTTGGCCAGAGGCTTACTATTTATCTCAACTATATCTAAAGAAAAGTCTATTACCGGAGCATTGCTTATGTATGTTCCTACTCCGAAGGCATCGGCTACAGAATTAAGAAGAGCTATTCTCTCTTCGGTTATTCCACCGGAAACAAATATTTTTACTTTTTTGAATCCTCGTAGGTCGAGTTCCCATCGAACTTCTTTTAAAAGTTCCATAATATCGCCTCTTCTGGAAGCGGGAGTGTCTATTCTAACGGCCAGAAGGTTCTTACCTAAAACTTTTGCCACTCTGAGAGCTTCAAACTTTTCATCTCCCAATGTATCTATCAGGGCCACTCTGCCCACTTCAGGTTCAATGACCTCATCAAAAAATTGGGTAGCTTTCACTGTATCTCCGGCTAGCAAAACAAGAGCGTGGGGGATGGTCCCTACCGCTTCCTCACCTAATTCTTTCGCACTACTTCTTACAGCTACTCCGTCACATCCCCCTATAAAGGAGGCCCTGTCTATCATAGAAGTTATCCCGGGATGCATTCTCCTGGCTCCAAAGTGATAGACAGTCTTTCCCTGGGAGGATTTTTTGCAGCGGGCCGCGCGAGTGGCTATGCCGGAAGCCTGACAAACTAAACCTAAAAGGGCAGTTTCATATCTGGCAAATTCGCTGTAATTACCTTCTATGGTTAAAACTGGCTCAAAAGGATAGAATAGATTACCCTCAGGCATACTCCAGACATCAACCTTCAATCCTTCCAGTAAATAGAGTGCTTCATCTAAGCCACCTAAAATTGCCCATTGGTAAGGAGAAGGAAGAGTCCTGGCCCTTATCTCAACAACAACTCTTCTGTCCAATCTTTTCTTTTTTAGAATCCTGACCGTACGCTCAAAATAGACATCGGTGATTTTTCCCTCTTTAATGTCATCAGAGTTAGAAATATGAAACATGTCTCACCCCTGAGAAGTCTTGTGGCTAGCAATTATGACAGGCCACATAATGCTCTCCACCTATATCCTTAAGTAGGGGCTCTTCCTCTTGGCATTCTTGGGTTGCGTATGGACATCTCGGGTGGAATCGGCAGCCAACAGGAGGATCCGTCGGACTGGGCACATCTCCCTTTAATATTACTCGCTCTCTCTTCACCTCAGGGTCTGGGATAGGGATGGCAGAAAGAAGAGCCTGAGTATAAGGATGTTTTGGAGAGGAATAGATTTCCTTCCAATTGGCTAACTCCACTATTTTTCCTACATACATTACAGCTACTCTATCACTAATATACTTTACCACACCCAGATCATGAGCTATAAAAAGGTAGGTCAAATTAAACCTGGCCTGCAATTCCCTCAGTAAATTAATTACCTGAGCCTGTATAGAGACATCTAAGGCAGATACCGGCTCATCACAAACCACGAACTTAGGATTAATGGCCAAAGCACGGGCAATACCTATTCTTTGTCTCTGACCTCCGCTGAATTCATGAGGATACCTTCTTATGTGTTGTCCTTTTAACCCTACAATTGCCAGCAGTTGACGAACTCTCTCCTCCCTTTCCTTGCCCTGGGCAAGATTATGAATAAGTATAGGCTCACTGATAATATCTCCTATGGTCATTCGGGGATTAAGGGAGGCATAAGGGTCCTGGAAGATAATTTGCATATCCCGGCGCAGCCTACGTAGTTCTTTCTTATTCAACTTGGTTATATCTTTATTTTCAAAAATTACCTTCCCCTTTGTCGGCTCTACTAGTCTCAAGATAGCTCTTCCGGCAGTTGTCTTACCACATCCGCTCTCACCAACCAGGCCCAGAGTTTCACCCCTTTTGATAGAAAGGTCTATTCCATCGACAGCTCTCACATAACCGATAACTTTAGAAAAGAGACCACCCTTTATGGGAAAGTGAACCTTTAGACCCTCTGTGCTTATTAGATATTCATGTTGCCTCATATTTCATCGTGCCTCCAACATCTAACCTGGTGACCGTCTATTGCATCTACAAGTGCAGGTTCTTCAGTCCTGCATTTCTTCTTTACAAAAGAACAGCGAGGATGAAATCTACATCCGGCTGGGAAGCTTAAAGCATCAGGGACCATACCTTCTATCACCTCCAGCTTAACTTCTCTATCCATGTCCAATCGGGGTAGAGACCTTAATAAACCACGCGTATAGGGATGCCTGGGGTTATGGAAGATCTCACGCACATCAGCAGATTCTATGGCTTTACCTGCATAAACTACCATTACCCTATCTGCCATCTCCGCAATTACTCCTAAATCATGAGTTATGATGAGCACTGATGTTCTGAACTCTTTTTGTAGCTTACTGATCAGGTCCAGAATTTGAGCCTGAATGGTGACATCAAGAGCAGTGGTCGGCTCGTCGGCTATCAGCAATTCAGGATTACAGGAAAGAGCCATAGCTATCATTACTCTCTGTCTCATTCCTCCACTCATTTGATGCGGATACTCTTTGAATCTGCGGGAAGACTCCGGAATTTCCACCAATTTTAGCATTTCCAGGGTTTTTTCTTGACTTTCTTTCTTGTTAAGTTCCTGATGCAATCTTATAACTTCCGAAATTTGCTCACCTATAGTATGGACTGGATTAAGCGAAGTCATAGGCTCCTGGAATATCATAGAGATGTTTCTTCCTCTTATTTTGCGCATAGCCAGCTCGCTTATCTTTAAAATATTTCTGGCTTTAAGGAATATTTTACCATCCATTATTTTTGCTGGAGGCATTGGGAGCAGACGCATTACCGATAAAGCAGAAACACTTTTCCCGCAGCCACTCTCACCGACCATACCCAGTGTTTCTCCTCTATTAATTTCAAAATCAATGCCATCCACTGCTTTTACTACACCATCTTTTGTATAAAAATAAGTCTTTAAATCCTTTACTGAAAGTAAACTCTTTCCCAAATTATCCTCTCTTCAACCTCTTTCCAGCTTGTTTTTCTTTAGTACAAACTAGAACTGATAGGCAGATAGCTACGGTAAATTTTGTCTAGAGGCAAGTCTATTCCTGAATTAAAAGCTTTATTAGTTTCCAATTCAATTCAAGGCTTCATATGCGGATCCAAAGCGTCGCGCAAGCCATCACCAAGGAAATTAAAGGCAAACATAGTAATAGACAAAGCCAGAGCAGGAAATAGTACTAGATGTGGATAGGAACGCATTCCCTGGTATCCCTCCGAAATCATCATTCCCCAGCTGGGAGTGGGAGGATTTACCCCTAATCCAATAAAGCTCAAAAAGGCCTCATATAAAATGTAAGTAGGAATGGTTAAAGTTTGGCTAATGATACAGGGACCAATTATATTAGGAAGAATGTGGCGGGATATAATTCGCAAGTTACTTGCCCCCATAGCTCGAGCCGTTTCAATGAATTCTTTTTCCTTCAAAGAAAGAGTCATTCCCCTTGCTAAACGAGCCATTCCTAACCAGGAAGTTAATCCGATGCCAATAAAAATGAAGAACATTCCTCCTAAGGCGTTATCAATACTAGTTAACATCCCTGCAAAGGTGCCCGGCTGGACGGAAGTAAAGGTAGATTTGAAATATACCATGAGCAAAATAATCAAGAGCAAGGTGGGAACGCCGTAACCAATATCGACCAGGCGCATCATATAATTATCCACCTTACCGCCAGCATAGCCAGCAATAAGACCATAGGCAATTCCGACCACAAAACTCACTGTCGCTCCCATCAAAGCGACAGATAAGGATACACGGGCTCCATAGATAATACGACTGAGAAGGTCTCTTCCCATAAAATCAGCACCCAGCCAGTATTTTTCTCCCGGTTTGGCATAATTATCCCAGAAATTAGCTTCATCATAAGCATAAGGAGCAACAAGGGGAGCAAAGATGGCCGTTATGCAGAGAGCGATTACTATAACTGCACCGGTTGTTGCCATCCTATTTCTCATTAAGCGATATAAGGCATCTTTCCAGAGACTTGTTTCCTTAACTTTCCTAGCTCCCTCTTTTTCTTTTACCCTTATCTTCATTCCTATGCCTTTATCCCTTTCTATTCATATCTGATACGGGGATCTAAAAAACCATAAGTTATGTCCACCACCAGATTAGCTATGACAATAATCGCTCCGAAAAAAAGAGTGATACCCATAATTACCGGGTAGTCTCTGTTCATCACACTGGTAATGAAATACTTTCCTATGCCCGGGATAGCAAAAATCTGCTCCACAATCATTGAACCGGTGATGATAATAGCAAATATAGGGCCTAAAACAGTAGTTACGGGGATAAGTGCATTCTTTAAGGCATGATGTAGCATTACTATACGTTCTGAGAGACCTTTAGCTCTTGCTGTTCGAATGTAGTCCTCCCGAACAACCTGCAGCATACTGGCGCGAGTTAGTCTGGCTATAATAGCCGAATAGGCCGTTCCCAGGGTTAGGGCTGGTAAAATCATATGGCTTATTCCTCCCCATCTGGCTATGGGGAACCAATCTAGCTTCAGGGCAAATATCCATATCAAAAAAGGACCCAGGGCTATATTGGGAAGAGAAACTCCCAGTATGGCTAGCCACATACAGGTATAGTCAATAGCTGTGTTCTGCTTTAGAGCGGCCAATATTCCTAGAGGAATGCCTAATCCGACAGCAATAAAGAAGGCAAATAATCCTAATTGAGCTGAAATGGGAGCTTGCTGGCGGATAATATCATTTACTGTCCTGCTTCTGGAAGTAAAAGAGGGGCCAAGGTCAAAATGGAGAATCCCTCCTAAATAGTTCAAATACTGTTTCCAGAAGGGCTCATCCAGGTGATAATATGCCTCCAGGTTAGCTATGATTTCGCTGGGTAGCTTTTTTTCTCGGTCAAATGGACCTCCCGGAATCATATGCATAAGAGTAAAAGTAATTAAAGAAAGTATCAGTAAGATAATTACTGACCAAAAAATGCGCCTAATAATGTAAGCAAACATTCTCTTCCTCTTATTAGAACAAGAAGACACATATAGCCCCTACTGCTGCACAGCAGGGGCTATATATTTGAAGACAAATCTTTACAGCTCCTAATCTAGTGAGGTAGGATCTTCCAATCCTTGATATGCTCGCCCCCCATAGGAGCATATGTCCTTTCGACATAGGGCTTGGTCAAAACAACCCGGGTATACCAGTAGATGGGAGCGATGCCAGCATCTGTATCACAGAGAATTCTCTCCGCTTTCTTATACATTTCTATCCTTTTAGCAGGATCAAATTCGCGGGCCGCTTCCTCTACCAGCTTATCATATTCTGGGTTGGAGAAATTGGCATAGTTCGATTCGGATTTTGAGTTGAATACATCGTTCAGCCAGTTATTGGCATCCGGGTAATCTGCGCACCAACCCAGGCGGTAAATTTGAGGAGCGTCCTCTACAAGGGTTTTTAGATAAACCTTCCACTCCTGGTTAGCCAGGTTTATCTCTATGTCCAGTGTTTGCTGCCACATAACTTGAATAACCTGGGCAATTTTCCGATGGGCTTCACTGGTATTAAACATTAGACTAACAACAGGAAAGCCCTCTCCTCCAGGATAACCAGCCTGGGCAAGAAGGTCCCGCGCTTTTTCGGGATTAAAGGGGTGTCCAATTTCTTCAGCCGGGTCAACCCAGCCGAAGATTCCCGGGCAGGAAAAAGTAGTGGCCGGTCTCTGTCCTCCCTTAAGAACGGTGGCAATGAGAGTTTCCCTGTCAATCGCTGAGGCAAAAGCTTTGCGCACCAGTGGATTGTCAAAAGGGAATTTCTCATTGTTAAAGCCGTAGTAGTAAGTACAGAGCCTGGGAGCTATATAAAGCTCTTTGCTCAATACAGGATCCGCCTTTAATCTATCCATATCCTCAAGAGGAGGATTATCCTGCACATCCAGTTCTCCACCTTCGTACAGGGACTGAGCAGTAGAGGCCTCTGTCACCATCATACAGTAGATTTCATCAATTTGAACCTTATCTGCCTCATAGCTATCAGGATTTTTCACCATAAGTAAATAGTCGTCATGAACCCACTCTTTCAGGATGTAATGACCATTGGTGACAATGTTTTCCGGTTCAGTCCATTTGTCACCCCATTTTTCGATAGCCTCCTGGGGTTGAGGTCTGGCTATCCACATACCGGCTATGGCTGGAAAATATCCGGCAGGATGACTCAATTCGAAACGCACTATGTAGTCTCCTACTGCCTTGACGCCTACTACACTAGCATCTTCCACCTCTCCTGTATTATAGTCCTGTGCTCCCTTAATGACATAAAGCACATAAGCGTAATCTGAGGCGGTAGCCGGATTAAGGGTTCTCTTTACCCCGTATTCCACATCATAAGCTGTAACCGGCTTTCCATCAGTCCATTTAACATCATCCCGCATAATAAATGTCCAGACCAGTCCATCATCAGAAGCAAACCAATGCTTG
>Ga0209991_10001073_pt1 | contig 12331 bp, 10 predicted proteins | sample ChitaG_FD_183167 | JGI IMG/M metagenome (GOLD analysis project Ga0209991, IMG submission 183167) | Deep subsurface microbial communities from South Pacific Ocean to uncover new lineages of life (NeLLi) - Chile_00310 metaG (SPAdes)... | ecosystem: Environmental > Aquatic > Marine > Oceanic >...
GGGACTGTACGTCGGTAGCGCGCTGGCTCCGAAGTGGAACGACCGTGTCGCCGCCGGAGATCTGGGGTACCGCGCTAAGGCGGTCGTTACCCGTTATCCGGAGGGAATCATGCTGCAGCGCAAGGGCGCCGGGCCGATCTGGATACCCGACGATGCGGTCGTTGAGATCAGAACTGAAAAGAACCTGGCCGGTAAGGTGCTGACCCACGAGGGCATTCTGGCTATCCGGTGGCGCTTGCCGACGGGTGCCGAGATCGACACCGGTTTTCGTGCCGACGATCGTCGGGACTACTCGAAATGGCTTCCAGAGGAGGTCGGATGACCGCACACAAAGCCGTCCTTGTGGTTGAGGACGGCCGGATCTTTACCGGCACGGAGTTCGGGGCGGTCGGTGAGACGCTTGGTGAAGCCGTGTTCTCCACCGGCATGTCGGGCTACCAGGAGACCCTCACTGACCCCAGCTACCATCGGCAGATCGTGGTGGCCACGGCACCCCAGATCGGCAACACCGGCTGGAATCTCGAGGACAGCGAGAGTCGCGGCGACAAGATCTGGGTAGCCGGCTACGCCGTGCGTGATCCGTCGCCACGGGCGTCGAGCTGGCGTGCCACCGGGACTCTCCAGGACGAACTGGAGCGTCAGGGCGTCGTCGGCATCGCCGGCATCGACACCCGCGCGGTGGTTCGTCACCTGCGCAGCCGAGGTTCGATGAAGGCCGGATTGTTCAGCGGTTCCTCGCTGGCCGACGCCGACGAGTTGCTGATTCGAGTACGCGGCCAGGGCGCAATGCTCGGCGCGGATTTGGCGGGTGAGGTCAGTACTGAGAGCAGCTATATCGTTGAACCCGCACAGCGGCAACGGTTCACCGTTGCTGCTCTGGATCTGGGCATCAAGACGAACACTCCGCGAAACTTCACACAGCGCGGTATTCGCACTCACGTGCTGCCGTCGTCGGCTGGCTTCGGCGAGATCGCCGATCTGCGCCCCGACGGAGTGTTCCTGTCTAATGGGCCAGGAGATCCGGCGACTGCCGACCATGTGGTGGCCGTGACTCGAGAGGTGCTTGGTGCCGGAATTCCGCTGTTCGGCATCTGCTTCGGTAACCAGATCCTGGGCCGCGCGTTAGGCCGCGACACCTACAAGATGACCTTTGGACACCGGGGCATCAACATCCCCGTGATGGACCACGCGACCGGTCGGGTCGCGATAACCGCGCAAAACCACGGCTTCGCCCTGGAGGGTGAGGCCGGCGAGGAGTTCGACACACCGTACGGGCGCGCCGTGGTGAGCCACACTTGCGCCAATGACGGTGTGGTGGAAGGGATCAAACTGCTCAGTGGGCGGGCGTTCTCGGTGCAGTACCACCCGGAGGCGGCTGCGGGTCCACGCGATGCCGAGTACCTGTTCGATCAGTTCGTCGACCTGATGGCAGGGGCGGCATGAGCGGGGGCGAACAGTTTTGTATCCATTCCCGCGGAGTGACGTGGGCAGACATGCGCGCTCGCGCAGAGGAGAAGTAGATGCCGCGTCGTACTGACCTCAGCCATGTCCTGGTGATCGGTTCCGGCCCGATCGTCATCGGACAGGCCTGCGAGTTCGACTACTCGGGCACCCAAGCGTGCCGGGTGCTGCGCGCCGAGGGGTTGCAGGTCAGCCTCGTCAACTCGAACCCCGCGACGATCATGACGGATCCGGAGTTCGCCGATCACACCTATGTGGAGCCCATCACCGCCGACTTCCTTGAGCGGGTCATCGCCCAGCAGGCGGAGCGCGGAAACAAGATCGATGCGCTGCTGGCGACCCTGGGGGGACAGACCGCGCTCAACACCGCAGTCGAGCTCTACGAGAACGGCACGCTCGAAAAGTACGACATTGAGTTGATCGGCGCGGATTTCGAGGCCATTCAGCGCGGTGAGGATCGGCAGAAATTCAAGGACATCGTCAGCAAGGTTGGTGGCGAATCAGCTCGCAGTCGAGTCTGTTTCACGATGGACGAGGTACGTGAGACGGTCGCCGACCTCGGCCTGCCAGTGGTAGTGCGGCCGAGCTTCACCATGGGCGGCCTCGGGTCCGGGATGGCGCGTTCGGCGGTGGACGTGGAGCGGATGGCGGGCGAAGGGCTGGCCGCATCCCCTACGGCGAACGTGCTGATTGAGGAGTCCATCTACGGATGGAAGGAGTACGAGCTCGAACTGATGCGAGATGGTCGCGACAACGTCGTGGTGGTGTGCTCGATCGAAAACGTTGACCCGATGGGGGTTCATACGGGCGATTCGGTGACTGTCGCCCCGGCGATGACACTGACAGACCGCGAGTACCAGACCATGCGCTCGCTGGGCATCGACATCTTGCGCGAAGTGGGTGTGGACACCGGCGGCTGCAACATCCAGTTCGCCGTCAACCCCGCCGATGGCCGGCTGGTCGTCATCGAGATGAACCCCCGCGTGTCGCGTTCCAGTGCACTCGCGTCCAAGGCCACGGGGTTTCCGATCGCCAAGATGGCCGCGAAGCTGGCCATCGGCTACACGCTGGACGAGATTGTCAACGACATCACCAAGGAGACGCCCGCCTGCTTTGAGCCGACGCTGGACTACGTGGTGGTCAAGGCGCCGAGGTTCGTGTTCGAGAAATTTCCCGGCGCCGACACCACGCTGACCACCACGATGAAATCAGTCGGCGAGGCGATGTCGTTGGGCCGCAACTTCGTCGAGGCGTTAGGGAAGGTTCTGCGCTCATTGGAGACGAGCCGAGCCGGATTCTGGACCGTTGCCGATCCTGACATCGACGATGCCGATCTCGAAAAAGATCGGGTGCTGGCGCGGCTGCGAACCCCCACCGAGGGTCGGCTGTACGACATCGAGTACGCACTGCGGTTGGGCGCGGCCGTCGGTCAGGTGGCGGAGGCCTCCGGTGTGGACCCATGGTTCGTCGAGCAAATTGCCGGGCTGGTCGATCTTCGCGCCGAGGTGATCGACGCGCCGGTCCTGGAAGCGGAGTTGCTGCGCCGCAGCAAGCACCACGGTTTGTCGGATCGTCAGATTGCGGCCTTGCGACCGGAATTGGCCGGCGAGATGGGAGTGCGGTCCCTGCGCCAGCGGTTGGGGATCCATCCGGTGTTCAAGACCGTCGACACTTGCGCTGCGGAGTTCGAGGCCAAGACTCCCTACCACTACAGCAGCTACGAGCTGGACCCCGCCGCGGAAACCGAAGTCGCACCGCAGGCCGACCGGCCCAAGGTACTGATCCTCGGATCGGGACCCAACCGCATCGGTCAGGGCATCGAGTTCGACTACAGCTGCGTGCATGCTGCGATGACACTGAGTGAGGTCGGCTTCGAGACGGTGATGATCAATTGCAATCCGGAGACGGTGTCCACCGACTACGACACCGCTGACCGCCTCTACTTCGAACCCTTGACCTTCGAGGACGTCCTGGAGATCTACTATGCCGAGCAGGCCTCTGGTCGAGGCGGTCCCGGTGTGGTCGGCGTCATCGTGCAACTCGGCGGCCAAACGCCGCTGGGTCTGGCCGAACGTTTGGAGAAGGCCGGGGTGCCGATTGTCGGCACCACGCCAGAGGCGATCGACCTGGCCGAGGATCGCGGCCGCTTCGGCGAGGTGCTCAGGTCCGCCGGTCTGCCAGCGCCCCGATTCGGCACGGCGACGAGCTTCGAGCAGGCCCGTCGGATCGCGGCCGACATCGGCTACCCGGTGCTGGTGCGACCGTCCTATGTGCTGGGCGGACGCGGCATGGAGATCGTCTACGACGATGAGACCCTGCGCGGCTACATCACCCGTGCTACCGAGTTGTCGCCCGCACATCCTGTTTTGGTCGACCGCTTCCTAGAAGATGCGATCGAGATCGACGTGGATGCCCTCTGCGACGGCACCGAGGTCTACCTCGGCGGCGTCATGGAGCACATTGAGGAGGCCGGCATCCATTCGGGGGACTCGGCGTGCGCGCTGCCGCCGGTGACCTTGGGCCGCAGCGACATCGAGGCGGTACGACGGGCCACCGAGGCCATTGCCTTCGGCGTCGGCGTGATCGGTCTGCTCAATGTGCAGTACGCACTCAAGGACGATGTGCTCTACGTGTTGGAGGCCAACCCGCGGGCGAGTCGCACGGTGCCGTTCGTATCCAAAGCCACCGCTATTCCACTGGCTAAAGCCTGTGCGCGCGTCATGCTGGGCACCACTATCGCCCAGCTTCGCGAGGAAGGGGTGCTGGCACGTATCGGTGACGGCGGGACCACGGCGCGAGATGCCCCGGTCGCGGTCAAGGAGGCCGTGCTGCCGTTCCACCGGTTCCGCAAGGCCGACGGCAGCCAGATCGACTCGCTTTTGAGCCCGGAGATGAAGTCAACCGGCGAAGTGATGGGTATCGACCGTGACTTCGGCACGGCCTTCGCCAAGAGCCAGACCGCCGCTTACGGTTCGCTGCCCGCGCGGGGCACCGTGTTCGTCTCGGTGGCCAACCGGGACAAACGCTCGCTGGTTTTCCCGGTCAAGCGCCTCGCCGATCTTGGCTTCCGAGTGCTGGCTACGGGGGGGACTGCGGATATGCTGCGGCGCAACGGAATTCCGTGCGATGAGGTACGTAAGCACTTCGAAGAGCCGGGTGGAGTCCATCCGCTCTTGTCGGCGGTCGACGCGATCCGGGCCGGAGAGGTCGACATGGTGATCAACACTCCGTACGGCAACTCGGGACCCCGCATCGACGGGTACGAGATCCGCTCGGCGGCCGTATCGATGAACATTCCCTGCGTGACGACTGTGCAGGGTGCGTCGGCGGCGGTGCAGGGCATCGAGGCCGGCATCCGCGGCGACATCGGCGTGATGTCGCTGCAGGAGTTACACAGCGCCTGGGGGTCCTGACGGTGGGCGGGTTCGGTCACCGCCTGTCTCGCGCCATGGCGCAGCGGGGTCCGTTGTGCCTGGGCATCGATCCTCACCCCGCATTGTTGAGCGCCTGGGGGTTGGAGACCAATCCCGACGGGCTCGCCCGGTTCAGCGACATATGTCTGGCGGCGTTCGAGGGCTTTGCCATCGTCAAACCCCAAGTGGCGTTCTTCGAGGCATACGGTTCGGCGGGATTCGCGGTGCTCGAGCGCACGATTGCCGCGCTGCGGGAGTGTGGCGTGCTTGTGCTTGCCGATGCCAAGCGGGGCGATATCGGCTCGACCATGGCCGCCTACGCTGACGCCTGGGCGGGGGACTCGCCGCTGGCCGCCGATGCCGTGACCGCCTCGCCGTATCTGGGCTTCGGGTCGTTGCAGCCGCTGCTGGACAAGGCCCGTAAGCGCGACCGCGGGGTTTTCGCTCTCGCGGCTACATCCAACCCCGAAGGTGCGTCGGTGCAGCGCGCCATCGTGGCTGGGCAAGCAGCGGGCGGCACAGTGGCCCAGTCCATCGTGGATGCGGCGGCGGCTGTCAACGAAAAGATGGGGGCCCCGGGCGTGAATGGCATGGTCGGCGTGGTCGTCGGAGCGACCCTGACCGACCCGCCGGATGTCAGCGCCCTCTGTGGGCCTGTACTGGTCCCGGGGGTGGGCGCCCAGGGCGGCCGTCCTGATGCGCTGGGGGGCCTCGGCGGGGCTCTACCTGGACAGCTTCTGCCGGCGGTGTCGCGGGAGGTGCTGCAGTCTGGGCCCGATGTCGCCGCGCTGCGCGGGGCCGCCGAACGGATGCGGGATGCGGTCGCCTACCTGAACGACGGTCTGACCTGAACGACGATTCATGCTGACCGAAGCGGTGGACCGCCGGTAACCCGACTGCGCGGCGATCGCCGCCATGGTGTCGATGAGCGGGTTGTTCTCGCACTCGTAGCGACACGCCCGAGCTGCGGTGACCAGCGACACTTTCTGTTTGTCGGGCTCGGGAGGGTGCCGCATCCGCCCAAGACGCCCGTTTGGCCCGCGATTCTCGGCGGTGGGCCGCCAATACCCTCGATATGCAGGACGTTTAGCCGCATTTCACGTCGGTCCCGCGGCGCGACGGTGCTCGAAGCAGCGGGATACGACCCACGGTTGGCGTCGTTCACGCTGGGGTTTTGAGCAGGAAACCCGGGGGTGGGGTTAGCTTTCGTCAGCCCGCGTGGGTACGGTCGTGCACGCTGGCTGGTTCTCGACCAGCCGAAACAAAAACACATTTATGAGACGGAGGAACCCGTGGCCCTTCCCCAGTTGACCGACGAACAGCGCGCGGCAGCGTTGGAGAAGGCTGCTGCCGCACGTCGAGTACGTGCCGAACTCAAGGATCGACTCAAGCGCGGCGGCACCAACCTCAAGCAGGTCCTCACGGACGCTGAGTCCAATGAGATATTGGGCAAGATGAAGGTCTCCGCGCTGCTGGAGGCGCTCCCCAAGGTCGGCAAGGTCAAAGCTCAGGAGATCATGACCGAGCTTGAGATCGCCCCGACGCGACGGCTGCGCGGCCTAGGTGATCGTCAGCGCAGGGCACTGCTGGAAAAGTTCGACTTCTCGTAAGGGAGGTCGGTGAACGAAGGCAGGCGACCGGACAGCAGGGACCCGCTTGGGCGAAGCGCCTTCGAAGCGGTCACGGCTCCGGTCGTGGTGTTGTCCGGTCCGTCTGCCGTCGGGAAGTCGACCGTTGTCCGGTCGCTGCGATTGCAGGTGGCTGACCTGTATGTCAGCGTGTCGGTGACCACTCGTGCGCCGCGGCCCGGCGAAGTCGACGGTGTCGACTACCTGTTTGTGCCCGACGAGCAATTTCAGCGACTCATCGATCAGGGTGCGCTGCTGGAATGGGCGGAGATCCACGGCGGTTTGCATCGTTCCGGAACGCCGGCGGTGCCAGTGCGGGCGGCCCAGGCCGCTGGTAGGCCAGTCCTGATCGAGGTCGATCTGGCCGGGGCGCGAGCCGTCAAGCAGGCGATGCCGGAGGCCACCACCGTGTTTCTGGCTCCGCCCAATTGGGAGGCGCTTGAGGCCCGACTATCCGGCCGCGGCACCGAGTCAGCCGAAGTGATGGCTCGTAGATTGCAGACGGCGAGGGCTGAGCTGGCCGCCCAGGATGACTTCGACAAGGTCATCGTCAACAGTCAATTGGAGTCTGCCTGCGCTGAATTGGTATCCTTGCTGGTGGCCCACACGGAGGTGTCGCGCGATCGACCTTGATCGCCGCCCGAGACGTGTCAGAAACGAATCAACCGAAACTGCAGGAGACCTTCTACGTGAGCACCCCGCACGCCGACACGCGGCTGACACCCACGGACATCGATCCGTCCGCCGCCGGTGCCTATGACACACCTTTGGGTATTACCAATCCTCCCATCGACGAGTTGCTGGACCGCGCATCGAGCAAGTACGCATTGGTGATCTATTCCGCCAAACGTGCACGTCAGATCAATGATTACTACAACCAGCTCGGTGACGGGATCCTCGAGTACGTGGGCCCGCTGGTGGAGCCCGGCCTACAGGAGAAACCGCTGTCGATCGCCATGCGCGAGATCCACGGTGACCTGCTCGAGCACACCGAGGGCGAGTAGCGGCGGGCACGCCCGGCCATGAGACTCTCGGACGAAGAGCGAAAATGACGGTGACGAGCCTCTCAGGTCAACCGGTGAGGCCTCCGAGTAAGCAGATCATCGTCGGTGTCGCCGGAGGCATCGCCGCCTACAAGGCCGCGACACTCGTCCGTCAGTTCACCGAGGCAGGGCATTCAGTTCGAGTCGTTCCTACCGCTTCGGCATTGCGGTTCATCGGTGCCGCCACTTTCGAGGCATTGTCGGGCAACCCTGTTCACGCGGGCGTCTTCGAAGACATCCATGAAGTACCGCATGTGCGGATAGGCCAGTCCGCAGATCTGGTCGTGGTTGCGCCGGCCACCGCCGATCTGTTGGCCCGCGCCACCGCTGGCCGCGCTGATGATCTGTTGACCGCGACGCTGCTGACCGCACGTTGTCCCGTGCTTTTCGCCCCGGCGATGCACACCGAGATGTGGTTGCACCCGGCGACCGTCGCCAATGTGGCCACGTTGCGCGGCCGCGGCGCGATCGTGATGGAGCCGGCCTCGGGCCGGCTGACCGGTGCTGACACTGGTGCGGGCCGGTTGCCCGAGGCTGAGGAGATCTGCACGCTGGCTCATTTGCTTCTCGATCGCGCTGACGCGCTGTCGTATGACCTGTCCGGGGTGAAGGTGCTCGTGACTGCCGGGGGCACTCGTGAGCCGGTCGATCCGGTCCGCTTTATCGGCAACCGCAGTTCGGGCAAGCAGGGCTATGCGATGGCCCGCGTGATGGCCCAGCGTGGCGCCGAGGTGACGTTGATCGCCGGCCATACCGCTGGACTCATCGATCCGGCGGGGGTGGACGTCGTCCACGTCGGTTCAGCCACCCAGCTGCGCGACGCCGTCTCCAAGCGCGCGCCTGACGCGAACGTGTTGGTCATGGCCGCCGCTGTGGCCGACTTCCGTCCCACTCATCAGGCGACTAGCAAGATCAAGAAGGGGCCCGAAGGGGTCGACGACCCGACAATCGAGCTGGTCCGAAATGATGACGTCCTCGCCGGAGCGGTGCGGGCCCGCGCCGACGGCCAGCTGCCCAATATGAGAGCGATCGTGGGGTTCGCCGCCGAGACGGGCGACGCTCGCGGCGATGTGTTGTTCTATGCTCGCGCTAAGCTCAAGAGCAAGGGATGCGACTTGCTTGTGGTCAACGCGGTCGGTGACAACCGTGCTTTCGAGGTTGATCACAACGATGGCTGGCTTCTCTCGGCCGATGGAACCGAGGCGGCCATGGAACACGGCTCGAAGACACTTATCGCTAGCCGTATTGTGGACTCGATCGTGGCCTTCTTGAAGAGCGATGGCGGGTAGGGCGAACAACTATCCTTCTGATTTCTGGGACCAGGCTGTGAAAGGCCTTGGAGTGTAAGGCGAGAACTCCTCGCGATGTATGACCTGCTGTATAATTTGACTAACTAATTATCTCAAGATTATCTCAAGCCGGGCTTGAGTGGAAGGGATCGACCGTGAGTGGAACTCGGCTGTTTACCAGTGAGTCTGTAACTGAAGGGCATCCTGACAAGATCTGTGACGCCATTAGTGATTCGGTGTTGGACGCCCTGCTCACCGATGACCCCCGGTCGCGGGTAGCAGTCGAGACGTTGGTGACGACTGGCCAGGTCCACGTCGTCGGTGAGGTGACAACGACCGCCAAGTCCGCGTTCGCCGACATCACCAACACCGTGCGTGACCGGGTCCTCGAGATCGGCTACGACCATTCCGACAAGGGCTTCGACGGTCTGACCTGTGGGGTGAACATCGGAATCGGCGCGCAGTCGCCCGATATCGCCCAGGGTGTGGACACCGCGCATGAGACACGGGTAGGCGGTGCGGCCGATCCGCTGGACGCCCAGGGCGCCGGCGACCAGGGGCTGATGTTCGGCTACGCGATCGCCGACACTCCCGAATTGATGCCGCTGCCGATCGCACTTGCCCACCGGCTGTCCCGCAAGCTGACTGAGGTCCGCAAGAACGGCACCCTCGATTATCTGCGCCCCGACGGCAAGACTCAGGTCACCGTGGAGTACGACGGCACGACGCCGGTGCGGCTGGACACCGTGGTGCTCTCCACCCAGCACGCCGAGGGCATCGACCTGGAAGCGCAGCTGGCCCCGGAGATCACCCAACATGTCATCAACGCGGTATGCACCGAGCTAGGCCACAAGACCCTCGACACGTCCTCGCCGCGGCTCCTGGTGAATCCGACGGGCAAGTTCGTTCTCGGCGGCCCGATGGGTGACGCCGGCCTGACGGGCCGCAAGATCATCGTCGACACCTACGGCGGATGGGCCCGCCACGGTGGCGGCGCGTTCTCCGGCAAGGATCCGTCCAAGGTGGACCGTTCCGCGGCGTACGCGACGCGCTGGGTAGCCAAGAACATCGTCGCCGCAGGACTGGCGGAGCGCGTCGAGGTTCAGGTCGCCTACGCGATCGGCAAGGCGGCGCCTGTTGGCCTGTTCGTGGAGACGTTTGGCTCCGAAACCGTGGACCCGCTCAAGATCGAGAAGGCCATAGGCGAGGTGTTTGACTTGCGGCCCGGTGCCATCGTCCGGGATCTGGGCCTGCTGCGCCCGATATATGCGCAGACCGCGGCCTACGGGCATTTCGGCCGCACCGATATCGAGCTGCCGTGGGAGCAGACGAACAAGGTCGACGACCTCAAAAGCGTGATCTAGCTCGCCTGACGACTAGGACACGAATTCGTAGTCGTCGATCGGGAAGCGGCGGCTGCGCCAGTACGCCTCGAACGTGGTCGTCGGCCGTAGTGGTACGTCCCCGTGCTGGTCGAAGTAGTAGCTGTTGGCCAGCTGGCAGCTGTCCTGCCAGAAGATCTGACGGTGGCGCTTGCTCATCATCTCGGCGAAGTACCGATCGTTGGCCTCCTTGCGCACCTCCACGCGGGTGGCGCGTCGGCGGTGGGCGGCATCCAGGCATCGGACGATGTGACGGGTCTGCGCCTCGATCAGTGCGAAGTACGAGGAGCCGACGTAGCCATACGGCCCGAACACCGTGAAGAAGTTCGGGAAGCCCGGCACACTCACCCCCTCGTAGGCCTGCAGGCGGTTCTCGTCCCAGAACCGGGCAAGTGAGCGACCCCCCGGGCCGCTCACCGGAAACGTGGGCACGTTATCGATGTCGAGCACCTTGAAGCCGGTAGCCAGGATCAGCACGTCGACCTCGTGCAGGACCCCGTCGGTGGTCACGACCCCCGAGCCGGTGATCTTGTCGATCGGCTCTGTCACCAGATCGACATTGTCGCGGTTGAACGTCGAGAGGTAGGTGTTGTGGAATCCGGGCCGCTTGCAGCCCACCGCGTAGCGAGGTCTCAGTTGGTCCCGGACGGCCGGATCGTACAGAGGGAACCCCGGCCATCCCCCGCGAGGAGTTTCATCCAGCGCTACCGTCGATCTGGTGACGGTGTCAGGATCGCGCTTCGCCCGGGTCTGCGCAGTCAGCACCGCCGTGCTCACCCTCGCTGCAATACCTTCGTGCGGACCCGCAACCCAACCACCGCTGGACACCACCACAACCACCACAGCGGTGACAACCACCCCAGCAACAACCCTGCCGGTCGTGGCTCCTGCGGAGGAATTCGCACCTGTCTCCCAACTGGTGAACGATGCGATTGCGGCACATCGGCTGCCCGGTGCGGTGGTTCAGATCGGGCACGCCGGCAAGATCGTCTTTCGCCAGGCGTTCGGTTTACGCAAGCTCCCCGGCGAACCGGGACTGCACGGGCCGCCCGCGCCCGCGGAACCAATGACCGAGGACACGATCTTCGATCTGGCGTCGTTGACGAAGAGCCTCGCGACAGCACCTGCCGTTCTGCAGCTCTACGAACAAGGCCGAATCCAGATCGACGATCCCCTACAGACGTACCTGCCCGATTTCAACCCGGCGAACGACCCGCGACGTGCTCAGGTGACGCTGCGCATGTTGCTCACGCACACGTCGGGCATAGCGGGAGATCTGAGCCTGGACGGCCCCTGGGGGCTGGACAGCGCCGACAAGGCCGAAGGCATTCGCCGTGCGCTCGCCGCGTGGGTCGTGTTCGATCCAGGAACACTGTTTCACTACTCCGACATCAACTTCATCCTCCTCGGCGCGCTGCTCGAGAAGATCACCGGCGAGCCCGTGGACATCTACGTTCAGGACAACGTATTCGCACCCCTCGGTCTGGACGACAGCCACTATCTTCCCCCGGCCAAAGCCTGTGGGCCGCAACAGATCACGGGAACTGCGATCTCAGTCGATCCGAACGCGCCCGCGGTGGATCGGTGTCCGTCAGGTACGTGGAGCACCGACCTCTTGGCGCGGATCGCACCGACGGCACGCAACGAAGACAGCCTGGACGACCCTGCCAAGAACCCCGACTTCTACCACCTGCTTCGCGGTACCGTGCATGACCCAACGGCACGTCGCATGGGTGGAGTGACCGGCAGTGCCGGGGTGTTCTCGACGGTGCACGACGTTGGACGGTACGCGCAAGCACTACTCGATCGCCGCGCCGGCCGCCCGAGTACCTTTCCACTGACGCAATCGACCCTGGAATTGATGACGACTCCGCAGCAGCCCGGACACACCGCTCAACAACTCGAAGCAGCGAACAGCGCCGCCCGGGAAGCCATCGAAAAGACGCCCAACACGACTGACCCCTTGCTTGCTCCGAACTATCCGGCAATAAGAGGACAGGATTTACGCGGCCTCGGCTGGGATATCGATACGGCCCACTCCAGGCCGCGCGGCATGATCTTTCCCATCGGCAGCTTCGGCCACACTGGCTTCACCGGAACAACGCTCTGGGTAGA
>Ga0209991_10001074_pt1 | contig 12327 bp, 13 predicted proteins | sample ChitaG_FD_183167 | JGI IMG/M metagenome (GOLD analysis project Ga0209991, IMG submission 183167) | Deep subsurface microbial communities from South Pacific Ocean to uncover new lineages of life (NeLLi) - Chile_00310 metaG (SPAdes)... | ecosystem: Environmental > Aquatic > Marine > Oceanic >...
CCTTCGGTGACGACAATTTTTCCCTCGACCCCGGCTTTTTCTATCTCTTCTTTGGTCCCTCTTCCGACCCAGACGAGCTCCCCTTTGACATCCGTATTGGTGCTGCCTGAGGCCAGCATGGCCCTCATGTCCGTGTAGGAGGCTATCTTTCGGCGGTTGGGGCTGATTTCCCAGAGCTCGCCCTTAATGCCGTCCCATGTCTCGCGACCGGGAAACCGGACAATTTCGGTGCCCGGAAGGCTGTACATTTTAAGCTGGTCGTAAATATATTGAGTTTCATAAAAATTGCCGGCGTATTCCTCTGCGGGACGGTTCTTGTTGTAGCCTCCGGTTTCCATAATAGTATTCCAGGCGGTTTCGCCCGAGGCTTCCCCTATGATTTCGTCCATATGTTCCTGAGCGATCAGGGTCCAGTAGAACCAGGGTGTATACTGCGCCTGGACAATGCCGCTCATCAGAAGAATTGAGACAACACACAAACCAAAAATCCGTTTAATCATTTTTTTCTCCCTCATGAAAATATGCTTTTGGGTCCTTTTTTTTCTGATGCTTCATTCTTTCCCAAAGTTCTAAAAGATTTGATATATCATAGGAATCGAATTAAATCAAACTGAGGTTACAGGTTGAACCAGTAGCTTATCTTGAAAAGAAAGACATTGTTGGAAGGGGAGCCGAAGAGGCCTTTGAGGTCATTTCCAATATTGAGCCTCCCGACATCGGCATAGTCGTTTAAACCATTGGTCCAGACAAGGAAGATGGTTGAACCGGGCAAATATTCCCACCTGACGATAAAATTCAGCCGGAACTGCCGAAAATTGAAATCAGGATCACGGATGATGAATTCTTCACCCGGTAAATCCGGAGGGAGGAGATAATAATACCCATCCGAATAACTGCTGTCCTGGTCACTAAATATATGCCAGCGGTCGTCATAAGATGCGGCGCGGGGTTCGATGACTTCTTTAAATTCATTGTAATCACCCACGGAAATATAGGGTTGGGTGTAAAGTTGAAGGCTTAAATTGGGTGTGACGGCGTAGCTGAGCCTTAAGGTTAACGACAATACAGTCTGGTCAATACGGCTGAGGATATACCGGGTTTCATTGCCGATGGTTTTTTTTGTCAGATACTGGAGCCTGCGGAAGCCGTCTGAGTAGCTGGGAGAAAGGGTGATACTCAGGCGGCTGGAGGGACGAATCCTGAAGCTCGAAGAGAGACTGGTCGTAATGGCTCCGTTATCTGCGTGGCTGTAGCTTCCCCGGAGACTCAGATAGAAGTTTCGTCTGGAGTCTGTTCGAATACTGCCGCTTGTCGACCAGTTCCCCGGCAAGGATACGGCCGGACCGCCTCTAAGCTGGCTAGTCGAAAGCCGTTCCATGGTGCGGGAGAGACTTGTGGTTAGATACCAGTAATTGAGAAACCGGAAATTGGCCCGGAGACTGGCTCCCATTCCGGTCCGGTCCCACGAAAAATTGGTCTTATAATTCAAAAGGAGGCTGACATCATAGTCCCTGAAAAGCTTCCCGGGTTTGTATTCTCTGTAATCGATCCAGAGATAATTTGTGACTGTGTCTGTGCTCCGCATGTAGCCCATGTCGTTGATTTCAAATCCGGGGCTCCGTGTGCGGTTTGAAAGTGTCCATCTCCAGTGACCCCCGCCGATTTTAGAGAGGGAGAAATAGCCGGCAAAACCCGACAGGGAAGTCTTTGTTGGATCGAGTTCCAGATGGTCCGCATCCGGTCTCTGGAAATACCGGGCGGATGATTTCTGGGCGCTGAGTATGGCGTCTTCACTCCCCCGGATATGGCTTCCGATAAAGAATCCCTTGACCTCATACCTGTCCTTTGACCATCTGTGACGGAAGTCAAATCCACCGCTGAATGCCGCTTTTCGCAGGAAGTTCAGGTTGTCGGAGTCAATTTTCCGGTTTACGGCTGTGATAATAAATCCAAAGGCGCTCCGTCCTTCTCTGAATTCTTTTTCCGCTCTCCCCAGAAGATAGTTCGTGAGAGGCTCTACGGTTTCTTCTGAATCTGTCCCATCCCATGTTAGGACACTGGCGTTCTCTTTTGAAGTGAGGGCTTCCAGAATTCCAATGGACCATCCTTTGGAAGTTTTTCCTGTCACTTTAAAGGCACTGAGGATGGTTGTGTTTTCCGGCTTTTGGTAGTACTGGGCCGAGGAGGGATACCCTTGAGGGGCTCTCCCTATCCTCCGCGAATAAAAAAGCGACTCTCTTTCGATATCGCTGCCCAGTGAAAAACTTAAAAGGCTTTTCCCTTCGATGAAAAAAGGTCTCTTTTCGGAAAAGTATGTTTCGAATGCCGTAAGGTTGACCTGCGCTGGATCTGCCTCGACCTGACCGAAATCCGGATTAAATGTGCCGTCCAAGGTCAAATTGCTGGTCAATCCATACTTGAGATTTAAACCCATGTTCCCCGAATATTGGGATCCGGTGCGGAAGGGATTGCCTTCCTGTGCCGGTAAGAATGCCCCTTTGGCGACAGTGTAGGGTAGGAATTGAAGCCTCTTTGGGGAGGGAATTCCTTGAATGCCTTTTATTTCTCCAAAGAGACTTACAAATTGAGGCACGCCTTTGGGAATATGACCCCAGTAACTGGTCTCGTTTTTCCTGGCGATGACTCGTGCTGCCTGGAATCCCCAGGTTTGAACCTCTTTTTTTGGAAAGCGAATCTGGCTGAAGGGGATCCTGAATTCGGCGCACCATCCCTGCTGGTCTAAAGAGACTTCCACATCCCACACGGCATCCCAATCGTCATCCTGCTTGCGCTCGTCCGACCAGTACACATCCCTTTTCACTCCGGCCGGGTTTACCGAAAACTGAAAGGCCGATCGATGGTCATGGTAGCTGTCGATCCAGATATTTATCCAATCTGAGGGAAGCTTTGAATCTCGACGTGCCAGGATGGATTTGATTTTGTCGTTCTCTGAATCATAGGCACGGACACCGATATAGAGGGAATCCTGGCTGTAGAGAATGAAAACTTCGGTCTTCTCAGTAGCCGATGCTCCCTCATCAGGATTGTTCTGGATAAAACCGGTTAGTGCTGAAGCGCGCTGCCATGCCTCCTCATCCAGTTTTCCATCTATTTGGATATGGTCTTTGTTAAGATTTTCTGCCGTCCCTATCCGGGTTTCCAATAATGACTCAGGTTTCAGGCTTATGTTTTTATTAAGTAACGATGCATCGGCCGAATTGGGCCAGATTAAAAAACATGAGATCAAGAGGATAAGGAAAATATTCTGCAAATATTTTGCTCTATTCGATCTGAAATAAAACATTCTCCTTGTTTCCATTTGGAAGACCGATTTTTTCTTAAAATAGGAGTTGGAATGATACAGACTACTATATATTTACTTTCCGTTCAATCAAAAACCTCCAATTTTAACCATGGGCTCTCCCTTGCTCATGGGAGGAGTGGCAATGACATACATGACAATACCGTCATGGGGGGCGATGGCTTTCTGGAGGACATTCCCGAAGAAATCGGTCAAATAGCCCAGCAGCTCACCTTCCTGGACATGGGCTCCGCCTTTAGTAAGAGGATAGAAGAGTCCCTCATGATCTGATCGGATATAGGTCGTCTTTTTCACCCAGATGGGATCAAACATCAGCTCCGGCTGGCCATCGATCATGTTGAGATGTTTGAGAATATTGGTGCAGCCTTTGAGGATGGCCACTATATCTTCTTCATCGGTCCGTCCGAGCCTTCCGCATTCGACAGTCAGGGCCGGATTTCCCATAGACAGCGATGCATTGGCGCATGTTGTTGCCGGCAGTCCTTCAGGACCCGCCGTGACATGGATAAGGACCTTGAACCCGAAATTTGTTGCCAAATCCATGGTCTTTCTGTCCAATTCGGGTTTTCCAGTTTCCATATAATAAAGGTAGGTCATAAGATCCTCATTGCCGTCGCCACAGTGAAGGTCGAGGTGAGCATCACTTTTTGAAAGCACCTCGTTTGTGATCTGGTAGGCAATCCTCTCTGTCATCGTCCCGTCGATCTTGCCTGGAAAAACCCGGTTCTGGTTCTTCCAGTCAAAAGGATTGTAGTAGATGGTGCGCTTTAGGAAAGAAGGAAGGTTGACGACATGCACCAGAATCACGGTCCCTTTTATGTTTTTGGGATCGAGCTGTGATCTCAGCCTCTGGAGAGCCAGAACCGGCGGGTATTCGTACCCGTGGATGCCGGCCGTAAGCGCCAAAACAGGACCGTCCATGCTCCCATTCACAACGGTGATGGGGAGCCGGATTTCAGGCCCATCCGTCCCTTTGGGTACTATTATGTAGCCAGATTTTATCTCTCCCGGAGAAGATGTCACTTCACCGACTGTTTGTGTTTCCTGGCAGAAGGCCGGATTTGCAATCAAACCTAAACAAATAATTACGAAGACAAGGAATGATATGTCTTTAGGTTTCATGTGACTCCTCCTCTGAAGTTTTAAATTCATGAATCTAAAGGAATGCTCTCGGTTGATGGAGTTCTATTTTAAGAATCCTGGAATAATTATAGAAATCTTGATCGCTTGTGAAAATGGCCATTGAGTGATTTCGGGCAGCAGCGCATATCAGGAAATCAATATGTGATCCCTGAATTCCCTTTTTTCTGCATTTAGTGAAAAATTCTGCAGCCATTTCGTAGTCTTCGGTTTTTAAAGGTCGATGGTCGAAGGCCCTTAATCTTTCTTTTAAGAGAGAAAATTGAGATGGAGAGGAGATTCCTGATAGGATTTCTTGCCTTACAGGCCCAATTAATACGGCTCGTCCTTCATCGATCAACTCAGCGAGTTCTAAAACGTTGGGATCATCCTGTTTTGTCTTTTGTGGTGGCTTCCGTCTGAGGGCGAGAGACCAGATGGATGTGTCCACAAGAATATTCATCTGCGTTTTCTAGATGCTTTGTAATCATAATCCTTATCGATTTCAATTTTTCCAAACATCTTTTTTAGTTCGTTTTGTTTGCGTCGTCGAATGTACTCTTTTAAAGCTTCGGTGACGGCAGACTTTTTTGTCTTATGATTCCCAATTTTTTTGGCCTCGATGATGAGGTCATCCTCTATCGCAAGATTTGTCGGCATGTCTCTATTCCACACAATATATTACACAAACTAATGTGTGAAAGCAACATTTCATCAAATCCCATGGGATTCATAAATCCCAAGATAACCGATTCCCTGCGGTACCAATAATCCAGGTTATTTTATTTCAAACACATCGTCTGGGACGGCAGTCTCTATAATTAACGCCTTGTACACCAGTTTGGCCCCTCCAAACTGAAATCTTCTGCCGGAACCGAGATCTCTGTATTCTTCGATATATCCCTCAAGACCGATCCCAAGTTCCACGTCGATGAGTTCATATCCTTCCCCTCCACCAAATACGGGAGCGGAATTATAATTTTTTACGGTGTCGCGGCCGGCAATCTTCTGTTTATCCTTCCATCCGGCCATGACCTTGTCATATTTGTCGCGTTTTATGAGCTTCATCATTTCATAACTCGATGCTTCCATCTGTTTGGACATGTCGCTGTTGGAATAATAGAACCAAAAATCGGGCTGCACCGTTTCTCCATGGGTCATAGAGCCCAGCGCCTGGTCATGGTTTTGGGCAATATTGACTTCAGATGTATTCTTTTCAAGCCGGCAGGCCTTGCTCGAGTTTGAAGTGAGCTTGTATTCGGTTTTCTGGAGTCCTTTTTGTATGATCCTCTGGATGAGGGTGTATGTCTTGCCGTTTTGGGAAAGAGTCTCCGGTTTGGGATCTTCATAGCTGTCGCAGGAGACCTTTGGTTTTTCGACATACCGGTCCAGGCGGAAAAGGCTGCCCTCGCTGTTGAACCATACCTCGACGATGCCTGTGTTATCCTTAATGGCTTCGTCATAGGCTGCCTCTTCACTGCCTGCGCGATCCAAGGCGTCTTTAAAGACATAGAAATACTTCAAATGGAGCTGGCTTTGAGATGTAAAACCGCCAAATTCCCATGGGAGCTTTATCTCTCCCTGAAATCCTCGACTCATTCCCGTGAAAGATGGGAAGAGCATGAATACAATAAAAAGAAAAGAAACGAATTTAGTAGTAGATTTCATTGTCTTTGCCTCTTTTAAGGATGGAATTTTAATCTCAATTTGTGGGAAGATGTTATCCGACGTAAAAATATTTGTCAATAGTTCGATCGGGCATAAGAATTGCATTAAACACTTTGTTCCAGCAGTGCGTATTACTGGATGCGATGAAAAAAACTAGGAAATTAGTTAATAAACTAAAATATTAGTTGACAAACTAAGAAGATAGTTATATATTATAAACATCATGAAGGAACTCACCAAGGCCGAAGAGCAAATTATGCAGGTTCTGTGGAGGCTTGAGAAGGGTTTTGTCAAGGATGTCATCGACCGCCTTCCCGATCCAAAACCAGCCTACAACACCGTATCCACAATCGTCCGTATTCTGGAGAAAAAAGGATTTGTGGCGCACAATGCCTACGGCAAGACGCATGAGTACTTTCCGATCGTCTCCAGGGACGACTACAAGAAAAGATTCCTCAAGTCTTTTATTAAAAGGTATTTCGGGAATTCTTTTCAGGAAATGGTTTCGTTTTTTGCCAGTGATCGGGATATCACTCTAAGGGAGATGGAAGAGATTAGGGAACTTCTCAGCGAAGAAATCGAAAAACACAAGGGGAATGAAAATGACTAGCTTTAGTTTGTATTTACTGGAGTCTGCGGCCTGCCTGGCGCTGTTTTATGTGGGCTTCAGGCTTTTTTTGAGGAAAGAAACATATTTTAATCTTAACCGCGTCTACCTTGTCTGTTCCCTCATTTTCTCTCTGATTTTACCGGTCTTTAAAATCACCTCTCCGATTTTTACAGCACGTGTTCCCGTTCCCATGTCGCTGATCCCGTCTTCTGCTGCACCAGCAATAACCTGGGGGCTGGGAGAGATTCTGCTTTTTCTCTACGCCATCGGAGTTGGCGTATTCCTCACCCGGTTTATCTTCCACATGATCAAACTCTACTTTGTTGTTAAAAAGTACAGAACAACAAGGCTCAACGGAGTTAAAATCGTCTCGGTCGACAAGGATTTTTCTCCCTTTTCCTTTCTCAATTTCATTTTTATCAATGATGAAAAAACCTCTGAATACAACATGAGGCGCATCATCGCTCATGAAATTATACATATTAAGCAGTATCACACGTTTGATATCCTGCTTATAGAAATCATCACTGTTTTACAGTGGTTTAATCCTTTTGTATGGCCATACAAAAAATCTTTACAGGAAACACATGAATTTTTGGCTGATTACGGAGTCATTGCGCAAGGCTTCAGCACAGCCAAGTACCAGCTGCTCATGTTTGAGCAGAATGTGGGTGTGAAGTTGTTCGAATTTGCCAACAACTTCAAACAGTCACAAATCAAAAGGAGAATAACCATGATGTCAAAAATTAAATCTCGAGGCGCTGCCAAGCTGAAACTTCTGCTGATCGTGCCCTTGGCAACGCTTCTACTGCTGGCATTTGCCGAACCCAAGCCTGCCGACACTAAGGTCGCAGATAAGGCTACCCTTTCCGCCGATCAAGACACCGATAAGAAAAAAGAAGAAGAGATGAAGAAGAAAAAGATGGAGCAGGTTAAAGTCCTACTTGAGGATCTCAAAAAAGAGGAGATGATCCTCAGGGAAAAAAAAGTATAATTAAAAAGAATTGACAGATCACTATTATTCCAATAATTATAGTGTTTTTAATATTTTTTCATAAAATGAAAGACAAATTCGGACGCAACATCGATCATCTGCGTATTTCGATCACCCAGAGGTGTAACCTCAGCTGCAATTACTGCCATCATGAAGGGGAATTCAATCCAGGGCCGGAACTTTCTCCGATGGAGATTAAAGAAATTGTTGAAGTGTTTTCTGAGATGGGAATCCGAAAAGTGAAAATTACAGGAGGAGAGCCCCTTGTAAGAACGGACATATTAGAGATCGTGAAAAAAATTATCAGTATTAGTGGGATCGAAGAAGTTTCAATGACATCCAACGGTCTCCTGCTGGAAAGTCTAGCGGCTGATCTCAAAAGGGCCGGACTCTCTCGGATAAACATCGGCTGCGATTCCATGACGAGTCTTCTTCCAAAAAATATCCAAAAGGTTAAAAAAGGGCTTGCCGCCGTACGGAATGCAGGGCTGGATCCTGTTAAGATCAACATGGTTGTGCTTAAAGGTATTAATGAGGGAGAAATTGAGGAGATGATCGATTTTGCAAGAGATAACCGTGTCATACTCCAGCTGATCGAGCTCATCAATATCAATAATTCATATTATCAAAAACATTACTTTCCGCTCGACAGCGTAGAATTAGAATTAGACAAGAAAGCTCATCAAGCCCGGACTAGGAAGATGCAGGCCAGGAAGCAGTATTTTCTGGACGGTGTGGTCGTGGAAATTGTCAGGCCGAACAAAGAAGGTTTTTGCTTGAAGTGTCCCAAGATCCGGCTGACAAGCGATGGCAGAATAAAACCCTGTCTTATGAGGCAGGACAATCTGACTGTCTTCGAAAACAAAGATTCGATATATAAGGCGTTCGAAGAGAGGTGTATCCATGCACATGATTGATATCTCGGAAAAAGAAGCGACAAAAAGAAGGGCAAAGGCCAGGGGAAAACTCCTCTTAAAAAAGGAGACCATTGAAAAGATAAAAAAAAGCAAAATCAAAAAAGGAGACCCGATAGAGATCGCCCGGATTGCTGCTATCAATGCGGCTAAGGAGACATCACGGCTGATCCCGCTCTGCCATCAAATCCCCCTGGAATTGGTTGAATCCGAATTTGATATCAACGAAGACTTTATCGAAGTGAAAGTGACTGTATCGGCTCGGGCAAAGACCGGAGTCGAAATGGAAGCTTTAGCCGGAGTAAGTCTTGCGCTTCTTACGCTATGGGATATGGTGAAATATCTGGAAAAAGACGACAGAGGACAGTACCCCTCGACGCTCATTACGGATGTGGAAGTTTTAAAGAAGGAAAAATGAGCACAAAGAAAGGGCCTTTCAAAAACACGAGTGAAGAACATAAAAAAAAGGCGCCGACATCCGTCAAAATTGCTGTTATCACTTTGTCTGATACAAGAACGCTGGAAGAGGACATTTCCGGAGATCTCATACAGGACCTTGCTGAAAAGAACAATCACAAAGTTCTTCTCAGAAAAGTCCTGCCGGACGATCGTGCTCTTCTCGAGATAACAATTAAAAACATTCTAAAAGACCAAAACATCCAGGTGATCATCACAAACGGAGGAACGGGCTTGGCCAAAAAAGACCTCACGATCGAGACTCTGAAACCCCTGTTTGACAAAGAAATTCCGGGTTTCAGCACTCTGTTTTGGCATCTGGGATATCAGCAGGCCGAGTCTGCGACCATGCTTTCAAGAGCCACGGCGGGAATAATCGAAAAGACTGTGGTTTTTTGCCTCCCGGGCAGCCCCAGGGCCTGCCAAATGGCCCTTGAAAAATTGATTTTACCCGAGATCGGACACATTGTGAGACATGCCAATGAATAAGCCGAAAGTTTTGTCCACACAGGACCGGTTTATTTCTTCAGTTTCCGGTGCGGTCATAGGCTTTTTATCAGGCCTTATCGGTGTTGGAGGTGGTGAGTACAGGGCTCCTGTTTTGATCTATGCGTTGAGATTGAGTGCAAAATTTGCTATAGCTGCCAACCTCCTCATCGGCCTTTTCACCGTCACTGTTTCTTTTATCAGAAGAGAGGGCTGGCTGCTTCCAAAACAAGTTCTGCTGATTTCCCTTGTCATGATGATTACATCCATTTTTGGTTCATACCTCGCCGCTCACACAACAAAAAAACTCAAGGACAGCTTCTTAAAGAGGAGTCTGGGTGTTCTGCTTATCGTGGCCAGCATAAAAGTGTTCCTCGATTCTCATAATTTTGCCGAGAATTTTAATGTCTCAACCGGAGCTTTGATTTTAGCCGCTGTTGTTGGTTTTCTTATCGGCGGATTGTCCGGATTTCTGGGAGTGGCCGGCGGGGAGTTCAGAATTCCTGCACTGCTGCTTTTATTTGGCATGGGAATTAAAACGGCTGGCACAGCTAATCTGCTCATTTCCATCCCGACAGTGCTGTCCGGATTCATCAAACATAAAAAGCTCAATCATGTTGACAAAAGGTCCTTGCGTATCTCGGTGTGGATGGGCGTGTTTTCGGTCGTAGGCGCGATTTTAGGCGCAAGTCTTTTCTTGATTATTCCTGAAAGGATATTATTGCTTATTCTCTCCGTTATGATGCTGGGGATCGGAATAAAAATGACATGGAGGCCGTGACATGACGATGCAGGGTTTTGGAAAGCTTATGTCCTTAAAGGAAGCTCGTGCCATTCTTGCGGGAATCGTAAACGACATCCCTGATGAAAGGATACCTCTGGATCAGGCTCTTTACCGCGTGCTTGCTGAGGACATCATTTCGGAACTGGATGTCCCTCACTTCAGAAAGAGCGCAATGGATGGTTTTGCCGTTATTGCCAGCGATACCTTCGGAGCGGCAAACACCGGCCCAAAGACACTGCGGATCATGGACTGTGTTGCCGCGGGCCAAGTTTCCGGGAAAACATTGGGTCCTGGGGAGTGTATCGAGATTACAACTGGCGCACCCCTGCCGGATGGCGCTGATGCCGTTGTCATGGTCGAATATACAGAAAAAGAAAATGGTTGTATCTCTGTATATAAAAGTGTCGCCCCATGGGATAACGTGATCCAGATCGGTTCTGATGTGAATAAAGGGAGCCTGGTGTTGACGAAGGGAACGCGTTTGGGGTCTCGGTTCACCGGTGTCCTGGCGGCTTTGGGCCGGAAGAATGTTCTGGTGAAAAAAATCCCGCGTGTGAGTGTGCTTTCGACGGGAGATGAAATAGTCGGACTCGATCAGGAGCAGGTTGAAGGAAAGGTCTTTGATATCAATTCCAGAACGCTGATAGATTCTATAAAAGAGATGCACTGCCTACCTGTGGATCTGGGGGTTGCAGGGGATGACAAAGAGCTGTTAAAGAAAAAAATACTGGAGGGTGTGGAAAAATCCGATATCGTGATCATTTCAGGAGGCTCATCTCTGGGAACAGAAGATTTAACACGAAGCGTTGTCGAGGACCTCGGCAAAGTCCTGGTGCATGGGATTGCCGTCAAACCGGGAAAGCCGGTCATTATCGGACAGATAAGAGGAAAGGTCTTTGTAGGGCTGCCGGGTTATCCCACCTCCGCGTTGTCGGATTTTCACATATTGATCAAACCGGCTGTTCAAGCAATGCTGGGGATGGAAGAGGCCCGGAATTTTGTCAAGGCCAAACTCGCCAGGAAAGTGGTCTCTACCACAGGGCGTTATGAATTTCTTGCCGTCAAGCTGGAGACCGGAGAGGAGGGACTGACGGCTGTTCCCGTAATGAAAGGAAGCAGTGCCATCACTACACTCAGCAGCGCAGACGGATTTGTGGAGATCGAAGAAAATATAGAGGTCCTGAATAAGGGGAGCCTGGTTAAAGTGGGTCTTTTTTAGCATGGCGAAGGTTGTTTCGGTCAATACAAGTGTGAAGAAAGGCACTTCTAAAAGCCCTGTCGGAGAGGCGGAACTAAAGACAAATCACGGGCTGGTCGGAGATGCCCATGCCGGGCCCGGAATCCGGCAGGTTTCATTGCTGGCTGTAGAGAGCTATGAGAAGTTAAAGAACCTCGGCTATAAAAAGATGTGTCTTGATCGGGGAACTTTTGGTGAAAATATCACGACGGAAGGCATTATTCTGCATGAACTTCCTCTTGGAACGGTATTAAAAATCGGTGAAGTTACTATGGAAGTATCAAAGATTGGGAAAGAATGCCACTCCCCCTGTGAAATTCAAAAAAAAGTCGGCATTTGTGTGCTGCCTCTTGAAGGGATCTTTGCTGTTGTCAAAAAAGGCGGCAAGATCAATTCGGAGGACATCATACATAAATTAAAGGGATCGATCCACTCTTGACTTCAGATTCACCCGTGATAATAATTAACCTTTATGAATAACAAAGAAATCTTCAAAAGACTTAATGAGCTGAGCGCTGTCCACAAAAGAATTGCCCTTGCCACAGTCGTAAAAACTCATGGCTCAACGCCTCGGGAAAAGGGAGCTAAAATGATCATTTGCCCTGACGGCAAATTTGAGGGAACCATTGGAGGCGGATGCGGGGAAGCAGAAGTCTGGCAGAAAGCCATGGAAGCTCTCGAGAGCGGTCAGCACACGTTGGTAAAAGTCGAGCTTACTGAAGATGCAGAGATGGGAG
>Ga0209991_10001075_pt1 | contig 12324 bp, 12 predicted proteins | sample ChitaG_FD_183167 | JGI IMG/M metagenome (GOLD analysis project Ga0209991, IMG submission 183167) | Deep subsurface microbial communities from South Pacific Ocean to uncover new lineages of life (NeLLi) - Chile_00310 metaG (SPAdes)... | ecosystem: Environmental > Aquatic > Marine > Oceanic >...
TGGTAATTTTTGCCAATCTGGTCGCCATCACCGGCGGTCTGGTTGTCTCGGTGTACATGGTCAACATCTCGGCCGAGACGTTTCTCAACGGCGTGAAGCGGTTCTTTTATGTCAGCGACCTGGTCGCCGGGCTGACCAAGGCGGCGATCTTCGGTTTGATCATCTCCTTTATCGGTTGCTACCAGGGGTTTACCACCACCGGCGGGGCAGAGGGGGTCGGCCAGTCGACCATGCGCGCGGTGGTCGTCTCAGCGGTGTTGATTTTGATCTCCGACTTTCTGATCGCCATGGTCATGTTCAGGTTGTAATCGGGTATGGCAGACGTTTCAACAAACAGGGTGGTCATCCAAATTCGGGACCTGGTGAAGTCCTTCGGCGATCACCGCGTTCTAAACGGCATCGATTTAGATGCCCACCGGGGTGAGACCCTGGTCATCATCGGGCGTTCGGGCTGCGGGAAGTCCGTCCTGCTCAAGCACATTATCGGGCTGCTTAAGCCGGATGAGGGGACCGTTGCCGTGGAGGGGCATATCCTCTCGCAATTAAAACCGCGCGATTTGTATCAGGTGCGTCTGCGCTTCGGGATAGTGTTTCAGAATGCGGCCTTGTTTGATTCGCTGACCGTCGCCGGAAACGTCGGGCTGGCGCTGGCCGAGCATTCGAACAAATCCAAAGCCGAGATTGCCGACATCGTGGCGCATAAACTGGAACTGATGGGGATGAAGGGCACTGAAGATATGATGCCCGCTGACTTGTCGGGTGGGATGAAAAAGCGTGTGTCTCTGGCGCGCGCCATCGCCTTCGATCCCGATTTTGTCCTCTTTGATGAACCCACCACCGGGCTGGACCCGATCACCGCCGATGCGATCAACAACTTAATTGTCGAGTTGAGTGATCGCCTGTCGGTCACTTCGATCGCGGTTACCCACGAGATGAAATCCGCCTATAAGATCGCCGACCGCATCGTCATGCTGCATGACGGCAGGATCATCAAAAGCGGCACCCCCGATGAAATCGAGCACTCCGACGACCCGGTCATCCACCAGTTCATCCACGGCCTCGCCGAAGGCCCCCTGAAAGCCACATAAGCAGAGTGGCCTGGGCACCGCACGCCGTCAGCAATGCAGGCTGGGCACTGCCCACCCTCAGACGTAGGGGCGGGTTTCAAACCCGCCCACGCTGATCTTTGTCGCAAATTTTCGTAGGTCAGGACCACTGCGGTCCTGACAATATTCTTCCTGAAGACATAAGGCCGATCGAGCATTGAAAAACCTCTTGTCCGTTAGGACAGCGGCCATTAGTTTTATCTCCAGAAGAACCAATGTCGTTTGCAAAGTGGTGGCTGTGATGTCGAAGGACCAACCAGACGATTCCAAAGATGTTACTTCGGAATCCACCAGCGGCTTGCCAAAAGGTTTTGCCATGCCGCCGTTCGAGCGCCTCGGCACTTTTCGGGTGGAGGCGATGATCGGTTCGGGCGGGATGGCAACCGTTTACAAAGCCTATGACGAGTCGATGAAGCGGGTGGTCGCTTTGAAAGTACTGCACCCTTTGCTCGACATCTCGGAATACGCCCGGTCCAGATTCGCCCGGGAAGCCTGGATTGTTGGGCGATTGGAACATCCCCAGATTATTAAGGTTTACAGCCGTGGTGAAGAGAAGGGGTATAAGTACTTGGCAATGGAATATGCCGATGGTGGTTCTCTTGCGGATCACATCCAGGATGTCCGTGGGGGCATTCCTCCGCATGCGGACGTTTCGGACACGGTCAAGAGCGATTATATCCGAACGATTCTCCAAAAATTCATCGAGTTGGCTTCATCTCTCGAGTATATTCATGCCAAGGGTTTTATTCATCGCGATATCAAACCTCACAACATTCTCCTTTCCGGAGAGCACAGGCAATTTAAGCTTACGGACTTCGGAATCGCCCACGCCGAGGATATGACCCAGATTACCAAAGCTGGAGATTTCATCGGTACCGTCAAGTACATGTCTCCGGAGCTTCTTACTGCCCATCGTGCAAAGGTTGATAAACGCACAGATATCTATTCGTTGGGGATTACCTTATATGAGGCGTTGACCCTCACACTGCCTTTTGAAGGCGACAGCGACGAACAGTTCATTGGCGAAATCCTCTGCGGTCACTCTACTCCCGCCCGGAGAAAAAACAGGCACATATCCAAGGACCTCGAAACGGTCTTGATGAAGGCGACTCATCTTGATCCGGGTAGGCGTTACCAGTCCGCGGCCGAATTTGCCGATGACATGAGTAACGTACTGGAGAGCCGCCCGATTAAGGCAAAACGTGAGGGTATTCCAAGGTATGTATACAAGAGTGTGTGTCGGAATCGGCGTCTCATGTTGGCAGTGGGCGCGACACTGATATTCTTGGCCGTTGTGTTTTACAAGCTCTACACCTGGCGAACGACATCTTTAGATAGAGAAAGAATAACCGAGTCATTGACGCATGCGATTGCGACCGAAACCTCACCTTTTGAGTTTGAACCGGATTGGCCTCGGCTTTCGAGGTTATTGCATGCCGACTTAAAAGAAGGTAGCGCGAAAGCGAATATGCCTCTGTTTCTTAAGGCGAATAACATTCCTCAGATTTGGTCTCGCGAGTATGACCTTAACGAACAGGCAGAAGTGAGAATCTCCATGTCTTCAGTACAGCTTTTCGCTCAGGCACCAGGCCAAAGCACTGGTTTTGATCGGCGGTTTCTTGATGAGTATATTTGCGCTGCGGTTGTATCAAGAATAGACCTGTCGGTCGATAGTTCTCCATTCCAGGAATTTGGGTACCTCGCGCAGAGTTATGAAACGCAAAGGTTTGGAAACCTTGTAATTGCAAATCATCTTTCCAGGTACGTCGATACACTGGTTAACGGTCGTCATATGGTGCGTGTCCGTACGACATCGTGCCACTACTTGAATTCCAGGCTCTTTCACTCTGCTGGAGCGGCTGCTGAGGAAGTAATCGTAACCCCTGGCGGCGATTCATTAGTCGAGTTCTTTTCGGCCAATGTTGATCCCGTTGTACTTCGGGCAGTTGAGCTCACCCCGGTTGATCCCGTCTATCTCGACACGACCATCGACACAGTTTTCGTAATGACCTTTGACGAGTATCCGAAAGACTTTCCCCAAAGGATTTTTGATCCGGCCCAAAGGCATTGGTTCATTGATTCCACGAACTTGAGCCAACTTTACATAATAAGGCGGGATGACGAAATCGAAGAACACGTGTACGAACATGTTTTCAGGGGGATGATTGATGAGCGGATACCTGTGCCCCTGGCATGCTCGTTTCAGCTGATTGATCATGAGAATAATGACTTACTGATTGAGGGAGATTTTTTCCATTATGGCCAGACCATCAAGGTATTGTACGGCGAAGGCGGCTACGTACGTGGGAAGTGGAGCCCTTGCGAATTAAGGGATACCGTAACAGCCAGCTGGCAAACAGCAGATATAGAAATCGTCACCCGCAAATTCCAGGATTTGGCTTCTCTTGGCCGGATCGATGCACGGTTACGATTGGTTCCGTCGCTAAAGGCGGCCCGAAGGTTCGGTGGCATCGATAAATTTTGGGGTGATACCTTGGTCTTTGATATCAAGTTCCAGGCGATAGACAGCTCCGGGTCGCGTTACTGATTGAGGTGTAGAGCAGATAGGGCGATCCTACTCAGGCTGCCCAATCCAAGTCCTGCAAATGCCTAATACATCACCGGTTTTGACTTGCCGAAATAAGCTGGCACTCCAGGTTCCGATAGGCACCAGGGCCAATACACCGGCAGACCGTCCTCCTGGTCATGTAAAGCAGGAATTGGGAAATTCTCAGTTTACATTTTCATTGCTCGGGAATTCTAGCATATCTGACCATGCCCACGCTGCCCGTCAATAGCCAGATGACCGCTGTTGTTGGAATACATACTTGGAGAGGTCCTGAAATGATCGGATGGCATGCAGTCAAAGGCCGGATGATCAAGGTGTAGGGGCGGGTTTTAAACCCACCCGCGTTACTTAAAAGGTATATCTCTGTGGACCGAGATAGCCGGGGTGAATGTCGGCCCGCTGATAGCTCAATTCGGGGGGCGAGGAATCAGGATCGATGATAGTGACAAAATAGAAATCCTCTTCCTCCTCCTGCATGTAAAGGTGATACTCCGCCCGGAAATGGGGAATTTGCTCATCAGTGAAAGGATAGCCGGCGGGGATTCGGCGCCGGCCACTTACGCCGAAATTATGACTAAGCGGGTGTGGAATAAGGCTGTTACAAGGCTCCCCAGGGATAATGATCCCGGGGTACACAAAAGCTGCCTGAAGGTGAAGAAGCTAAATCAACAGTGAATTCAAGTACTTCATCACCCTCCAATAGATACATCCCGTTTATTCTGATCGTATATTCTCCCGGCGGCAGGTCGACGATTTCATAGTCCACATCAAAAAGACAGAGGCAATAGCATCCACCGCTATAAAGCAATTCTGCTTCATCTATGGTGATCATGCCCTCCCGAATGCGAATCCTGGCGGTAAGCGAATCAGGACAACAATTGAATCCCGCGTTGACGTGCCTGAGCAAAAGAACAGATTCTCCATCATACTGATATTCTATACAATCCTGATCCGACGGCGCATCATACATCGGCGTTCGCGTGCCGAATGTTTTGCACCCAAAGGAACTAACCAAATATCCATTGGGCCCACATGGGTCATCGCAGAACATATCATTGGTCATGTACACATATTGGACGTAGTACGTCACATCCTGCGGGTTGACATTCCCGTCGCCGGTGACGTCGCCGGCCTCTAACGGGCAGTCCGGCGGCTGCACCCGCATGTCGTTCTGGAAATAAACGAATTGTACCATGTAGGTTACGTCTTGGGGGTTAATGGCGCCATCGTCGTTTACATCGCCCCAGACAGGCCCGCAGTCGCATAGCGCACTGGTGCCGAATAGCAATAACGCCACAATGATAAGCCCTCCAGCCAGAAAACGAATCTTGGTAGACATCGCTGCCTCCTCAGCCTACGGTTTTGGAGTACCTCTACCTTAAAATAACAGCATACCCCCGCCAGTCAAGCGGAATCAGGCATTTTTCCGTACTTGGAAGCCAGAATTCCGGGCCGTCGATTGGACGTGTTTTCCAGTTGAGTACGGGTAAGCCCTGATGCTCCAAGCGCTTGTGCGCCTATCAGATAAGCCCGGCGCTGCCCTCGACTCATTTGCCAAGACCGTAACTCTTGCCATCGGCGATCAGCCGGTCAAGGAGACGGTCGTCGGAGCCGTTATAGCGTTTCATCCGCGACAAACGAACGTTATGGGCCAAAACGGATGGTAACCCAACCTTCGGAATCAGGGATCATCTCTCGACGCTCTGAGTGCGCGCTGGTATTCACATGCGCCTTGATGTGCACGGGTGAGGAGTAACCAATCTCACTATGTGGGAATGAAAACTCAAGAACCTCTCCTCCTGCGACAACAGCGTTGTCTATCGCCCAATCACCTGGCACCCAAATGAACCATTCCGCCGCTAATGTGTCATATCGCCCGAAAAGTTCCCATTTTGGGTGCAGTCTGATATCCTTGATCGCCCGGTCATCAAAAAAGACCTGGTATCCCATCTTTTCATCGGGATGAGTCTCGTCGCCGTCCTTCGTGACGCCAGATGCCATTTCCGGATTGGGTGAACCATCCCAGAAATCGATCATGACATAAATCATTCCCGAAGTATCCTGTGCAACATAGAGCCCTTTTGCATCCGCGCCAGTGAATGTACTCTGATCGTCTCCCTCGGGATCATTGGCGATCGGAACAATGTATGTCCAGTCATCTCGACTTCCGTCCACCGTCATCTTCCCTGAGGGCACATCCAACGGGGACACACCCTTCTTGCTGCAGCTCCCTTGAAGGACAACCAAAACAACACTAAATGTGATCATCAGAGGGAGTCTGAACATTTTCGTCACGCCTTTCCTTCCTTTCTCTAATCTTCAACGGTGAGCAGAGGCTCAAGCTCTGAACCTCGCATCGCCAAGTGTTGATGAATCTCTTGTGCTGAAGTCCGCTTTATCTCACCCACCATTGGTCCGACTTTTGTCTCCTCCCTTGGCAAAACGACGAGAAAAGATAACTTGCTGGCAGACACTTTCAATATCTAATTTACTCGCTCAGCCGATAGAAAGAAACCCACCCGTTGAGTGGGGTACCCTGTTTCGAGGATTTAGCTCTGGAAAACGGCCTAAATCGTTGCCAGAATTGGCAATTAACTTTGGTGCGGAAGGCGGGATTTGAACCCGCACAGGCAAGGTATACCGTCCCCTCAAGATGGGGTACCTACCGGTCCTACCGCTTCCGCCGCGTGGATGATCAGAAGTTGTACCTCTGCGGCCCGAGATAGCCGGGGTGAATGTCGGCCCGCTGATAGCTCAATTCGGGCGGTGAGGTATTGGGATTGGTGGTAGCGGGTCGTTACGGCCCACTTGAATAGACAGCTTAATTCAATTACTTTCTTTTGCGATCGTTGTGCGGTGGGGCTCCGGGCGGACTGGGTGGTGGGGAAAACGGAGGTCAACAGAAAGTCACCGTTTGAATATGGACATCATCAATCCGTACCTCGGCAAGGGCCTGGCCCTGCTTACCGCGGTGACCTGGGCTTTTGCGGTGATCCTCTTCCGAAAAAGCGGCGAGACCGTTCACCCCATCGGTTTGAATCTGTTTAAAAACTTGTTGGCAATCGCGCTCTTCATTCCCACAATCTGGCTGTTTGGCGAAACCCTCCTGCGCCCTGCTCCTGCGGGCGAATACCTGTTGCTTCTGCTGAGCGGCGCGCTGGGGATCGGGATTGCCGACACCCTGTTTTTCAAAAGTCTCAATGCTCTCGGCGCCGGGCTATCGGCCATTGTCGATTGCCTGTACAGCCCGTTCATCATCGGTCTTTCGATGTTGTGGCTCGGCGAGGTGTTGAATTTCTGGCAGGTCATTGGCGTGCTGATGATTGTCTCCGCGGTACTCACCGCCACAGGTGAGAGGAGGTCCAACCCGCTCGATCGGCGCACTATCCTTGAGGGAATATTCTGGGGAGTGCTGGCCATGGCGTTCATGGCGCTGGGCATCGTTATGGTTAAGCCGCTACTGGACCGCTCTCCTTTGCTCTGGGTAACGATCATCCGTCTGTCTGGCGGTGTCGTTGTTTTACTGGCCGTTTTAATGTTCTATCCGTCAAGGCGGACGATTATCCGGTCGGTGTTCTCCACCCAACGGTGGGGATACACGCTATCCGGCTCATTTATCGGGGCTTACCTGTCGATGGTGCTTTGGCTGGCTGGGATGAAATTTACTCAGGTGTCGATTGCCGCCGCACTCAATCAGACGGCCAATATTTTCATCTTTATCCTGGCGGCCATTCTGCTGCACGAGAGAATCACTATTCTCCGCCTGGCCGGGATTGTCTTGGGAGTCGCCGGGGCGTTGCTGGTCACTTTTGGCTGAACGCCACCGACACCGGCAACGCGCATTTTGGGCGGCTGCCTGACGACGGCATCAGGCCAAAGGGGGTTATCATCGATTCTCAGACCGCGTGGCATGGCTCAACCACGCACCGCACGGAATGCTGCATCTTACCCATCTTCTACAGTTGTATTTCAATCCCCTTTGGTTATCAATGAGTTACGGGGCGTGGTTTTTGCTGTGGCACTACATTTTTCCTCTTTTCATTGGGCGTGAGTTATTGGCGCAGCGTGGGTGGTGGGGACGGTTGCCGGCGCGCTCTTGGGGACCTCAACAGTGACTTCCTTCATTGAATCATCCGCCGGCATCAAGCAGGGCGCGCGCACCGGCTTTTCCAATATCATCGTGGCTGCCGCGTTCCTGCTGGCTTTATTTTTCTCGCCGTTGGTCAGTGTCATTGGGAAAGGGGTGGAGGTTGCCGAAGGAGTATTCTTAAATCCGGTGACCGCGCCGGCGTTGATCGTCGTGGGAGCGTTCATGTTGACTGCGATTGCACGGATAAGGTGGGACGACCTGACCGAATCGCTCCCGGCGTTCCTGATCATTGTCGGCATCCCGCTGACCTTTATGATCTCCGACGGTTTGGCCTTCGGTTTTATCGCCTATCCGATTCTGAAAATCGCCACCGGCAAGGCAAAGGACGTCCATCCCCTTCTCTATATCATCGCGGTCTTGTGTATTATCCGCTACGTGTTTTTCGCCTAGCCGCCAACTGTAGATCGACTTCCAACGAAGTTGATTTGGCTGGTTTGTCCCCGATAAAGGCTTATACTGTCTGCGGGAGATAATGATCGACTACTCACTTTGGGGCCTCTCGCTATGTCCTGGTCGGCGGTTGGGGACCGGTTTTCTATTTCCGGTATAGATTGGCAGAAGATTCCCGGGCGGCGGCGGCCGGCGCTGTGGGCGGCAATCCTGTTGAGCAGCGGAATTGTCCTGGCCCGGTATGTGCAGACTTCTCCCCTTTTTTGGGGGATCCTGGCTTTCGCCGCCCTGATCGCCATTCTCACTTTCGGCCGTCAAAAGCCGGCCGCCCTGCTTTTTACCATGATGGGTTTATGGCTTGCCCTCGGCGCTTTCCGCTATGCCGCCCAGACAAAGATTCTGCCCGCCGATCATGTTTCGCATTACCTCGATCCCGCACGTGAGGTGGAAATCTTCGGGCGCGTGGTTGATGTGCCGGACCGACGGCTGTACGCCACCAACTTGGTTATCGATTTAGGCTACCTCAAAGAAGATGGCCGCAAAATGTTGACCTCCGGCCGCGTCCTCGCCCGGGTAAGTGATACAACGAAACGTTTCTCATACGGGGATTTCTTACGCTTTAGCGGACGGCTGGAAAAGCCACATGTGGCGCGAAACCCGGGCGGTTTCGATTACCGGCGTCATCTGCTTAATCGGGGCATATACGGCGTGGTACGCGTGGCCAAAAACCGGCGCGTGCGTGTTTACCCCGATCCTCGCGGCGCGGTGTTCTACAACCGGTTGATTATTCCTCTGCGCGAATACATCCTGGCGAAATTCCGCGAGTATGTGCCGGGTGTCTCCGGTACCCTGCTTGCGGGGTATCTAATCGGTGAGACCCGGGAGATGCCCGATTGGCTATATCAGGCCTACCGCCGGTCCGGCACCCTGCACCTGCTGGCTGTCTCGGGGTCGAATGTCTGGCTGGTTTTGGGATTGTTCTGGCTGGCGTTTCGTCGGCTGCGTTTGCCGCGAGCGATACAGACGGTGCTGTTACTTTTGATCCTGCTTGTTTTCTGTTTTATCACCCGTAATGAGCCGTCGGTGATTCGGGCCGGGTTGATGGCTACGTTAGTACTTCTCGGGCGGTTATTCTATCGCCGGCTTGACTTACTCAACATTGTCGGTGTCTCGGCGGTGATTATTCTTTTGTTTTCCCCGCGCCATTTGTTCTTTGCGGGGTTTCAATTATCGTATGCGGCTGTTTTGGGTATCCTTGTTATCGTTCCGCGCATCTTGCAATTGTTTCCCCGGCTTGGGCATTCACGTTCTGGAAGGTGGCTTTTGGGCCTAGCGGGTTCTTCTATTGCCGCCACAACCGCGACTGCACCGGTCTTGGCCGTACATTTCGGTACGATCCCGGTGATTTCAGTGGTAGCCAATCTGGTCATGGTCCCGCTGGCGGTCTTGGTCACCAATTGTGCCGTCGTACTCGTTTTGCTGGGTGATCTCTGGCCGCAAGCCGCGCGACTGGTTGCCTGGGCGGCCGATCTGCTGGCCACCTGGTCGATCCACAGCGCCCGGTTCTTTGAGACCGTCCCTGTGGGCCTGGTTTTCTGGCCGCAACCCGGAGCCTTGGGCATTGCCAATTATGCCTTAGTCCTGGCCGCCGTGGCGGCTTCCCGATACTGGTATCGCTGGCTGAAGCCTGCCGTGTTTTATGCTCTGTTGGCCGGAGTGGTGTTTATGGCTTCAAAAGCAATCTCCGATCCCCGTCCTCCCGATGAGGTAATGTTCTTTGATGCTGGGATGCACCCGCTGGTCGGTTTGAAACTGCCCGGCGACAAGCTGCGCCTGGTCGGCACCGCAAGCGCGTTTTCTCCCGCCAATCACCAGTGGGTAATCCAACCGTACGCCATCCACTCCGGATGGTCAGAGGAAGATTTTCATTATGACACCCTCCCTTCGCGGTCAGCCCATGTGGGCCCCGGTTACCTTATTGATTCTTTATCTGCAATCAATGTCTCGGCTCGCGGTCTGGTGGACGGCATCCGGCATGTACGCTTTTATGGTGGGTCAAAGGCGAAAGGGACAGACTGCCTGGTCGCTGATTATCTGGCCTACGGAGGAGGCAGGATTCTAATCGTATATGAAAGCGACCCTGAGTTGCTGGATTACATCCGCCGGTCCATCGGGTTGAAGCGCCTTGACATTCTGGCGGTGAGATCGTGCCTGCCATCGATGAGGTTTAAGCAGGTTTTGGGCGATTTCACTTTTGGTGAGTTGATTCTCTTTGGTGCCCTGCCGCGCTTTTCCTCCGGTACCGTGCGCCAGTCCTGGGCGCGCCAGATGCCGGAACATCCGGTTTTCTCAACGCGGGAGAACGGGGGCATCAGAGTTGAACTTTCACCTGAGCCTGCTGTTATCCCAACCGTCCGCTGAAGCTCCACTCAGGTTTATCTCAAGCAAGGGTTTTTCGCTCCCGATAAAGAAGTGATAGAGGGGCACTCAGCCCTCGGGAGTGTATTGGCCAATGAGTTTTAGCGGCAACTTATCGACGGTCTCGTTTGGCGACATTCTGCAGTTGGTTTCCAGCGGAAAAAAGACCGGTGCGCTGCTTTTGATCCGTGGCCAGCAAGAAAAGCGGATTTATTTCCGTGATGGCCACGTCATTTACGCCGGCTCTGACGCCGCCGAGGAGGACCGCCTGGGACAGCTGTTGATCAGACGCGGGAAAATCGCGCCCGACCAACTGAAGGCCGTGCTGCAAAAACAGCGAGTGGCTCAAAAGCGGCTCGGTGAAATCATCGTCGAAATGCGCCTGATCGATCCCCACGAACTCAGCGAAGCCTTACGCCTGCAGGTTGAGGAGATCATTTACAGCCTTTTTGTTTGGGGGGATGGAGAGTTCCAGTTCATTGAAGGTGAGGCCCCGCCGGCGAATTCTCCCTTAACCGAGATCGACACAATGTCGGTGATGATGGAGGGGGTGCGCCGCTTTGACGAATGGAGCAAAATCCGGGATGCTCTCCCCCCGGCGCACACGGTCTTGCAGATCCGTCCTACGCCAATCGCGGCCGGGGGAGAGATTAGCCTGTCGTCGGAAGACCTGGAGATGCTGGCGCTCATCGACGGCCACCGCCGCGCGGACGAAATCATGCAATCGTTTACCCGGGGAGAATACGCGGCCGCTCGTTCGGTGTACAAGCTCATCGAACTGGGCATAGTTGAGCCGGCGGCGCACGGCGAGGGTGAGCGGGGCAATCCGGAGGAACTGCGTAACGTGTTTGACCTCGTCTTCAAGCTGTATTCCCACTCGCTGTCGCGCATCCATCAGGAAGTAACTGATCTTCTGGGGACAGGGGGCGAGCAGCTTTTCCTGCGGCCAACCGGCAGACAGATCGAGCCCGGCCTGTTTGATTCGCTCACTGGTGGGGACACCGAATCGACCAGGGAAAGCTTCTTACGGGTCGCCGAATCAATCCCGGCAAACCTCCGTTTGCACAAGATTCTCAGCCATACGGCGATTCTGCTCCAGGACCGATTGAAGCTGGTTCGCGACTGCCTGGGCGACCACGTTGCATCGCGCCTGGCTCAGGCCGTGCAAAAGGAAGTTGCCGTCCTGCTGGCCCAGAAGAGATCCCTCGCCGACAAGTATGATATAGGCCGGGAGTTTGCTGAATCGTTGAACATGCCATGAAACCGCAACGAGTAGTCATTACCCTCGCCATAGCGCTCCTGGCGGGAGCGCAGACGGCCGAGGCGTCAAGTGATGCTGGTGGAGGAGCCGGAGGTGCAGTGCTGGAGTTCGTCGGGCTGGTGCTGGCGTCAGGCTGTTTTGTGGTCTCCTGGAGAGTGCTTGCCTATGTTCGGGGCGGCCGGTTGGCTTCGGCCTGGCAGTGGTTGATCTCTGCCTTCTTTCTGTTCGCCGCCGGCCAGGCGCTGGCGTTCTTGGCGCACCTGATGTTGGCGCCGCTGGCCAGCCACATCGTGATCTTCCTGCGGATTGTAGGTCTTGTCTTTTTACTTGTGGGGGTGATCAGGATGCGTAAGGCGCTCGCCTGACGGCTGTTTCCACCCTTCTCAGCCTGACCTGGCTGGCGCTGCCCGACACGTTCCCCGTTGGTGGG
>Ga0209991_10001077_pt1 | contig 12324 bp, 10 predicted proteins | sample ChitaG_FD_183167 | JGI IMG/M metagenome (GOLD analysis project Ga0209991, IMG submission 183167) | Deep subsurface microbial communities from South Pacific Ocean to uncover new lineages of life (NeLLi) - Chile_00310 metaG (SPAdes)... | ecosystem: Environmental > Aquatic > Marine > Oceanic >...
ACAGTGTAACCCTGTTCAAGATAACGACGGAGATAGAAGATACTCAAGCCGCCTTGAATCAGACTGAGCAACTTGCCCAAAGGCTCAGGAAACATCTGGAGCGCCTGAAAAAGCTGCATCAAATCCTCTCCAAGTGAGTGAACCCACACAAGAATACAGCGCAATGCAGTCTGAATTGGAAACATCGGTTAGACTTCGGTTTGCGCCCAGCCCTACAGGGTATCCACATCTAGGCAACATCAGGACCGTTCTATTCAACTGGCTTTTTGCCCGCCATCACGGCGGCAAGTTCATTTTACGAATTGAAGATACTGATGTTGCCCGTAAGGTCGAAGGCGCGGTGGAGGCGATATTGGATAGCTTGCGGTGGCTGGGATTAGACTGGGATGAAGGGCCTTACTTCCAGTCACAACGGTTACCCATCTATCATGAAATCACCGAGAGCTTGCTTCAGAAGGGTCATGTATATTTATGCTACTGCTCTCCGGAGCGATTACAGACGATGCGCCAGGAACAGGCGAAACGCAAACAGCCGCCGAAATATGACCGCCGTTGTCGAGACTTGACACCGCAGGAGAGGGCACAGACGGAAGCAACCGGCATTAGTCCCGTGATTCGCTTCAGAACACCTCTTGATGGCGAAACCACCATCCGCGACTTGATTCATGGCCCGATAACATTCAAGCACGATACGCTGGACGACTTCGTCCTGCTGAAATCGGATGGTTATCCCACATATCACCTGGCTGTTGTAGTAGACGACCATTTGATGGCTATTTCGCACGTCCTCAGGGCCGATGAGTGGCTTTCCAGCACTCCCCGCCACGTTCTGCTTTACCGGGCTCTAAACTGGCAGGCTCCCCAATTCGCTCATTTGCCCATAATCCTGGGACCTGACCGCGCCAGGCTCTCCAAAAGACACGGTGCTACCTCTATAACTGAATATCAGAATCAAGGATACCTCCCAGATGCAATGGCCAATTTTCTGGCGCTTCTGGGCTGGTCGCTCGATGACCGAACTGAATTACTATCCCGAGAAGAACTGATAAAACACTTCTCTCTAGAAAGGGTAGGAAAGGCGGCGGCCATCTTCAACAAGGATAAGCTCGAGTGGATGAACGGGGTTTATTTGCGCAAACTAAGCCTGGACGAATTTGTTCAGCGAGCCATGCCGTTCCTAGATAGAGATTTGCCCGAATCCGTGAAACGTCCGTTGGATAGCAGTTACGTAAGCCGGGTCCTCTCGCTCATTCAAGAACGGGCCAGGACTTTAGCGGAGGCCCCTCAGCTTGCCAGCTTTTTCTTTCTTGATGAACTGCAGTACGATACGGGCCTGCTTCTGTCCAGAGAACTGGATGCCCAATCGGCTACTAAAGCTGTTACGGCTGCTCTGCAACACCTGGAGGGAGCGATGAACTGGAATGCCACCGACCTCGAGAATATCCTGCGCCCCCTGGCCGGCGAGCTAAGCTCAGGCACAAGGGAATTCTTCGGCTTGCTGAGGGTAGCTGTTACCGGACGCACCGCGGCCCCACCCCTTTTTCAGACCATGGCGGTACTGGGAAAAGACAAATGCCTGAACCGATTAAATACGGCACTGCAGCTGCTATCCAACCTATGCTAGCTGCCATGCCACATATTTCCTTGAGCGCCCCCTGAACGTCTTCGTTCCCTGTCTGGCCTGCCAGGGCGGTGGAAAACTCGCAATCTTTGCTTCAGAAGCCCGAAGGGTATTGACAAGGTTTGCGGCTTGTAGTAACAATATAAGCATAACGAAACCAAAAGGAGGGCACGATGGCGACAGCTTATTGTATGAAGTGCAGAAAAAAGGTGGAGATGAGAAACCCGAGCCACGTCACACTCAAGAACGGCAGACCGGCAATGCAAGGTGTCTGTCCGGTTTGCAGTACCAAGGTATTTAGAATAGGTAGAGCCTAAGCATCCATAGTTGAGTTGTCACCGCGTCTTCAGAGGAGCCGTGCGGTGTCAGTGACGCTCCTCATATTCGCGTGAAATCGACAGGCGTGTGGGCCTGAGTTCTACGGGATCTTCATCCCGCGGGGCGTCGGTGCCTTGTTCTGGCGGATAGCCTCAAAAAGGATAGCAGAAGGTTCCGCGACACGTTCGCATGCCCTTCGGGACTGCTTTCGCGTTCGGCCAGCAGTCGAAGCGACCAGATTCCCACCGGGATTCTCTCTTCCGATACCAAAGCCTTTCAATTCGCTCCAGACTGAGGTAAACTTCAGTACATATGGCACAGAAATACATCCCCCGGGAAATCGAGAGGAAATGGCAGCAGAGGTGGGCGACTGACCACATGTATGAGGTAAAGGAGGATAGCAGTCGCCCGCAACTCTATGCCCTCACCATGTTTCCTTATACCTCCGGAGACCTTCACATCGGCCATTGGTATATCATGGCGCCTTCAGACGTCTATGCCAGATTCAAAAGGATGCAGGGCTACAATGTGCTTCATCCTATGGGCTTTGATGCCTTTGGCCTGCCTGCGGAAAATGCTGCTATCAGCCACGGAATTCATCCTCATGAGTGGACAATGAAGAACATCGAGAATATGCGCCGGCAACTGAGAAGTATGGGGGCCGTGTATGACTGGAACCGTGAAGTCGTTACGTGCCTGCCGGAGTACTACAGATGGACACAGTGGTTTTTCCTTAAGTTCTACCGCGCCGGTCTCGCGTATCGGGCTAAGGCAGCGGTCAACTGGTGCCCCCGATGCCAAACAGTGCTGGCTAATGAGCAAGTCGTGGGGGAGGGTTCCTGTGACAGATGCAGCACGCCGGTGACCAAGAAAGCTCTTGAGCAATGGTTCTTCAGGATTACTAAGTACGCTGAGGAACTCCTCGACCATAGTCACCTGGATTGGCCGGAACGCATCAAGATAATGCAGAGGAACTGGGTGGGCAAGAGTGAGGGTGCTGAAGTGTCGTTCCTGTTGGAGCACGAAGCGGTAGAGCAGCAAGAGATTAGGGTATTTACCACTCGCCCCGATACCATTTTTGGCGTGACTTTCTTTCTCTTGGCTCCGGAGCATCCTCTAGTTCCTCAGTTGACTGCCCCTGAGCGTAAAGCTGAAGTAGACGAGTACATTGCCTGGTGTCAACAGCAAACCGAGTATGAACGGCTGGCGCTGGGCAGGGAGAGGACAGGGGTCTTCTTGGGCACCTACGTTGTCAATCCGGTGAGCGGAGAGCAGGTGCCTGTCTGGATCACTGATTATGTGCTGCCGACGTACGGCACGGGAGCGGTAATGGCAGTTCCTGCTCACGATGAAAGGGATTTTGAGTTTGCCGGGAAGTTCAGGCTACCTGTGCGAACGGTCATTGCTCCTCCCGGTTGGTCAGGTGAGGAATTGGCAGAGGCCTACACCGGGTCGGGAACAATGGTGAATTCCGGCAGCTTCAGCGGTTTGACGAGCGATCGAGGATATGAGGCAATCTGTGCCTTACTGGAGGAAAAGGGATGGGGTAAGCGGACGGTTATTTATCGCCTTCGTGACTGGCTTATCTCCAGGCAGAGATATTGGGGAGCGCCCATACCCGTGGTTCATTGTGCTGAATGCGGCATAGTTCCGGTACCCGAGAAGGACTTGCCTGTCCTGCTCCCTCCCGATGCCGAATTCAAACCTACCGGGGAATCTCCTCTCAAGTACTCCTCGAGTTTCGTCAATACCACCTGTCCCGAGTGCTCCAGGCCGGCACAAAGGGAAACCGATACTATGGATACCTTTGTCTGTTCATCCTGGTATTTCTTGAGATACACGAACCCAGAAACCAGGGATGCTCCCTTCGATGATGCCAGAGTCAAGTACTGGTTGCCTGTCGATCTGTACACCGGGGGTGCTGAGCACGCAGTTATGCATCTCCTCTACGCTCGTTTCTTCACAAAGGCATTGAGGGACATGGGTCTGGTCAGCTTTGACGAGCCTTTTGTACGCCTGTTCAATCAGGGAACCATCGTTTACGGTGGTCGCAAAATCAGCAAATCCAGGCCCAATGTGATCGGCGCCGACGAATATGTGGCTAAATCTGGAGCTGATGCTGTTCGTGGCTATCTCATGTTTATTGGTCCCTGGGAACTGGGCGGAGAATGGAACGATAGCGGCCTTGTAGGCATCAGTCGCTGGCTCAACCGGGTATGGAGCCTGGTGACGACGGACTATGTTCCGAGTTATCGGGATGCCGCTAATACAGAGGATGAGAAAGAGCTCCTCCACATGACCCATAAAACGATTAAGAAGGTGACTGAGGACCTGGAAAAATTCCGCTTTAACACCATGCTGGCAAGCCTTATGGAATTCACGAACTATCTATCGAAGGTCAGGGAGGGCGGGACGGTCTCTGATTCATTGTGGCGCGAAGCAATCAGTAGTTTTCTGCTTCTCTTTGCCCCCACCGCCCCTCATCTTACCGAGGAGTTGTGGGCCAGAACCGGACATCCCTATAGTATTCACACCCAGGCATGGCCGGAGTACAACGAAGGGTTTGCCCAGGAAGAAGAGATCACATTGGCCATTCAGGTAAACGGTAAGCTCCGCGACAAAGTGCTTGTGCCCGCATCCATAAGCGAAGTCCAGGCGAAGGAACTGGCCTTAGGTCGAGAGCGAGTGAAGACTCTTATCGATGGCAAGAAGCTGAGTAATGTCATTTACGTCCCGAAACGGGTGGTGAACATTGTGTTAGCATAGTAAGGAGAATATGGCGAAGCGCGAAAGAAGAGCAAGGATAGCATTTATCGGCGGTGGGGCTATGGGTGAAGCGATGATCAGAGGGATTCTGACCAAGAAAGTAGCTGTCCCTGAGGATATGGTGGTTAGCGACGTTAGTCCCATACGGCGCGAGCTATTGAACAAGGAATATGGACTGAGCACTCTAGCTGATAACCGAAAGGCTGTGAAAAATGCTGACCTGATTGTTCTGGCAGTGAAGCCTCAGAACCTGCGCCAGGTCGCGGAAGAGATAAGGGCTCCATCGCCCGAGCAGCTAGTGCTGTCCATATTAGCTGGCGGCACTCTATCCAAGCTGTGTCAGGACTTGAATCACTCCTGTATAGTGAGGGCTGCACCCAATATGCCTGCGCAGATCGGCCAGGGAATAACTGTCTGGACAGCAACTACTGAGACTAACAAGAAGCAAAAGGAGTTAGCTCAGGCTGTCCTGAGTGCCTTGGGGAAAGAAATCTATGTTGCTGATGAGAAATATCTGGATATGGTCACTGCATTGGGCGGCAGTGGTGCAGCTTATGTCTTTCTCTTTATCGAGGCATTCATCGATGCTGGTGTGCACATCGGCTTGCCCCGGTCTATAGCTCAAGAAGTGGTGTTACAGACTATGATCGGCTCTACCTGTGCCGTTGAGAAGATGGGTAAGCATCCTGCCGAGCTGAAGAACATGGTTACTTCGCCAGGAGGGACAACTACTGACGCTCTTCTTCAGTTAGAGAAGGGGGCATTCCGTTATCATCTTCTCGAGGCCGTGGCTGCTGCTCATGCAAAAGCTCAACGCCTCTGAGAGTTGGATAGAGATGGATTCGCTTTTTGAGTGCCGCAACTGCCCCTGCTGCGGGCAGAACGATTTCGAAGTGCTCTTCGAGTCTAATATGAAGGCCGGAGGCTTCGGAGAAGTGGTGGAGACCGTATATATGATCCCTGGGAGGAAATGGGGAAGGCATGTCAGATGTCACAATTGTCAGCTAATATACGTCAATCCTATAGAGAAGGCAGGCAAAATCAACAAAGCGTACTCTCAAAGAAAGACTGGCGATGCCTCCATTATGCGGGGAATGCGCTTGACCGCCTCCCAATCACAAGTGAGGTTGATTGAGCAGCATAAGAGTGGAGCGTATCTGCTGGATATAGGCTGTGGTGAGGGCTTCTTTCTCTTCAACGCCGCGAGAGCCGGTTATGCTACCAAAGGCGTCGAATTATCACAGGATGCGGCGGAATATGCGAGAAGGGAATTCGACCTCGATGTGGAAGCAGGACCCTTTGAAGAACTACGGTTTCCCGAGAACTGTTTCGATATAGTTACTCTGTGGCAAGTTCTGGAGCATGTGCCATACCCTCTAATAATGCTCGGAGAGGTTCATAGAATACTGAAGCCAGGGGGATTGCTGGCACTGTCGACCCCGGATATCAAGGGGGTGCCGGCCAGAATCTTGGGAAGAAAATGGTGGAACATAAGGATGTTACATCTCAACCAGTTTACTACGAGAACTCTCACTACCGTTCTCCAGAAGACTGGATTCAGGGACATATCTCCTGTATCCTATAAGGAGTCCATAAGCTTGTTGATACTGTTTATTCCGATACTGAAATATCTCAGGCTGTACGAGCCTCTAAGGGGTCTATTCGGCCCTAGCTCTGTTCTGGGTAGAGGTATGAACAGGATGATGCTGGCATACTCCTCAAGACTGGATAATTGCACAATGGTCGGTTTCAAATAGGGGGATAGCAAATGGCAAGGCATTCTCTGCATGATACGGTCAAGCTTATCAAGAAGGGAGTCGATACCTATGTAGCTAATCGCGCCATGGCTGTCTCTTACGAGGTAACGCTTTCCTGCAACTGCAATTGCCGTCACTGTGACCTTGGGGGGTTCATAGAGGATGAAACTCAGATTGGGCCGGAGGAGTATGCAGACTTGACTCGGAGCCTGAAGCCGCTTGTAGCGCAGATTTCCGGCGGTGAGCCACTTCTACGCAAGGATATAGCAGCCATAGTCAAGGCTATCAAGCAATCCGCCGGGGTACCGCACGTGATACTCGTTACGAACGGAGTGTTGTTGAACGAGAGCAACTACCTGCAACTGCGTGAAGCAGGGGTGAATCAATTCTCCGTGTCGCTCGACTTCCCTGATGAGCGGCATGATGAGTTTCGGCGACGGCCAGGTCTATACAAACGTTTGGAGCAAACCCTTCCCCGGCTGGCGAATCTTGGTTTCCGGGATATCGTCCTCAACACTGCTATAACCCGAGCCAACCTGAGGGATATACTACCTCTGGTAAGGAAGGCCACCGAGTGGAATGTGTCCATATCGTATAGCGCATACACCGCGCTGCGCACAAACGAAGTAGGCTACTGCATAAATGATGGAGAGGATCTGGAAATCCTGCGGCAAGCCATTAGCGAACTCATAGCGATGAAAAAGCAGGGCGCCAGCGTAGTTAACTCGGATGTCGTGCTCAGAAACACCACGAAGTTCTTTGAACGAGGATACATGCCGAATTGCAGAGCAGGTACAAGATTTCTTATCATCATGCCTAATGGCAGGCTGGTCCCGTGTTCGCTGCACCGCAGCGAGTACTCCAGCCGAAAAGAGATGATGAAGGATTTCTCGCGAACCAATCGCTGCGGTGGTTGTTATGTCGCCATACGATCCTACACCGAGCTCTCACTTCTGAGTCACCTAAGAAGTGGTCCCCTGTACATAAGCCAAACGGCCCCTCGCTGAGAGATGCTTGTCAGCTATTCGTGATTAGCTTCTCGGCGGGTCAGGCCGAAGCTTGTTGCAGAAAAGCGGTGCTCAGTAGCAGCTTAGCCCACCCCTTCCCATCAGCTCACAGTGCATGGGTCGCCAAGCGAAGTCCTCTTCCTCACGTATTTGAAAGACCCTATCTCAAGTGGCAGCCGGAGTCTGGCCAGGATATAGCTTGTGCCATTTCGCCAGCAACTGGTCCCGTGTTTCCTTATGATCAGGGTCAGGAATGCAACAATCCACAGGGCAAACCTCGACACACTTCTGTGTCTCAAACCAGCCGACACATTCAGTACATCTGTCAGCGTCGACAACATAGAGTTCTTCTCCCTCACTTATAGCCTCATTCTTGCATTCCGGTTCGCAGGCGCCACAGCTGATGCACTCGTCTGTGATTTTAAATGCCATCCTTCTTTGCCTCCTTTATATTCCGCTCTTGAATCTGCACCTGGTCTTTACCAGGGACGAGCTCAATAGGCAGGGAAACCTCTTCCTTCAGAGCTATAGCCACGTGGTCGGGAACCATCCCTTCAAGACAACCTCCCAACTTAGCTACTTCCTTAATCAGGGATGAGCTAAGAAACTGATATTCAGAGCTGGTCATCAAGCAGAGCAGCTCGATGTCAGGCGCGAGCTTTCTGTTCATCAACGCCATCTCGAATTCCCGTTCGAAATCAGAGTTTGCTCTTAAGCCACGAATCATAATCCTTCCTCCTGTCTGGCGTATGAAATCCACGGTCAGTCCCTTGAAAGGCCTAACCTGGACGTTAGACAGGCCACTTACCGCCTCTTCTACTAACCTTACCCTCTGCTCCAGTGAGAAAAGCGGCTTCTTACCAGGATTCTCATAGATACCGACGACCAGCCTGTCGATGAGGGCTGCCGTTCGCTCGATGATGTCCATATGCCCACAGGTAAGAGGATCAAAGGTGCCTGGATAGACTGCTACAATCATAGCTGAACCTCCTTGTGGTATATGAAGATGAAAGTATCACCATAGCGGCGTTGCGTAACCAGATGGAGTCCGTCATAGTTAGCCTCCAGGGGAAAACGGTTTGCGTGACAAAGCACGATTGTAGCATTTTCCCCCAGCAGGTCCGACTCCGCCAGGCTCATTAGTGAATTGCTTGCCGACGAATCGGAGTAAGGCGGATCCAGGAATACAACGTCATAATGATTGCTGAGGAAGCCGATTGCTCTGCTCACACTGCAGCAATAAACGTGGGCCCGGTGTAGCTCCCCTATCTTTGCCAGGTTGGTCCTGATAATATCACAGCAGCTCTTCCTGTGGTCAACGAAATCGACCCATTCTGCCCGACGGCTTAGAGCTTCGATGCCCAGAGCACCGGTGCCAGCGTACAGGTCCAAAACCCGCCGCCAATCAGTAGCTCTGTTCTCCAAGAGAGAGAATATGGCGTGCCTCACCACGCTGGTAGTAGGTCTGATGGAGCGCCTGGCCAGGGTTTTTAGCCGCGTTCCCTTTGCTGTACCACCGGTAACCCGCATTTCGCTAGCCTTTGAGGACGATTACGTGGTATTATATTACTATTCTGCGGCTTACTTCAAGTGAGCCAAGACTGTTGACTAGAAGAGCGGTATGCTCTATACTCTAACGTGAAGTGGAGCGAAGGCTGAAATGAGCACGGGATTTGAGAGGTTTTCCGAAGGGGCTCGCAGGGTTTTGACTCGAGCTCAAGGAGAGGCGCAGCGCCTGGGTCACAGCTACATCGATACCGAACATATACTACTGGCGATAGCGGGGGAGGAGTCAGGGGTTGCAGCCAGAGTTCTGAGTAATCTGGGTGTTTCGATGAGCAAGATACAGGCGGCTGTGGAGTTTGTGATTGGAAAGGGAGAGCGTCGAGCTACCAGCGGAGACGTTGACCTTGCTCGCCGAGCGAAGAGAGCGATCGAGTTTGCTGTTGATGAAGCACGTCGTCTCAATTCCAACTATATAGGTGTTGAGCACCTTCTGCTCGGGTTGCTGCGTGAAAGCGAAGGCGTCGCTTTCAGTGTATTGGAGAGTTTGACTATTACCCTTGAACGAACACGTGAGGAGGTCAGCCGAGTTGTCAGGCAGGAGTCCATGCGAACGCGAACCGCAGGTCGCGTTGCCAGTCGCACGCCAACACTGGATCAACTTGGCACCGATCTGACTGCTCTGGCCAAGGCGGATAAACTTGACCCTATTGTTGGGCGCAACAAGGAGATCGAACGGGTTGTCCAGATACTAAGTCGTCGCACTAAGAACAACCCTGCCCTTATCGGCGAACCGGGTGTAGGCAAAACAGCTATTATTGAAGGCTTGGCCCAGCGCATAATAGCCGGAGAGGTGCCGGAGGTGCTGCAGGGCAAGAGGATAGTGGCATTAGACATAGGTGCCCTGGTGGCGGGAACGAAGTATCGTGGTGAATTTGAGGAAAGGCTAAAGAGGGTTATTGAGGAAGAGAAGGCTGCCGGTAATTGCATCCTGTTTATCGACGAAATGCACACTATCGTCGGTGCGGGAGCAGCTGAGGGTGCAGTTGACGCCGCTAATATACTGAAGCCTTCGTTGTCGCGCGGCGAGATACAATGTATTGGTGCCACTACTCTGGATGATTACCGCAAATACGTAGAGAAAGACCCGGCTCTGGAGCGGCGGTTTCAGCCTGTCTTGGTCGCTGAACCTACAATGGAAGAGACTCTGGCCATACTGCGCGGCATCAAACATCGATATGAGGAATTCCATCAACTGGACATAAGCGACGAAGCCCTGGAGGCAGCTGCTCCACTGGCCACCAGATATATCGCCGACCGCTTTCTACCTGATAAGGCTATCGATCTAGTGGACGAAGCCAGCTCCCGCGTGCGCATCAAGCGGGGCAGTCCACCTATTGGCTTGGCTCAGGCAAGACGGGCCTTGGAGAGTGTAGGGAAGGAAAAGGAGACAGCTATAGCGGCTCAGCAGTACGAGTACTCAAGCGAGCTCCGTGACCGTGAGCTTCAACTACTGGAGAAGATCGAGACCATGGACAAGGAGTGGCAAGTCAGGCAGAAACAGGGCCGGCCCGTGGTTACCTCAGAGGATATTGCCGAGGTAGTCAGTATGTGGACGGGCATACCTGTGGTGAAGTTGACGACCGATGAAACCAGTCGGCTTCTACAGATGGAGGAGGCTTTGCATCGCCGCATCGTCGGCCAGGATGAGGCCATAGATACTGTGGCTAAGGCGGTAAGAAGGGCTCGCGCCGGGTTGAAGGACCCGAGGCACCCCATTGGTGTCTTCGTCTTTCTGGGCCCTACCGGTGTGGGCAAAACCGAACTGGTAAGGGCTCTGGCCGAGTTCATGTTTGGTAGTGAAGACGCCTTGGTCAGACTCGACATGTCGGAGTTTATGGAGCCTCACAATGTAGCTCGCTTGGTGGGAGCACCGCCGGGTTATATCGGTTATGAGGAAGGCGGGCAACTGACCGAGGCAGTGAGACGGAAGTCTTATTGTGCGATTCTTCTCGATGAAATTGAAAAGGCTCATGAAAATGTATTCAATATCCTGCTCCAGATTTTCGATGATGGCCATTTGACCGACGCCAAGGGGCGAAGAGTTGATTTTCGTAATACGATCATAGTCATGACCAGCAATGTCGGTGCCGAACTCATCAAGCGTGATATGACCCTCGGTTTTGCTGCCCATATCGATGGCGAGGGAAAACAGCGGGTGGAGCACGAGAAAATGAAGGAGAATGTGCTCGAGAAGATGAAGAACGAGCGGAGATTCCGACCCGAGTTCCGTAACCGTCTCGATGCCACGGTCGTGTTCCACGCCTTAAGCAAAGAGCATATCCGCCAGATTGTTGACCTGATGCTCGACCAGGTTGTTGCTTCGCTTAAGGAGAAGAATGTTACTTTGGAAATCACTACCGAAGCCAAGGATTTCATAGGCAACAAGGGGTATGACCCTGTTTTTGGAGCCCGCCCCTTGCGTCGTACCATCCAAACTCTGGTTGAGGACCAGCTCTCCGAGGCCTTGCTTCGCGGCGAATTCCTGCCTGGAGACACGGTGGTGGTGGATTACGCCGAGGAGGGCATTGTAATAAAACCGCTGGTCACCGAGGCCGCGTAAACATGGCTCAGGAAGTGATCACGGCGCCGCTACCGGGGCGAGTAATACACGTCGAGGTCAAGGCGGGTAATGCCATTGAAGAAGGCGGCGTGGTTTGCATCATAGAAGCCATGAAAATGGAAAATCCCATATTTTCTCCACTGAAAGGCTCAGTTGTAGAGGTGGCAGTTTCGCCGGGGCAGGCCGTTAGAACTGGAGAAAAACTAGCAGTTATCGAGTATTAGGCACTCCGGCCAGCAGACTTGAAATCCAGCAATCAGGGCAAATCCAAATCCAGAAGTATCTTCGTCTGTCAGCAATGCGGGAAGGAAATCCCCAAATGGTTAGGGCGCTGTCCTGATTGTCACGCATGGAACAGCTTCGTAGAAACCAGGGTGACTTCATCCCGCATCACCAGGAGGCCTCACTCCACAGGCAATGGCCTCCAAGAGCTTTCCCAAGTGGAGAGAGGTGACTTCGCCCGCTTTAACCTCGGCTTCGCTGAAGTGAATCGAGTTCTGGGAGGTGGTCTGGTTCCGGGTTCCCTGGTGCTTGTTGGCGGCGAGCCAGGAATAGGCAAGTCCACGCTTCTACTTCAGGTTTCAGCGATGCTGGCTGAAAACAACACGGTTGTCGCCTACATCTCGGGCGAAGAATCCATTAACCAGATTAAGCTTAGAAGCGAGCGCCTGGGCATAGGTGGCAAAGGGATCTACTTCCTCTCTGAGCCCGACCTGGGGGCAGTCGTAG
>Ga0209991_10001078_pt1 | contig 12324 bp, 9 predicted proteins | sample ChitaG_FD_183167 | JGI IMG/M metagenome (GOLD analysis project Ga0209991, IMG submission 183167) | Deep subsurface microbial communities from South Pacific Ocean to uncover new lineages of life (NeLLi) - Chile_00310 metaG (SPAdes)... | ecosystem: Environmental > Aquatic > Marine > Oceanic >...
ACCCTTAACTTTGGCCCGCTCCTTGAGGCGTTTAACCACCATCTGGATGCCGCGCACCGTCAGCACCAGGCCGTCATCGGTTTTCCACAGCTCATCACCGTCCCGCTGTCTAATTTCAAGGTAGCGCTTGAGTGCTTTCCTGGCCTCTCCATCAATTGGCACTACTCTCATTTTAGCTCCTTTACCCATTACCCTGACCTGTTTGAGGCCAGGGTCAAGCTCAGAAAGCCTTATCTCGGCCAGCTCAGAGAGCCTTAAGCCGGTGGCGACGAAGAGGGAGATGATAGCCTTATTCCGAATACTAATGTACCTTGAGTGAAATCTAGCATCATCCTCGCAGAGCTGGAACATGGCATAGACATCTTTGTCGGTATAGGGTTCCACCTCTTTGTAGTGGGGAGAGCCCAGTTTAAACCGCAGTGTTGGGTTGTGGTCGAGGTACTCCTCAGCCTCGGCCCAGTTAAACAGGATTTTCACCACCCGGCCGTAGTTGTGGACGGTGCCTGGTGATGCATATCGGGCGGATGAGCGGGTAGGGTCGGTATATCCCCAGCGGTTCCGTTCCTTTTCGACATAGGACAGAAATTCCCGGATGTGGCCACGGGTGATGTCACCGGCATCTGGCGGCCAGCCCTCCCTTTGGGCATACCAATCGAAGTTACGAAGGTAATTGCGGTAGAAGGTCAATGTTGTGGGTTGGAGATGGCGGCGTGATTGCAGGAAATCCCCTATCAGGTTTCTTAGGGTTAGCTGGGTGCTTGTTTTTGGTGTTGTTACCATTTTTCATTTTTTGCCCGTCCGCCTGAGTCCTCTGCTCAAGAATTCGATGCGAGGATTTTCAGTCCTCTGCTCAAAAGGCCTAAAAAGCCTTTTTTCGTAGCTAATTTTAGCGAAAAACGAGTGCACAATATTATGAGTCCTCTGCTCTACCACTGAGCTACGCTGCCAGTGAAATTTATACCACAGATTGAATTAAGCTGTCAATTGAGGTAACTGAGAAATCTATCTGGCCTCGGTAACATGCTTCTTTAATGCCTCAGGGAGTTTGCTGTTATCATTGGTAACCGCTGGGGTTATGGGTAGTTGACCATTTGCCGCTATAATAGCCATCCCTTCAGCACTCAGCAGAAAATCAACCCAGGCTATCGCCAATTCAGGATGGGTGGCATTCTTGGGTATTGTTACTCCATAAATTATCGGCTTGCCCCTTTTAATTAGAATTTCCCCCGGTTTCTTACCGGCAATCTCAACCTGCGCCGTAGCATAGTAATCCTTAAACTCCTCGCTGGATAGGTCAATCTCGACCGGTAACTCAATAAAATTCAGCTTGTGCTGCTTGGCTACAGACGAATACTCAAAAGCATAGTCTAGGTCGCCAGATTCCAATAGAGCAATGAGGCCGACCGATTTTGGTCTCATCATCTCACCGGGAGCACCATAAAGCATATCATTTAACCCAGGCACACCATAATAGTCCTCAGCTAGTTGCCATACCATAAGGGTTCTATAGCCACAGGGGTCGTGGTCAGGGTCAGCGCGACCATATTTCACCCCTTCACGCTGCAGAATTTCATACCAATTGTCCTTACTAACCTCACCAGCAAATTGAGAGCTATCGGTATAGGCAATAACCATGCGATTACAGGCAAAGGTTATGTACCAGTCAGCATGCTCGGGAAACATCAACTCCGGAATAAGGGTATAATCGGCGGAAGCAACCACATCTGCCTCTCTGCTCAGCTCAGTAACCTTACGAATGCTAGTCAAGCTACCTGCTGACTCTGCCCTTATCTCTACATCAGGATAGAGCTTATTAAACTCCTCACTTATCTGAGCAAAGGGTATGGTCAAACTGCCGGCATGAAATATGGTAAGGGCAACACCACCTGAACAGCCAGGCATCAGGCTCAATATCAGAGCCAAAACCAAAAATAGGCTTGTAGCTAATCGTTTCATCAAACCTCCTTAATTTTGTGCCATATTCTGTTGACTAAAAAATATGGACGGCTGATGCCTTAAAGGTTATGTAAACCTTTTGCCCTTCAGCCAGACCCATCTCCTCAAAGGAGCGACGGGTAACCAAACAGATAAAGTCTGGCTGAAGGGTAACTGTCAGATACAATGTCGACCCCTTATCAGCAATACTGGTAACAGTGCCACAAAACGAGTTACGAGCACTAGACCTGAGCGGCTCAGGGGAAATGAGAATATCCTCAGGCCGAACTGAGGCGTGGAGTTTCCCTCTAAGGTCAGTAACTACTATCAGCTCGGTACCTTCAGTGCGAAAGACGGTATTTCCATCATCTCTTTCTACCACTTCACCGGCAAAGATATTCCTCGCCATAGCAAAGCGGGCAACAAACTCAGAGGCAGGCTGCCGAAATATCTGCTCTGGAGTCCCCACCTGCTTTATCCCCCCCTCACCTAAAACGGCAATGCGCTCGCCCAAAGCTACCGCCTCCTCAAAATCATGGGTAACATGAATAGTAGTCACCTTCAACTGGTTATGTATTCGGCGAAGTTCTTGTTGCACAGCCTCCCGACTTTCCGGGTCAAGGGCACTTAACGGCTCATCAAGAAGTAGCACCTCAGGCTTGATGCTCAATGCCCTGGCCAGAGCTACCTTCTGCCGCTCCCCCCCACTCAGTGTGTCAGGACTCCTATCCAGAAGGTGGACTATCCCCAGCAAATCGGAAAGCCAGTTAAGCGTCTGTGTCACTTGCTGATGGGGCTGCTTATGAAGCCTCAAGCCAAAAGTGATATTCTCGGCTACTGAAAGGTGAGGGAACAGGACATGGTCTTGGTAAACAATACTTATGTTTCTTTTTTCTGGCTCAAGTCGTGTTACCTCCCGTCCTCCAAGCCATATCTCCCCACTCTTAACTGGATATAGACCAGCAATGGTCTCTAGGAGCACTGTCTTACCAGACCCAGTAGGTCCCAGTACCACAAAATACTCGCCCTCGTCTACAGTTAAATTAACATCTTCAAGCAAGAAATGCCCCAGGTCAACACGCAGATTCTTTATCTGTATCATGTCTTCTGCCCCCGATACACCAATGTTCTGAGAACTACAAAGATGATGACACATAACAGGATAAGTAGCACCGCTACCGGCCTGGAGTACGCCAAACCATAAGTCTCAAACCTCTCAAAGATGAGAGTAGGAGCTATCATTGGATGATATGCCAGAATAATAACTGCACCAAACTCGCTTATCCCCCTAGCCCACATCATAATGTTGCCAGCGACAATGCTTCGCCATGCCAGGGGAAAGGAAACTCGGAAAAAGGACTGCCATGGTGAGGCACCAAGGGTACGAGACACCTTCTCCAGTCTGACATCCACCTTCTTAAACCCCTCTTTAGCCGAATCAATCAAAAAGGGGACGCTAACGAAGAGCATAGCAATAACAATACCAGCAATAGAGTCAACAAAGTCGATTCCTATCAGGTGGAAGCCCTTGCCAACCAGAAAATTACGACCAAAAACAAAGAGGAGGGCGATACCGGCTGCAGTATGTGGCACCACAATAGGCACATCAATAAGCCCCTCCACCAGGTTCTTGCCTGGAAAATCAAATCTGGCTAACAGATAGGCTAAAGGCACCCCCAGGAAAAAGCCAATGGTAGTAGCTATCAAGGCGGCATACAGAGTGAGCCAGATAGCGCTAATGACCTTACTATCAAGAGCAGTATCCAGCAGTATCTTGGGGTCAGAGGCAACTATCATCTTAAATAGAGGTACGATAATAAATAGAAAAATAACCAACCCGAGCAGAACAAAGGTAAATGTCATCCTGTTAGTGATAAACCATTTTTTAGCCAAAAACCACCTCCTGACATTGCTATTTGCTGCGCTTGGCATTAAAAAAACACTTCAAAAGGAAGTGCTTGAAAATAGACCTATGACTACCCACAAGCTCTCCTTTCCAAAACACGGGAGGCATCGCCGTTTCCAACGAAACCCTATCGGCCAATCTCCATTGGTATACCTTCAGGAGAATAGGCTCGGAGACAAGTGTTTAATTTTTAATTGATATTATATCATATTCTCCGGTGTAACCAGTAACCTCCTCACTTCCTCTTCCTACTCCCTAGAGCAGACCCTACCCGGCAACTCAGGCGCTTTTTCACCGCCGTGAAACTTTAATGAAACTTAAACGCCAGTTTTATGAGTAATTAATTTCAGCAGCCTAAGATAGAAGTGCGCCTATAAATAACTTGGGTAAGTAGAGGAGGACAATGATGATCAAAAGCGCTATTAAGTGCCCAAACAATATGGTTATGGTATTTGATGAGGACGAGGAACAAATCCCTGAATACCAGGGTCAATACGAAGAAGTAAAAGAACGCATCCTAAAAGATGCTCCGCCAGAGGCAATATTTGGTCAGTGGATCGATTATGAGACTGATATAAGAACAGTTCCGAGAGAAGAATGGTAATCAACTAGCTAAGCTCTAACCGGGAGACGAGCTTTGAATAAAAATAGTGGTGATAAAAATTGAGAAACAACCCCATTTTCACGGCTGGAGTGCACCAGGCACTATCCGAGCCAGATGACTTCGGATTGCTGAACTGTGTCTCAACCAAGGACACTGCTCAGAACACAGCATCTATAGCCCTCACCCCCAGGGAGTCCCAGATTCTAAGTTACATTGCTGACGGTAACTCAAACAAGCAAATCGCTTACATCCTGCAACTTAGTGAGCAGACAATTAAGAACCATGTCAGTACCATCCTACGTAAGCTAGATGCTAATGCCAGAGCTCACGCTGTCGCCCTAGCCATAGGCAACGGCTGGATTTCAGTCAAATAAAAACCCCTCCAATATGACCCCGGAAGCTAACCACTAAATAAGCAACTTCATCCCCTGATAAATACGCCCTATCTGTCACTGACTTGCCTTTCATTTAGCTATATACCATTACTAAATACCTACTAAATACCTACTAAATTCTTACTAAATGCCTATTGGCATATTTGTGGACTTGATGGTACAATTGGCATCAAGATGGTAGTTCAGGAGGAGGATAGTGAGATGGCTAAAGAAAGGGTGACAAGCAAATCGTCTACCTCCACACCACCCGGGGCAAAAGAATTAAAAAAATCAGTAGAAAGGCTTCAGGCTTTGATGGAGGAAATTCCCACTGGCGTAATAAACGTGGACGCCAAAGGTAAAATCACCTATGTCAACAAAACTATCCTGCAAGCTACAGGCTATTCACGCGAGGAATTAGTCGGGAAGAATGCGTTCAGGCTTGGTCTAATTCCCCCTGAAACCCTAAAACTCCTGGGGAAACGCCTGAAAGACAAGCTGATGGGGAAACCTCCCAGTCCTCTGGAAATACAGTTCAAGCGCAAGGATGGAGAATGGATGTGGATTGAAATAAGCGGCAGGGCGCTCTGGGAGCATGGTGTGCCTGTCGGCGTCCAAATCGTCGGAAGGGACATCACCGACCGCAGGCAGGCTGAGGAGAAACTAAAAAGCTCGGAGGAGCGGCTAAAAATACTATTTGAATTTGCACCGGATGCTTATTACTTGAACGACTTAAAAGGTAATTTTATCGATGGTAATAGAGCAGCTGAGGAAATAACCGGTTATAAGAGAGATGAACTAATCGGAAAGAGTTTCTTGAAATTGAAGCTACTGCCTCCACGGCAAATCCCAAAAGCGGCGGCACTTTTAGCCAAGAATGCACTGGGGCAAGCCACCGGACCAGATGAGTTTACTCTAAATCGGAAAGATGGCACCCAGGTTCCAGTGGAAACAAGGACATTCCCAATAAAGATTGAGGGTAAAACTTCGGTGTTAGGCATTGCCCGCGACATCACCGAGCGCAAGCAAGCCGAGGAGGCGCTGCGCAAGAGTGAGGAAAGATATCACCATCTCTTTGACGACCTCACTGATGCCGCATTTCTCGCCGATGTCGAGACAGGACTGATTGTCGAAACCAACCAGCAAGGGGCGGTAATGCTAGGAAGAAGCCACGATGAAATCATAGGTATGCACCAGTCGGAGCTCCATCCGCCGGACCAAGCTAACGAATATAGGCAGAAATTTGCCACACATATTCAGAAAGGGCACCCTGCAGACTATGATGGTGAGGTCATTCAGAAGGATGGGACAATCGTTCCGGTGACAATCAGCGCTTCGACCTTGACTATACACGGCCACCGCTTTATCTTGGGTCTCTTCCGCGACATCACCGAGCGCAAGCGAATGGAGAAGGAGCTAAGAGAGGCTCAGGAGCAGCTTGTTCGCTCGGAGAAGCTGGCAGCCATAGGGCAACTGGCGGGGGGAGTGGGACACGAGCTCAGGAATCCGCTGGCAGCAATCAAGAACGCCGTTTACTATGTAAAAGGGAAGGTAGCCGAGAGTGAGCTGGCGCAGGAAAAGCCGCGGCTTATGGAATTTCTCAATATTATGGATGAAGAGATAAACTCATCCAATAAAATCATCAGTGACCTTCTCGGATTTTCCCGTGTGGGCAAGCCATCAGTGTCACCGACCGGGATAGAAAAGATAATTGAGGATACCCTGCCACGCATTACCATTCCAGAGAATATTGAACTGACCAAAAAGCTGGACGGCGAGTTGCCTGAGGTCGAAATAGACCCTGACCAGATTCAGCAGGTATTAGTAAATATAATTACCAATGCCGTGCAGGCAATGCCTGAGGGGGGCAAACTGACAATAGTTGCCAGGGAAAAGGATAAATTTGTGGAGGTGGAGGTTGCTGATACCGGTTGCGGCATACCACAGGAATCTGTTAACAAAATCTTTGACCCCCTGTTCACCACTAGAGCCAAAGGCATCGGGTTGGGACTGGCGGTATGTAAATCAATCATCGACAGGCATGAAGGGAACATCACGGTAAAAAGCAAGGTAGGAAAAGGCACTACCATTAGTATAAAGTTGCCGCTGGAGAGCGAGTAGAAGAGCAACATTGGAGGTAAATAATGGGGAAAACCAATATTCTGGTAGTCGATGACCTTCACAGCATACGCCTGACCCTGGGAGGAATACTTGAGGACGAAGGGCACAACGTGGTCACTGTGGAGAACGGTTACCAGGCTATTGAGGCGGTAAGAAAGAACCGCTTTGATGTTATCTTTATGGATATAAAGATGCCGGGGATAAACGGGGTTCAAACCTTCAGGGAGGTCAAGAAGATAGACCCTAAGGCAGCGGTGATTATGATGACCGCCTACTCGGTGGAGGATTTGGTGAAGGAAGCCCTGGAGGAGGGCGCCTATGCCATTATCTATAAGCCATTTGATATTGATAGAATCATAGCCATTATTGAAGAGGTGCTTAAAGATGTCCTCATATTGGTAGTTGACAACGAGTTTGCCGATAGGGAATCCCTCAAGGCGATACTGGAGGATAAGGGATACCGGGTGGCTACCGCCCGGGATGGGGCTGAGGCAATTGAGATGGTGAAGAGCCGGCACTATGACATAATCTTTTTGGATGTGAGGCTACCCGATATGAGTGGAGTTGAGACCTTTGAGCGGGTTAAGAAAATCGACCCCCAGGCAACAGTGATTATGATGACCGGTTACACCGAGGAGGACTTGGTAAAAAGGGCAGTAAGCCAGGGGGCTTATACCTGTATATACAAGCCCTTTGATATGGACAAGGTAATAGCGGTGGTGGAGGATATAGCCAAGGGGAGGAAGGGATAATGTCAACGGACGCCACTATTATAGTGGTAGAGAATGAGACTGATGCCAGAGTGACCATGTGCCGCATGCTGGAGGATGCTGGCTATAAGGTTATTGGACTAAAAAGGGGGATTGACGCCTTAGGGATAATAGGCAGAAGCCCCTTTAATGCTGTTATTACCGATATAAGATTGCCCGATGTTGGTGGACTGGAGATACTAGAGCTAGCCAAGGAAATGAACCCCGATGCAGCGGTGATTATGATGACCAGCAATGCTAGTGTGGAGACAACGGTAGATGCAGTAGATCACGGTGCCTACGCCTATTTTGTCAAGCCAATCAATCCGGATGAGCTAAAGACCACCATTGCCAATGCCCTCAAGCAGCAAAGGCTTTCTTTGGAGAATAAAAGGCTTATCGAGAGTCTGCAGCATTCTCGCAGGCTGTTGTCTGAAGCCAATGAAGAATTGCGAAATGAAATCACTGAGCGCAAGCAGGCGGAGGAGGCACTGCGAGAAAGTGAAGAACGGTATCGAGACCTGTTTGAGAATGCTAACGACCTCATACAGAGCGTCACGCCCGACGGTCATTTCCGCTATGTGAACACGGCGTGGCGGAACGTGCTTGGATACAGTAAGGAGGAAGTTGCTAATCTTACGCTATGGGATATAATCCACCCTGATTATATAAACCACTGCAGGGAAATTTTCCAAAAGGTTATGTCGGGCGAGACAGCAAACAATGTTGAAGCCGTCTTTATAACCAAGGACGGGAGGGTAGTCCCGGTTGAAGGGAGCATCAACTGTCGATTTGAGGGAGGAAAGCCAGTCGCTACCCGGGGTATCTTCCGTGACATTACCGAGCGCAAGCAAGCCGAGGAGAAAATTCAGCAGCAAAATGAATTCTTAAATAACATATTGAATTCTCTCACTCACCCCTTCTATGTTGTAGATGTCAATGATTATACGGTCAAGATGGCGAATCCAGCTGCGAAACTGGGCAATTTATCGGAAAACCCAACCTGTTATGCCCTTACCCATAAAATCGTCAAACCGTGTGGAAGCGTAGGCCATGCTTGTCCGCTTGAAGAAGTGAAGAAAACCAAAAAACCTGTAACTGTGGAACATATTCATTACGATGGAGATGGTAATGCCAGAAACGTTGAGGTTCACGGCTACCCCGTTTTCGATACTGAAGGAAATGTCATCCAGATGATAGAGTATTGTTTGGACATCACCGAGCGCAAGCAGCTGGAGGAGGCACTGCGAGAGAATGAAGAAAAACTGCGTCTTATGTTTGAGTCTGCCGGTGAGGGAATTGTGGTCATTGACCTGGATAATAAAATATTAGATGTGAATCAAGTCGCAGTTCGAATGCATGGCTACGATAGCAGGGAGGAACTCATCGGGCGAAGTGCTCTTGATTTGAGTGCTGAAGAAGACCGTGCTAGAGCCAGTAGCAACACAAGAAGAAGACTGGAGGAAGGGCTCCGTGGAGCCATTGAATACACCCTGTTGAGAAAGGACGGGAGCAAGTTTCCTGCCGAGGTAAACATGGCTACTATCAGAGATGCACATGGCATTCCTATCGGGTTTATTGGCATTTTTGTTGACATCACCGAGCGCAAGCGGATAGAGAAGGAAATCCAAGAAAAAAACGAGGAGCTGGCGGAGGCAAGTCGGGCAAAGTCCGAGTTCCTGGCTCACATGTCCCATGAGTTGCGCACCCCACTCAATGTCATTATCGGCTTTTCTGAACTGATGATGGACGAGTTGCCAGGAGAGGTCAATGAGGAGCAAAGGCAGTGTCTTAGCGATATTTTGGGTAGTGGCCAGCACTTGCTGAGCTTAATTAATGATATCCTTGACCTATCTAAGATAGAATCGGGCAAAATGGAACTCAAGCTGACAAATATTGCCCTGCCCAGTGTAATCGAATCATTAAGAAGAGAAATAATGCCGGTGATTGGAAAAAGGGAACAAAGCCTTGATGTCGAGGTGGAAGAGGGGCTCCCTCTGGTTCGTGGGGATAAAGTCAAAGTAAGGCAGGTATTGCTCAACTTGCTGAGCAATGCGGCTAAATTTACGCCGGATGGAGGCAAGCTGAAGGTTGAGGCTATCAGGAATGGTGATTGGTGTCAGGTCAGCGTGGTTGACAGGGGCATAGGTATCAAGAAGGAAGACCAGGAGAAGATATTTGAGCCATTTAGCCAGCTAGATGACCTTCAAGCTGAGGGAAGGGGTGGCACTGGGCTGGGGTTGACACTTGCCAGGCAAATTATAGAAAAACACGGCGGACGAATGTGGGTAGAGAGTAAATACAGGAAGGGAAGTAAGTTTAGCTTTACCCTGCCACTGGCAACAGCCGATGAGCCACATCCGAGGGAGAACAGGCATTGAAAGAGAAGATACTGATTGTAGAAGACAACCCCAGAAATATGAGGCTGATTACAATGACCCTTAGCGCCAAGAGCTATGAGTTGTTTGAAGCCAGTGATGGTGAGCAGGCACTGGACATGGCTATAAGACAGCGACCAGACCTCATTATAATGGACATACAGCTTCCCAAAATGAACGGGCTTAAGGTAACCAGAAGGCTCAGGCAGACCCCGGCATTCAACCATACCCCCATTATTGCTATTACTGCCTATGCTATGAAGGGGGACAAAGAGAAGGCTATTGACGCCGGGTGCGATGTCTATTTGCCCAAGCCTATTAATACCCGCGAGCTACCCGGATTGATTGCGGAAATATTGCAACAACGGCGAAAAAGATAACACCTAGCACTAATGGACATGGCAATGGGAAAGAAGATTCTTATAGTTGACGATGAGCCCGCCTTTGTTAGCCTGGTTGAACAGGTTTTTACCCGCAAAGGATATGAGGTGCTAAAGGCCAGCAATGGGCAGGAGGCACTGCGGCTTTTCTTTGACCACAGGCCAGATATAGTGCTTCTGGATGTGGTCATGCCCAAGATGGATGGCTGGCAGACCTGCCACCGTATTCGCGATATCTCTGATATACCCATTGTCATGCTTACCGGCAAGCAAAAGACTCAGGAAGACATAGTGCGTGGGCTGGACTACGGGGCTGATGATTTCCTGATTAAGCCGGTGGGGAATAAAGAGCTGGTGGCAAGGGTGCGGGCGGTACTGCGGCGTGCCGAGTCACCCCCCACACTAGACGCAAGAAAGGAACTCACCTATAGTGATGACTTCCTTACGATGGATGTTGCTGAGCGTAAGGTCATTGTCAATGGACAACGGGTAAAGCTAACCCCAACCGAGTTTCGCCTGCTTATGTTCTTGGTGGAGAATGCTGGCCGCATTCTTACCCATAAACAACTGCTGGAAAGGGTGTGGGGCTGGGAATATGTTGATGACCTAGACCATGTGCGCATCTACATTTGGCATTTGCGTCAGAAGATAGAGCCAGACCCGGCTCAGCCCAGGTATATTATGACCGAACCAGGAGTCGGCTACTATTTCCAGAAAGCCGACCGGAATCATAGCTAGAGCAACTTTTCACCAGTACTAAGAGAAACGCAGAAAAACTAAGGTCTTAACCTCAGTGTAAGGTAGTTTTCGACCTAAATTGTCTCAAAGGCATTTACAAGGTACAATTCTAGTTACATTTAGCATTATGCCACCTTGCTTCAGAATGCTAGCCCCACGAACTAATCGCACCACGGGTATCAAATGCTCGTTGGCAAATTTGATGACCCCTTGAATTTTTGGGCATCTTTTAGCTTCACAACATAATTCGGCACTTCCGCTTTCGTGTAGTACCTCGGCCGTTTCCTGACAAATTAAACCTACAACGCAGCTTTGGCTCGATGACAATGCCCCTTCTGCTGCTAAAGCATGTCAGATACTCTAAAGAACTGTTGCACGCTGACGGTTACCATTCATTTACCAGACATTATTTCTGAGTATGGTCGTAAAAGCCTCGGCCTGTTCCCACTCCCAGCTCACCACACCATACCTTCTGCCGCCACAACGGTGAAGGTCTGTAGGCATCACCCAGCTGCTCCCGCATATATTCAAGGCAGTGTAGGCTCACTGGTATGCCGTTGTTAATATCATTGGTCATCAATGGTCCCATGGCATGGCCCAGTCCCAACTGGCACCCCTTATCAATATCCTCAGCGCTGGCTATACCCTCCTCAAGCAACCTAGCCGCCTCGTTAGCTAACACTGCAAACAATCTGACCACAACAAAACCGGCGGAGTCCTTGTTAACCGTAATGGTCTCTTTATTAAACTTTGCTGCTAGGTCTTTGATAACCTGTAAGGTCTCGTCTGAGGTCTTGCTTCCCCGAATTATCTCAACCAACCTCATCACCCCTACTGGGTTGAAAAAGTGCATCCCTACCACCTTGTCCTGTCGCCGAGTCAGTGAACCTATGGCAGTAATGGTAAGCGATGAGGTATTAGTAGCCAATATTGTTTCCGGAGCACACGACTCATCCAAGCGCTTAAACATCTGCTGCTTCAGCTCCATCTCCTCAGGAATGCACTCAATCACGAGCTGAACTCCTTCAACCGCTCGTTCAAGGTCAAGAGTACCTTCAATGCGGCTAACCACTCTGTCGGCTTCCTCCTGAGTCATCTTACCCTTGTCGACAAAAAACTTCTTCAGGTTACCTTTAATA
>Ga0209991_10001081_pt1 | contig 12317 bp, 12 predicted proteins | sample ChitaG_FD_183167 | JGI IMG/M metagenome (GOLD analysis project Ga0209991, IMG submission 183167) | Deep subsurface microbial communities from South Pacific Ocean to uncover new lineages of life (NeLLi) - Chile_00310 metaG (SPAdes)... | ecosystem: Environmental > Aquatic > Marine > Oceanic >...
CATGTCGGCGGCCACCATTGATCGCCGACTGGCCGGTGAACGTAAAAAGCATGAGCTCAAGGGCCGCAGCCACACCAAGCCGGGATCGCTGCTCAAATCCCAGATCCCGATCCGCACCTGGGCGGACTGGGACGATGCGGTGCCGGGGTTCGTGGAGATCGACCTGGTCGGCCACGAGGGCTGCAACGCTGTTGGTGAGCACGCCTAGACGTTGACGACGGCCGGTATCGCTTTGGGCTGGAAGGAGAACCGCAGCATCCGCAACAAGGCCCGCAAGTGGGTCACCGACGCGCTCGACGACATCGAGAAGTCAATGCCGTTCCCGCTCTTAAGGATTGACAGTGAAAATGGATCGGAGTTCATCAATCACCACCTGTTCAACTGGTGTGAGAAACGCGCGATCACTTTTACCCGGTCGCGGCCGGGTAACTCCAACGACGGTGCCCACGTGGAGCAGAAGAACTGGGCGATCGTGCGCACCGTGGTCGGCTACCACCGCTACGACACACCGGCGGAATTGGTGCTGCTCAACACGATCTGGGTGCTGCAGTCGAAGCTGACGAACTACTTCTACCCGCAGCAGAAGCTCATCTCCAAGGTCCGCGTCGGGGCGAAGGTCACCAAGAAGTACGACGTCGCGACCACGCCGCACCGACGCGCAAACGCTCATCCCGCGGTGTCCGACGAGATCAAGGCCGTCCTCGCCGAAGCCCATGCCGGTATCAACCCGGCGGCCGTTCAACGATAGATCCAAGCCCTCACCGCCGAGCTGCCCACCCACTCACCAGGGACCACCGAGCGCTCAGACGCCGCGGGTCCGAAAACCATCGCGCAGGCAGACACAAACGCCGCGCCGCGGCGACCATCGGGCACATCGCCAAGCTGCCCCGGCAGCAACGCGGTGTTCGCGGCGTCGTCACCATGGCGTCCTGACCAGCGTGCGCTGAGGACTCCCGGCATCCCGTTTCGGGGCTCTTCAATTTTACTGGGGCAGTTGTGATTTCGCTCTCATAGGGCGTGTCGTTGCATGGGGAGGCCCTTGGCCTTCCGAAGTCTGAAAGTTGCGACGCTTTCGGACGGTGGAAGGAAACCAAGGGCCGTGTCTGACGGTACGACATTGTTGTTTGGGCTGCCAGGAGTACGGGTCGAGCGTGTTGAGCGCTGCGATGACGGGGCGCGGGTGGTGCAGGTGGTCACCGATGAGGAGGCCGCGGCGGCATGCCCGGGGTGTGGGGTGGTGTCCTTCCACCGCAAGTCCCAGGCGAACGTCCTGGCACGCCCGGTGAACCCGTCCAACGTAGCCTCGACGCCCGCGGCGCTGAACCATTGATCGCTGGAGGGTTGGACCGGCGCAGGGCCGAAGCGCTCGGTACACGGTGAGTTGTCGGCCGGGAAGAAAGTCACCCAGCCATGCCCGAAGGGCGCTTCACCCGTTGTCGGAGCGAAGATCTCGTAGTGCACCCACAAGCCGGCGTGTGTGGCGGGGTCGGACAGGGTGGCGTACCAGACCTCCATGCGCCCGGCCTCGCCGCGCCACCGCGGCGCAGCAGCCGAATGGATCTCGTCGATCATGCCACTCCTCTGATGGGCTGAGTCACCGTTCCCCGTCGCCGCCACCTACAGACTGACATATCAGATGCGTGCCCTCTGTCATGTGCGAGGGCAAGCACCAAAACCGTCGGCGCCGATGCTCGCCAACGGGCACGCTGCATCCCCCAGACCGCACTATCGGTTGTCGGGTTCTGTGGCATTCACAGGCGGTGGGTAGTTGCATCGCCGATGATCGTTGACACACGTGGACCCTACGGTACATTTTCCGTATGAGTGTTTCACGGCCGCTGAGGGAAATGCCTTGCTTGTGGGAACCCGCGCTGGTGCAGCTGCTGCGCTGGTATGTGGAGCATGACTTTTTCGCCCGGAGCGCGCAGCGGTATGGGCCGGTGTTTCGGATGAAAAATCCCTTCTACGGCAACGTTGCGGTGTTCACCACCAGTAGTGCAGCCCAGCAGATTCTGAAGCTGCCGCCGGACACCGCGCATAGCGGTATGGCGATGATGCGCGAGGGCATGGGGTCGCAGGCGGTGGTGTTGCTCAATGAGGACGAGCACCTGCGGATGCGCAAGCTGCTGACGCCGCCCATGTTGGGCAAGCGGCTCAAACAGTGGGAGTCGTTCATCGAGCAGCGCACGCTAGAGGACATCGCCCGGTGGCCGGTTGGTGAACCGTTCTCGATACGGCCGATCGCCGAGGCGATCACGATGGACGTGATCGCCAAGATTGTGTTCGGGATGCGTGATGCCGCTCGCGGCGACGAACTACGGCAGGCGCTGCCTGCGCTGTACACCCTGGACACTTCCACTGGTCTGGGGTTCATCTACCGGATTGGCAGATTGGATTTAGGGCCGTGGAGCCCATGGGGCCGGTACCGGCGCAAGCGCGATCGTGTCGACGAACTGATCTATTCAGAGATCGCGCTGCGCCGTAGGGAATTCGCGGCAGCCGGCAAAGCGGGTGACGCCACCGATGACGGTGAGGGTTTCAGCGACCTGTTGTCGGTGTTGTTGCAGGCCAGCGATGAGGACGGTCAGCGGCTCAACGATGCCAAGCTGCGCGATCAGCTGGTGGCGATGCTGGTAGCCGGGCACGAGACCAGCGCCACTGCGATCGCGTGGGCGGTCGAACGGCTGGTACACAACCCGCAGGTTCTGCATAAGTTGCTGACCTCGCTGGAAGAGGGCGAAATCACCTACTTGGATGCGGTGATCCAGGAGACGTTGCGCAGCCGCCCGGTGGCTCACGAGGTGCCTCGGGTGTTGGCTCAGGATGCGGTGATCGACGGCTGGGCCTTGCCGGCTGGCACAGCGGTGTTGATTGCGATTCCGGTGCTGCATCATGACCCGGAGCTGTATCCCGATCCCGAGGAGTTCCGGCCCGAACGCTTCCTGGCCGGCGGCAACGACCCGGGCGGCAGTGCGTGGCTGCCGTTCGGCGGTGGGGTGCGACGCTGCCCTGGCGCCAATCTCGCCCAACTGGAGATGCGGGTGATCTTGGCGACCATCTTGCGTCACGTGCGGCTGGCACCTGACCGTCCTAAGCCGGAGAATCCCACGAACTACCACGTGACCACTGTGCCTGACCGCGGTGGGCGAGTGATCGTCACCGAACGCCTCACTAGCCCAGCCCCCGACGCGCAGATGGCGGCGTCGTCGTGAAGAACCTGCCGGCCGGGTTGTTACGCGACGCCGCGCGCGCGATCCGTTCAGGCTGGGTGGGGTCTAGCGCCGCTGAACGCCTGCGCGCCGCAACTGGGTCGACCAAGGCTGGCGGCGACGACCCGACCAGCGTGTTGATCGCCGATGCGGCCTTGCGCCAATTCGAGCTCTTCGGCCTGATGCGCGCCACCATCGAAGACATCGCCCGTCGCGCCCGGGTCGGGCGAGTCACGGTCTACCGGCACTTCCTGGGCAAGGATGGCTTGATCGAGGCCGTTACGCTGCGTGAGGTGCGGAAATTCCTGGCCGAATTGGACTCGGTGGTCCTGGTGCTGGATGACCCTGAGGAAAGGATCGTCGAGGGGTTCGTTTTCACACTGCATGCCGCACGCCAACACCGGCTGTTGCAGCGGATGATCGACAGCGAGCCGGAAATGGCGTTGCCCTGGCTGACCACCCAGGGCGCCTCGCTCATCTCCGCGGCCACCGAGTACCTCGCGGCCCACATGGCCCGTGACCTCGACGACGATCGCGGCGGATCCGAACTGCTGCAGACCGCCGAGATTGTTATCCGGTTGATCGTGTCATTCTTGTTGACCCCCAAGGTTGGCATCGACCTCGATGATGACGTGCGCGCGCGGGCCTTCGCCCGACGCTACTTGCGCCCGATGCTGGCCGCCTCCGACGGCACCCTCACCCCCAAACAGGACCAGCACCAGTGACCAGCGCCATCGGTTGCGTGCTATCCCGTCGCTATGAGCTGGGAAGGGGCTGGGGATGACCGGCATGCAATCCAAAGGTTCGCTTGTCGTGATTACCGGTGCCGGAAACGGTATCGGGGCAGCAACGGCCCGGCGATACGCCCAGCTCGGTGCCACCGTCGTCGCGACCGATATCGACGAATCCGCCGCGCACGCCACCATGGACGCGTGTCGCGGTAGGGGCGGGAAGGCCTATGCCTATCGCTGCGATGTCGCCGACGCCGCCGAGGTGCAGGAACTGGCTAGCCGAGTCGTCGCCGACTTAGGGCCGGTGTCGATCCTCGTCAACAACGCCGGGGTTGGCGTGGGTGGCGCGTTCCTCGACGGCTCACTGGACGACTGGACATGGCTGCGGTCGATCAACCTCGACGGTGTCGTGCACGGTTGCCGCGTGTTTGGATCGGCCATGGTCGAGCGGGGCCGCGGACACGTGGTCAACATTGCCTCCGGCGCGGGATATGTTCCCAGCAGGCGCATGGCCACCTACTGTGCGTCCAAGGCGGCAGTCATCATGTTGTCGAAGTGCCTGCGCGCCGACTGGGCCGGCACCGGAGTCGGTGTCAGTGTGATCTGTCCCGGTGTGATCAACACTTCGATCCTTGACCGAACGCGGTTGCGCGGCAACGCGATCAACGAGCGCAGACGGATGGCCCGAGTGTTCAGCAACAGTCACCCACCGGATGCGGTCGCCAAAGCCGTTGTGGGCGCTGTCCAGCACAACCGGTCGATGGTTTCGGTTGGTATCGAAGCTCAACTGCTCTATCAGGCGGTGCGCGTTTTGCCCACCCCACTCCACTCCCTCATAGCCCGGTTATGACCGCCGGAACCGCCGCCGGCCATCGAATGCCCGGATAGGTGGTCGGGCAGCCCGAGTCGATCATTTCCGGGATTGGCCAGCAACCAGCAAATCGGAGGAACCGCATGACCGCTACGGCAGCAGCCGACCATGAAATCATCGTCGTCGGAGCCGGCTTCGCCGGCATCGGTGTCGCCATCAAACTCCACCAGGCCGGCTTCACTGATTACCTCATCCTAGACGACGCCGACGGTGCCGGAGGCACCTGGCACTGGAACACCTATCCCGGTGTGGCAGTCGACATCCCGTCCTACAGCTACCAATTTTCCTTCGAAAAACGTTCCAACTGGTCCCGCAGCTATGCCCCCGGCGCGGAACTGAAAGCCTATGCCGAGCACTGCGTCGACAAATACCAGCTTCGTAGTCGAATCCGGTTCGGCACCACCATCGTCAGCGCCGTCTTCGATGAGGTCGGCACACTGTGGCGGCTGACGACCTCGACCGGCGAGCAGCTCACCGCCACCTACCTCGTCGGTGCGACGGGGGCGCTCACCAGGCCTTCAGTTCCCGCCATTACCGGCCTCCAGGACTTCGGTGGGGTCACCATGCACACCGCCCGATGGAACCACGACAACACACTGCGTGGTACACGAGTGGGCATCATCGGCACCGGAGCCTCAGCGGTCCAGGTGATCCCTGCCATCGCACCCGGCGTCGAGACACTGACTGTCTTCCAGCGCACTCCGATCTGGTGTCTACCCAAGCTCGACATTGCCATACCACCCGCAGCTCGCTTGCTGCTCAGCCGCATCCCCGGCAGCCAACTCGCAGCGCGGCTGGCCAGTCAAGCGTTCGTCGAGGCCACCTTCCCTATCGCCGCTCATTACCACACGTCGCTGAAGATAGGCGTGCTCGGCGAGAAAATCGGCCGTGCCCATCTGCGTCGACAGGTTCACGATCCGATCGTGCGCGACCACCTCACCCCGCGCTACGGGCTCGGCTGCAAACGCCCAAGCTTCCACAACACATATCTGGCCACTTACAACCGGGCCAACGTCGCATTGGAAACTTACCCGATCACGCACATCAGCGCCCACGCGATCCACACTGCCGACGGTGCGACTCATAATATTGACGCCCTCATCTTGGCCACCGGCTTTAAGGTGATGGAGTCCGGGAACATGCCGACGTTCAAATTGACCGGCCTTCGCGGGGTGGTGCTCGAAGATTGGTGGAACACGAACCGCCTGCAAGCCTACGAAGGTGTCACTGTTCCCGGGTTCCCCAACTTCTTCACAATCATGGGCCCCTACGGGTACAACGGCTCCTCGTACTTCAACCTCATCGAAGCCCAATCGACCCACATCCTGCGCTGCCTCAACCACGCCCGCAACCGCCGCTGCCAATACGTGGAAGTCACTAGAGAAGCCAACGACCGCTACTTCGCCGAAATGCTTTCCCGCCAACACCGCCAAATCTTCTGGCAAGACAGCTGTGCCACAGCCCACAGTTACTACTTCGACAAACACGGTGACGTCCCGCTACGTCCGACCACAACCCTTGAAGCAGCTTGGCGCAGCAGCCGGTTCAATCTGGACGACTACACCTTCATTGCCGTATGAGTGGAACACCGCGTATTTCGGATGGCCACCGGGGGCAGTCCCCGGGCAGAATTCGCGGGGCGGCCGTAAACGCCTTCGCAGGCCTGGTGGAAGTTGCCGACCATAGCGTCGAGCTCGGCACGCCGTTGCCGTGATAGCGAGGGGCCGCCGTCGCGCGAGCGATTCGCCGTCCGTTGTGAACTTGACTGGTCGGGACGAATTGGAGAACTCGTCTGAGTCGCGGGGCGGGGATCGTCCGGGGCCGATCGAGTGGTCGGCGGATGTCTTGGTGGTGAATGGTGCCGTCCACCAAGGCGACCATGCCGCCGAAGCTGGTTTTCGCCGCCCCTGTTGGGTGCAGATGAGCATTGAGAAACTCAGTGGGCCTTACCCCCGTGTGTTGGACACGCTTAATCCCGGGTTGTTCCTGGGGGAAGCGAGATGATCCAACCCGGTGACAAGGAAAAATTATCCCGACGAGTTCAAGGGTGACGCGGTCGCGCTTTACCGTGACACCGAGGGCGCGACAATCACCGTGATCGCCGCTGAACTCGGTGTCAGTGAGGCGACGCTGTCGGCGTGGTGCAAAGCCGCCGGCGTGCCGATCCGGCACCGCAGATCTGCATCGGTGACTGAGCCCGCACTGGGGGTGGCGACCCCTGAACAGGAGTTGGCGCGGTTACGCGCCGAGAACCAGCAGTTGCGTGCGGACAAGACCCGGCTGGGCACTGAGCGTGACATCCTGCGGGCGGCGGCCAAATATTTCGCCGGGGAGACGAACTGGTGAGCCGCTTCCAGTTCGTTGCCGACCACCGGGACGCCTTCGAGGTGAAGTGGCTTTGTGCGGTCGTTGAGATCGCGCGCTCATCGTTCTACGCCTGGTGCGCTGCGGGCCGAGACCCGGGCCGCCAAGATCGCCGCTGATGAGGCGCTGGAGGCGCGGATCCGCGTCGTGCACACCGCCGATGCCACCTACGGTGCGCCGCGGATCACCGCCGAGCTCAACGACGGCGCCGGTGACGGCCAGCGGGTCAACCACAAGCGGGTGGCCCGGGTGATGCGCACCGCGGGGATCGCCGGTTACCGCCGTAAACGTCGGGTGAAGACCACCACAGCTGATCCGGCGGCCCAGAAGGTGCCCGATCTGCTCGGCCGGGACTTCACCGCGACCATGCCCAACACGAAATATGTCGGTGACATCACCTACCTGCCGTTGGTTACCGGCGGGAACTTGTATCTGGCCACGGTGATCGACTGCTGTTCCCGGCGGGTGGCGGGGTGGGCGATCGCCGAGCACATGCGTACCGAACTGGTTGAGGATGCGCTCAAAGCCGCCGATGCCTTGCGGGGCGGTCTGGCTGGCGCGATATTCCACGCCGATCACGGAAGTCAATACACGTCAAAAGATTTCGCGAAACTCTGCCGCGATCTAGGGGTCGCCCAGTCAATGGGTGCGGTCGGAACAAGTGCTGATAACGCGCTGGCTGAGTCGTTCAATGCCGCCCTCAAACGTGAAGTTCTTCACGACAACGCCCACTGGCCAGATGCGGTGACTTGTCGCCGGGAGGTGTTCGGCTGGCTGACCCGCTACAACACCAAACGGCGACACTTTTACTGCCGTTATTTCAGCCCGGTCAACTACGAAAGAACCCGCACACCCGCTAACCTGCCCGAAGCCGCATAACCACAAATCCCGTGTCCACTACCCGGGGTCAAGGCCCCCTGCTGGTCGAGCCGGAACGGACGGCGGTACTCGGCATCGACGAGACCCGCCGGGGCAAGCCCCGCTGGGAGTACTGCGACGACACTGCGCGGTGGGTGCGGGTGGATCCGTGGGACACCGGGTTCGTCGACCTGGCCGGTGACCAGGGCCTGCTGGGGCAGCGTGAGGGCCGCACCGGCGCCGCGGTCATCGACTGGCTGTCCGAGCGCTCGCCGGCGTTTCGGGAGGCGATCGAATACGTCGCCATTGATCCTGCCGCGGTCTACGCCTCGGCGGTTCGCACGCCCGGGTTGTTGCCCAACGCGACGCTGGTCGTCGATCACTTCCACTTGGTCCACCTCGCCAACGACGCGCTGACCAAGGTCCGCCGCCGCGTCACCTGGGATCTACGAGATCGCCGCGGTCGCAAACTTGACCCGGAGTGGGCTAACCGGCAACGGCTGCTGCGGGCACGAGAACGCCTCTCGGACGCGAGCTTCGCCAAGATGTGGAATGCCATCGTCGCCGAAGACCCCAGTAGCCAGATCCTGTCGGCATGGATCGCCAAAGAAGAACTACGCACCCTGCTGTGCACCGTGCGCGTCGGCGGCGACCCGCACCTGACCCGGCATCGGCTGCACCGGTTCCTCACCTGGTGCATCGACTCCCAGATCCCGGAACTACTTACCCTGGCCGGCACCGTCGACACCTGGTGGCCCGAAATCAACGCCTTCGTACAGACCGGGATCACCAACGCCCGCACCGAGGGCTACAACAGGCTCATCAAACAGGTCAAACGGGTCGGATGCGGGTTCCGAAATCGAAAGAACTCAGCCCGACAGATACGATTCCACTGCACCCGCAAACACCGGGCCGCAACCCAGACCTCACCCTGATTGCCCGGACAAAATCGAAGAGCCCGTTTCGGGCGCCTCATCGAACGGCGGCACCTCATCGAGCGACACCAATGTCAGGCCCGTCACTCCCGCAGAGTCGAGCACCCGGTGCAGTTCGGCCAACTTCGTCGGGTTGCGGCTGGCCACCAGCAGCCGGTACGTCGACGTCAGCTTCCGAACGCCTTCTTCGCGGGCTCGCCAGACTCGGGCAGCTCCCCGGGATAGGGCAATTCCAACGCCTGACGCTGCACCTGGAACAACTGATCGCAGGATGCCATCGCGGAGTCGAGCATCTTGTCCAGCGTCGAGCAACGCCACGCCTTGGTGGCGAAAATCTTTCAGGGTTCGATCACGTGTGATGGGTCGGGCCGCTTATCCGGTGGTGCCTGGCTGTAGTCGCCCCACGGGCCGTCGCGGTTTTCGACTGCGGCCCGAACTCCCTGGTTGGCGGCGGTGTCGATGAACTGTAGGGCCTCCGGTGTGTTGCGCATGAGGCCGTCGAGGATTCCGCCGAGTGTCTGGGTCGATGCCAGCCCCATGTTCTCGTAGGCCTGGTTGACCACGAGTTTTTGCGCTTGCAACTGTGAGAGCGGGATGTTCGTCATCCGGGCGGCGATCTCGGCGACACGCGCCTCGAGCTTCTCGAATGGCACCGACTCGTTGATGAGTTCGATTGCAGCGGCTTCTTTTCCGGTGAGCGGTTCACCGGTGAGCGAGTGCCACTTCACCTTCGCTAAGGACAGGCGATACAACCACATGCCGGTCAGGTACGCGCCCCACATCCGGGCGTACGGAGTGCCGATGACCGCGTCGTCGCTGGCGATGACGAGGTCGGCGCACAGGGCGTAATCGCTGGCTCCGCCCACGCACCAGCCGTGCACTTGCGCGATGACGGGCTTGGAGGCCCGCCAGATCGCCATGAACTTCTGGGTGGGACCGGTCTCGCGTGCGCTCACGATGGCGAAGTCTTTGCCGGGGTCCCATTGGCCGTCGGTTTTGGTCGTTCCTGCCCACTGCTGGAACCCGCCACCGAAGTCGTAGCCGCCCGAGAAGGCGCGCCCGGCGCCGCGCAGCACAATCACCTTGACGGTGGGGTCGCGCTCTGCCAGGCCGATCGCGGCTTCGATCTCGTCAGGCATGGGCGAAACGATGGTGTTGAGGTGCTCGGGGCGGTTCAGGGTGATAGTCGCCACCGATGCGTCGGCTTTGTACAGGACGGTCTCGAACTGCGTCGGCTGCGTAGTCGGCATGAACTGCAGTATGCCCCCCGTTAGTCAGCGGTGGATGTGGGCGCCGGACGGGTGAGCTTGTCGAGCCGCGAAGCCCGAACCCAGCAGCACCGGCGAATCCGTCGTCACCCGCGCGACGGCAGCATCTGGAACCCGTCGATGATCTCCTGCGCGTCGCGCTGGTATGTCGGGTTTTCACCGTCGGCGGTCTGGATCGTCAGCGTCGCGAGGTATGTGGTGCGCCCGGTATCGGAGACGACTGCGTGCATGATGATCGGACGCTCGGGCGCCGGACCCATCGGCGGCGCTGTGTAATCTGTTGTTTCCGAAGGCAATCCGCAGGTCATGTTGGCCTCGGTGGAGAGCTCGGAGGCGCCCATCATGGTGATGAGGTTGGAGCGGTTCTCGTCGAACACCTCGTCGGCGTCCTGGGTACCACGCACCGATTCGAGGGTGACGACGGCGTTGGGAGCGAACCCGTCAGCGGCCATGCCCGGCGCGACGATGGCGTAGCGGATGATTCGACTGTCCATCATGGTGTTGCGTTTCCAGCCTGACGGGACGGGGATACGCAGTCGGGGCTCGGCTGCGCCCACGGACGGGATGTCGCTCAGCGGCGCCTTTACCGTCGCGCACTGACCTTCGGTGCTCGACGATCCCGATCCGGCGCCGAGAGCGCTGACCGCCGTACCCGTGACGCTGCGGGAGCAGCCGGTCAGCAGCATCGTCATCGCAGTGATGACGATGAGTATCGATCTGACAATCATGCGCACCGTCCCATTCTTTGCGCCGAAACTGTCGTTCCGACAGGCCTCTACTCGGCGCAACTCTGCTGCAGTGCAGTCTGGCGACGACATGATCAGTTGCCTTGCAGGGTACCTAACAGGAACTCGTAGATGAGCGCGGCGCGGAACGCGGTCTGGGCGTTGTCCGCCGCGCCCGCGTGGCCGCCCTCGATGTTTTCGTAGTACTGAACCGGTTGGCCCGCCGCGTCGAGCGCCGCAGTCATCTTCCGCGCATGACCGGGGTGTACCCGGTCGTCACGGGTAGACGTGGTGATCAGCACGGGTGGGTACCGGCGCTCAGACGAGATATTTTGGTACGGCGAGTATTTCGACATGAATTCCCAGTCGTCGGGGTTGTCGGGGTCCCCGTACTCGGCGACCCAAGAGGCCCCAGCCAGCAGCAGGTGGAAACGTCGCATGTCCAGCAAAGGCACACTGCACACCAGCGCGCCGAACAACTCCGGGTATTGCGTGAGCATGATGCCCATCAGTAAGCCGCCGTTGCTGCCGCCCTGGGCACCCAGTTGCTCTACTGTCGTGATCCCGCGGGCGACCAGATCCTTGGCGACCGTGGCGAAATCCTCGGCCACCAGGTGCCGCCCCTCACGCATGGCCTGGGTGTGCCATGTGGGGCCGTATTCTCCGCCCCCGCGAATATTGGCCAGTACGTATGTACCGCCACGGGACAACCAAAGCCTGCCCAACACCCCGTCGTAGCCCGGAGTGCGGGCCACCTCAAATCCGCCGTAGCCGCCGAGCAGTGTTGGGCCGGCGGCCTGGCGGTGGCGGTGGCCGACCACGAAGTACGGGATTGAGGTGCCGTCATCGGAAGCGGCGAAGTGCTGCGTCACCTCGATATCGGCAGCATCGAAGAACGACGGGGCGCACTTGATTGGCGCGAAGTTCGCTTGGCCCGCTTGCCCGTACAGCAGACGCGACGGCGTATCGAAACCGGCCGAGTCAAGAAAGATTTCGTCGCCCAAACTATCGGCGGCAACGATCGTGGTGTTGGTGTTCTCCGGCAGTCCTGTCACCGGTGCCTTCGTCCAGGTGCCAGGCGTAAGCACCTCGACGTGGCTTGCCACATCGGCGAGTGTGACGACGATGAGGTGATCGCGCGTCCACGCGTAATGGTGCAGGCAGCTGTGCTCGTCGGGCGCAAACACAACCTGCAATTCGGCGGTACCGGCCAGGAATTCGTCATAGTCGGCGGCCAGCAGGGAGCCGGCCGGGTAGTTCTCCAGGCCGGTCCCGAGGCTGTAGCACCAAGCGGTTCGCAATTCGATCAGCAGCCAGTTGCGGTGCACCGAGATGCTCGCGTCAGTGGGGGTGTCG
>Ga0209991_10001082_pt1 | contig 12317 bp, 11 predicted proteins | sample ChitaG_FD_183167 | JGI IMG/M metagenome (GOLD analysis project Ga0209991, IMG submission 183167) | Deep subsurface microbial communities from South Pacific Ocean to uncover new lineages of life (NeLLi) - Chile_00310 metaG (SPAdes)... | ecosystem: Environmental > Aquatic > Marine > Oceanic >...
CTTTGGAGAAGGCTAAGGTTTTGCCCTCACTTAAACTCAACTTTGAGTTAGTGAGCGACGTGGAAAACATTGCCTTTGGTGTTTTCAGCCCTTTGGAAGGTTTTATGGCACAGAGGGAATACCAGAGTGTTTTGAACCAGATGAGGCTTCCCAGTGACCTTCCCTGGCCAATTCCCATTATCCTGGATGCGGAGAAGGGAGAGGCAGAAAGATTAAAAATCGGGCAGGATGTTATCCTTATAGATGAGAGCGATCAGCCAATAGCCCTTCTTCATCTTGAAGAGAAATATGAATATGAGAAAGAAGAACTGGCAGAAAGGGTCTTCCAGACAAAAGACACCGCTCACCCAGGTGTGGCCAAGATTATAAACATGGAAGATGTCTTGCTCGCCGGAAAGATTGATTTAATCCAGGAATCTCCGACGCCGTTCTATAAATATAAACTTAAGCCGAGAGAGACAAGAGTTCTCTTCAAGGAGAAAGGCTGGAGGACAGTCGTGGGTTTTCAAACGAGGAACACTCCCCATATCGGGCATGAATATGTCCAGAAGACAGCCCTGACCTTCACAGATGGGATCTTTGTGAATCCGGTCATTGGCCGCAAGAAAAAAGGGGATTTCAAGGATGAGGTGATTCTTGCCTCCTATGAAGAGCTCATCAAGAATTATTATCTGAAGGAGAGAGCGGTTGTGGTTATCCTTCAGATGGAAATGAGATATGCGGGTCCAAGAGAAGCCATTTTTCATGCCATAATCCGGAAAAATTTTGGCTGCACTCACATTATCATCGGACGGGATCATGCGGGTGTTGGGAATTACTATCCACCCTATGCAGCCCAGGATATTTTCGAAGAATTCCCTGATCTGGAGATTGCCCCGTTATTTTTTAAGTCATTTTCTTTTTGTAAGAAGTGCAATTCTGTGGTCAATGAAAAAACATGTCCTCATCCGCCTTCGGAACATATCAATTTCAGCGGAACAAAGATTAGAGAAATGCTTGGCCAGGGCAAGATTCCTCCGCCGGAATTGATGCGGCCAGAAGTAGCAGAAATTATCCTCAGTTATGACAACCCTTTTGTGGAGTGAATAGATGAAACCGATTACCATTGTTTCGGGTTTGCCTCGTTCAGGAACATCGATGCTGATGCAAATTTTAGAGGCTGGAGGAATGCCCATCGCTACTGATAGAAAGAGGAAGCCGGATGATGACAATCTAAAAGGGTACCTGGAGATTGAGAACATCATAGATAAACTTAAGGATAATCCTGAATGTGTGTTTGATTTTGAGGGTAAAGTCTTGAAGGTTATAGCCTACGGCCTTCAATATTTTCCACCGGGAAAATACAATGTCATCTATGTAGACAGAAACATTGAAGAGGTATTGGACTCCATGGAGAAAATGATGAAAGCCAAAGATGAGGAAAGGGAGGATACAAGGAAGGTATTCATAAAATTGAACGACAGGACAAAAGCAGAAATCAGCGGAAGGGAAGATATGAAAGTTTTATTTGTAAATTATAATGATATCCTCTCCAGTCCCAGGAAGCATCTGGAGGAAATCCATCGTTTCCTGCAGGGCAGTAATCTGGACATGGATGAGATGACAAAAGTTGTAGACAATAGATTATACAGGCAGAGAAGAATGGGGTAACATGATGGAGCAGAAGGGATTCACTTTATGGTTTACAGGCTTGCCCTGTTCAGGGAAGTCTGCTGTGGCAGACAGCGTGGCAGAGATTTTAAAGGAGAAAGGCCTGAAGGTTGAGAGATTGGACGGCGACATTGTTCGCCAGAGCCTGACTAGAGACCTGGGTTTTTCCAAGAAAGACAGGGATGAAAATATTCGAAGGGTGACTTTTGTGGCCAAGCTCTTAACCAGAAATGGTGTGGCTGTTCTTACTTCTTTTATCTCCCCCTATCGCAAGATAAGGGACGAAGCTCGTGAGAAAATAGGAAATTTCATAGAAGTTTATGCCAAATGTCCTTTAGATGTCTGCATGGAGAGGGATCTTAAAGGCATGTACAAGAAAGCAATCAAGGGTGAAATAAAAGAGTTCACAGGTATTTCTGACCCGTATGAGGAGCCGCTGAACCCGGAAATCCTCCTGGAGACCGATAAGGAAACACTTGACGAGAGTGCCAGCAAGGTTGTCCAGAAATTAAATGATTTGGGATATTTAGATTGAGTAACCTGGATTATTCACGAGTCGAGATTGTTGCACTGTGTTCGCAATGACAATCCTGAATAGAAAGCAGTGAATAAACACGAAAAAGGAAAGGGTGATGAATAAATATTTAGTCACCGGTGGGGCGGGTTTTATTGGTTCGCATATTACCGAAGAACTGGTCAAAAGGGGACATGAAGTCAGGGTTGTCGACAATTTTTTAACAGGAAAAAGGGAAAACATTACTTCTTTCCTCGATAAAATAGAACTCATCGAAGGTGATATCAGGGACTTTGAGGTATGCAAGCGCGCTTCAGAAGGAGTGGATTTTGTTTTGCATCAAGCCGCCTTACCATCTGTTCCACGCTCTATCAAAGATCCCCTCTTGACCAACGAAATCAATATCAGAGGGACTTTAAACATACTTCTTGCTTCCAGGGAGGTAGAAGTCAAAAGGGTTGTATTTGCTTCGTCTTCGTCTGTTTACGGCGATGACCCTCAGCTCCCGAAGAAAGAAGGCAGCGAAGGAAGCCCTTTATCTCCTTACGCCGTAAGCAAGCGTGTGGGAGAGATGTACTGTCAGGTTTTCAGCCGAATTTTAGGCCTCTCTACAGTCTGTCTCAGGTATTTTAATATCTTTGGGCCTCGCCAGGACCCTCTTTCCCAGTATGCAGCGGTGATTCCTAATTTCATTACCAGAATGCTCAAGGAAGAAAAGCCTGTAATTTTTGGGGATGGGGAGCAATCGCGTGATTTTACGTATGTGTCCAATGTTGTGGAGGCCAACATCTTGGCTTCCGAGGCCCAGGATGTTTCAGGTGAGATTTTCAATATTGCCTACGGAGAAAGAACAACTGTCAATTCCCTGGCTGCAAGAATAAACGAAATATTGATGGAAGAGATCAGCCCTTCCTACGATGAGCCGCGTCCGGGTGACGTCAAACATTCATTTGCGGATATCTCAAAAGCGAGGAAAATGTTAAAATATGAACCGCTGGTTCCCTTTGATGAAGGCCTGAAGGAGTCAATCCGCTGGTATAGGGAGAGGAAATAAGGAATGAGCAAGAGAACATTGAATTTGGAAAGCAAGATAAAGAACAGGGAAGCTCGTATTGGCATAATCGGTATGGGCTATGTTGGACTTCCTCTGGCCAAGACATTCTTGAGCAAAGGATTCGAGGTGTTAGGATTTGATGTTGATGGAAGGAAAGTCAAGATGTTGAATCAAGGGAAAAGCTATATAAAGCATGTCGCCGCTGAAGAACTGAAAGATTTCCTCAAAAAGAAAAAATTTCAGGCAACAACAGAGTTTAGGTCTCTGGCCCAGATGGATGTGATTATCATCTGTGTTCCGACACCTCTGGATTCCCATAAAAATCCTGACCTGTCTTTTGTTCTGAATACAACGGAAGTTATTTCCAAAAATTTGAGGAGAGGTCAGTTGGTCGTCCTTGAGAGTACCACTTACCCGGGGACAACGGAGGAGGAAATGCTTCCTCTCCTGGAGGCTGGAGGCTTAAAAGTGGGAGAGGATTTTTACCTGGCCTATTCCCCGGAGAGGGAAAATCCAGGAGATGAAGTCTATACAACTGCAAAAATTCCTAAAGTAGTCGGAGGAATCACTCAGAAATGCAAACGAGTGGCCAAAGCACTGTATGATCAGATTGTGGTGAAGACAATCCCTGTTTCATCTCCAAGAGTTGCTGAAGCCACCAAACTGCTGGAGAATATTTTTCGTTCTGTCAATATCGCTATGGTCAATGAGATGAAGATGATTTTTGAACGAATGGGAATAGATGTATGGGAAGTGATTGAAGCCGCCTCGACCAAGCCATTTGGGTTCATGCGTTTTTCACCAGGCCCAGGCTACGGGGGACACTGCATCCCCGTTGATCCTTTTTATCTGGCCTGGAAGGCTAAAGAGGTCGATTATCCAACAAAATTTATTGAGCTGGCTGGGGAGATTAATACTCTCATGCCCTATTATGTTGTTACGAAAACGCTTGAAGCCTTAAACAAGAGAGGAAAATCCATCAAGGGGGCCAGTATATTGATACTCGGGATTGCCTACAAAGAGAATGTCGATGACCAGAGAGAGTCTCCATCACTCAAAATAATTAGTCTCCTCCTGGAAAAGGGAGCTAAGGTCTCTTACAATGACCCTTATGTACCTAAATCTTCTGGACATAGAGACTATCCCGACTTAAAGCTCGAGTCAGTGGCTTTGACCGAAAAAAAATTGAAAGAGTTTGATGCTGTGATTATTGCTACGGCCCATTCTGTCTATGACTTTGAATGGATTGCAAAAAATTCGTCTCTTATCATCGATACCCGGAATGCCGTAAAAAAGAAGAGAAAAAATGTCGTCAAGGCATGACTGGCATTTTTTAAATAGGGGATAAATAGGGGACGGCTCTATTTTTTTTATTTAATAGAAAAAAAAATAGAACCGTCCCCAGATTTAGGAACCATCCCCAGATTTAGGAGAAGATCATGAAAATTGCAGTTATTGGCACAGGGTATGTGGGGCTGGTGAGTGCTGTTTGCTTTGCTGAGTTAGGACATGATGTCATAGGAACTGACGTGGTTTCAGAAAAAATTGATAAAGCATCCCGCGGAATTGCCCACATTTATGAGCCAGGCCTTGAGGAATTGTTGAAAGCAAACCTCAAGAAAGGAAACCTTGTCTTCACTCATGATATGGATAAGTCCATCCAGTCCTCGGATGTTCTCTTTGTCAGTGTCAACACTCCTCAAAGAGAGGACGGAAGCGCTGATATGACTTATGTGGAAGGAGTTTCAAAAACGATTGCTGAAAATATGAACGATTATAAAGTTGTGGTGGAGAAGAGCACAGTGCCTGTTCAAACATCCATGTGGATTAAGAGAACCATTGACTTATATAAGAAGGAAGAGATGACTTTTGATGTCGCCTCAAATCCTGAGTTCCTGCGGGAGGGTTCAGCTGTCTCGGATTTTCTCAACCCGGACCGCATTATCATTGGAGTGGAGACGGAGAGAGCAAAGCATATCCTGGTGAAAATTTATGAGAAATTCAAAGACCGGATCCTTGTGACCAATATCGATACAGCAGAAATCATAAAACATGCCTCTAATTCTTTTTTGGCCCTGAAGATTTCTTATATCAATCTTATCTCCGAGCTTTGCGAAAAAACAAATGCTGATGTCGAGCTGACAGCCAGAGGAGTGGGACTTGACCAGAGGATTGGAAGCCAGTTTTTAAGAGCAGGCCTCGGCTATGGGGGTTCCTGTTTTCCAAAGGACATAAGAGCCCTTACAAAAATCGGAGAAGATTTGGGTGTGAACATGGATTTGCTGAAAGAGGCGGATAAAATCAACTCGGAAAGAATTGAGATTTTCGTGGGGAAGATAAAAAAAGCTCTCTGGGTATTGAAAGACAAGAAGATTGCCATATTAGGATTATCGTTCAAGCCCGAGACTGATGACATAAGGGAGGCGCCGAGTGTTAAGGTCATAAAGAGGCTTCTTAAAGAAGGTTCGTTCCTGAGCCTGTATGACCCAGAAGCTGTGGAGAATGTGAAAAAGATTTTTCCTGAGCAACCTCCACAGATATCTTATGCCAAATCTCCTTACGAGGCGGCAGAAAAGGCCGATGCTTTGCTTATTATTACAGAATGGGATGAGTTCAGAGATTTGGATTTGAGCAGGATTAAAGAAGTGATGGCCAACTCCATCATCATAGATGGGAGAAATATCTTTGAACCTTCAAAGGTTCGGAAACTGGGTTTTGAATATTATTCTATCGGCAGACAGTAACTTCTGAAGGTCAGCAAATGCGGGGCAGGAGTTCTGAAGTCAGGGGTTCCAGAAGCCTTAATCCGCCCGAGTAAGTTGAGAGAAGAACTTCTCCGGGCTTTCCAATCTTATTTTCCGCCTGTCCTATGATCTCAGCATTTTTACCAAGTATATCTTTTTTTATTTTTTCGAGGGCCTCGTCGGCCTTTTTCTTCGGGACTATAAGGACAGCCCTTCCTTCACATGCCAGATAAAAAGGGTCGATTCCCAGAAGTTCTGTCGCTCCTCTTACCGCTCGAGAGAGGGGAATTTTATCCTCTTCTATCAGGATAGAGCAGGGAAGTTTTTCTGCAAGTTCACAGAGCACTGTTGCAAGGCCACCGCGTGTGATGTCCCTCATCCACCGGACTCCTTCTTTCCATAGGGGGAGGAGAAAGTTTAAAGGAGCACAATCGCTTTTAACGGTTGATTCCAGTCCGAAATCTCCTCTGGCCAGCATCACAGCAAGGCTGTGTTCTCCAAGGGTGCCGGTCAGGATGATTTTATCGCCGGGCCGTATTTTCCGGATAGAAGGTTTTGCCCAGACTCTTCCCATGCCAGAAGTGTTGATGTAAATTTTATCACCCTGGCCGCGCCTGACGACTTTGGTGTCTCCTGTTATTATCTCAACGCCGGCTTTTTTGGCCGCCTTCTTTATGGATTTGAGGATTTTTTCCAGGTCTTCCCAGGACATTCCTTCTTCCAGAATAAGGGAAAGGGATATGTACTTAGGCTCTGCCCCAGAGACAACAAGGTCGTTGACTGTTCCGTTGATGCAGAGAGTACCGATGTCTCCTCCTGGAAAAAATATAGGGTCGACTACATAGCTGTCCGTTGTGAAAGCAATTTGGTGAGGAAGATGGGCCGAGTCGGAAAGTTCATCCAGGAAAGGATTTTTAAAAGTTTTAACAATGTACTGGGCGATAAAATCCCTCATCAATTTGCCGCCGCTGCCAAGCTCTAAGCTGACTTTTCTCATAAATCCACCCACACAAATGGGATAGGAGACATTTTTTTTAACATTTCTAAATCTTTTAGTATGGATTATTCATAAAAACTGTGAATAATCCAGGCTGGTCAATCTAGCCTCTATCATATTTATAATGAACAAAGCATGCGCCTTCAAAAGAGACCATGCAGGGCCCATAAGGCGAGTCAGGGTTGCATTTTTCAGCGAATAGAGAACACTGGGGAGGGGAGATTATACCCTGCAGAATTTCTCCACATCGGCAGCCAGGAAGATCGCCGCTCCCTCCTTTTATATTAAGGTTGAATTTGATTTCAGCATCGCAAGCAGAGTACTTTTTTTTGAGTTTCAGGCCGCTCCGGGGAATAAGGCCAATGCCCCTCCAATAAGAATCTTTGGTCTCCAGCATTTCCTCCATGATTGCCAGGGCTTTTGGGTTCCCGGAAGGTCTTACAACCCTTGCATATTCGTTGGAAACCGTGGCTTTCCCTTCATTTATCTGATCCAGGATAGAGGAGATGCCAAGCAGCATATCACTGGGTTCGAAACCAGCAATGGCTCCAGGAATACCATACTCCTCTGCTATGAATTGGTAAGGTTTTTCTCCGATAATTGCGCTCACATGTCCCGGGTAAAGAAAACCATCGATGGCTATCTCTTTTGCTTCGACAATAGCTTTGAGGGGGGGAGGAATAAGCCAGAGTGCAGAGAGGACCGAGTAATTGGCAAGGCCTTCTTCAAAAGCTCCCCTGGCCGTAATTGTAATAGCAGGGATTGTAGTTTCAAACCCGACTCCAAAAAAGACAACATTTTTTCCCGGGTTTGACCTGGCTTTCTCCAGGGATTCCTCAGGAGAATAGACAATTTTGACCATTGAGCCTGAAGCTGGAACTACTGTTTGGAGAGAACCTTTTCTGGTTGGAACCCTTGTCATGTCTCCGAAAGTTGTCAGGATGAAATTTTCATTCTCTGTAACTAAATCTATAGCTGCCTCATGGATTTCATTTGGAGTGATGCATACTGGACATCCCGGACCGGAAATCATTTCCACGCCCGCCTTTTTAAGCAGGTTTTTTAAACCGTACCTGTACACAGTCATGGTGTGGGTTCCGCAGACTTCCATGATACGGATAGAAGAGGGGAGTGCTCGAGTCTTTTTCTCTAATTCAGCAAGAAGTGCTTGAATGACTTTCTTATCCCTGAGTTCTTTCATTTCTTTAGTGAATGACCATTTATGCCAGGATGTTGAAGGAGAGATCAACCAGCGTGTTCAAAAACACACACCTTTTGCCTTGCAGGGTCATCGCCTGCGTGTTTTAGAAACATCCAGTTTGCTCAGCACTGCTGTCTTTCATTACTGAAAATGAGATGCTTTTTTTCTTTCAATCCGTCTGCTTGCTTGCTATCTCTCTCAGCAGTGAGAGGGTCTCCTTGGCTTCTTCTTCATCCAGTTTGGAGATGGCAAATCCGGCATGAACGATGACCCAGTCTCCAATATTGATATCTTCAAGAAGGGAAAAATTTGTTTTGACCCTTGTCCCTAAATAATCAACTTTTCCCAGTTTCGATTCATCGATATTGATGACTTTGGCAGGAATTCCTAAGCACATATTCTTTTCTTTTCCTCAGACAAATAGATTACCAGATATGGCGAGTAAGGTCTATACTTTTTGACAATTTACAGGTAAGCTCCTATAATTGGCCTATGCTCGAGGATCTCAAGGATTTCATCAAACCAGGCAGTGAGGAAGAGATGCTGGTGAAAAAGCTCGATTTCTCCCGTCTCCCCCGGCATGTGGCTATCATCATGGATGGCAACGGACGGTGGGCAAAGAAGAGAATGCTGCCTCGAATTGAAGGTCACCGAGCAGGAGCTAAATCTGTACGCAAAGTGGTGGAAACCTGTGCTCGCTTGGGAATCAAGTTTTTGACCCTGTATGCTTTTTCTAAAGAGAATTGGAAAAGGCCAAAAAAAGAAGTCGCAACTCTGTGGAAGCTTCTGGAAGATTATCTCAAGAAAGAAGATAAGGTCCTGGTTAAAAATCGATTCCGGTTAAGATTTATTGGCCAGATAGAGGCAATTCCTGCCTCTGCGAGGAGAGAATTGGAGCGTGTTGAAGAGTTGACGAAAGATAATAAGAACTTAACGTTAATTTTGGCCCTCAATTATGGAGGGCGAGATGAAATTGTGGGCGCAGTTAAAAAGATGTTTGAAGAAAAAGATTTTGATGTGGATTCTCTTGACGAGGAAAAATTTTCCCGGTATTTATACACCAATCATATTCCTGACCCTGATTTGCTCATCAGAACAAGTGGAGAATTTCGCGTTTCAAATTTTTTATTGTGGCAAATTGCCTATTCAGAAATCTGGGTCACTCAGGACTTATGGCCTGATTTCCGGAAAAAGCAGCTGCTTCAGGCACTAGTCGATTACCAGAAAAGAGAAAGGAGGTTTGGAGATATATATCCCCATTAGGATCACAATTAGTTCTTATCCGCTTGTCTTGCATGAGAGCGGGAAGCTTAATCCAGGAGGTATCCTGAAGGAGAAAATCTCGGGTAGTTTTCCTTTAATAAAGGAAAGCACGCATCATTTAAATATGACCCTTCAAAATGAAAGTAAAGTGGTTTGCCACTAAAGGAATTCCTCTGTTTTTCTTAATAAAATGAGTCTTCGTAAAAGATTGCCGACAGCACTCGTGCTGATGATTTTTACTTTTTTAAGTATCCAGTTTATGCCTACTCTCGGTTTTTTCCTCCTGCTGCAAGTCCTCATACTGGCTTCCCTTCTTGAATTCTACAACTTATTCCAGCGGAAAAAACTTTTTCCTCAGAGGGCATTCGGAATTGTTTTGGCATTAGTCATTAGCTCATCCTTCTACTTTGAAAAAATTTCTCTTGAGTTAGCTTTCTCTTTGTGTTTTCTCCTTGCTGCTTGGTATTTCGTTATTTCTATCCGAAAGGTTGAGAAACTCGTCTCATTTCCCTCTTCTATTGCCCTGACTTTTTTTGGCGCTTTGTATTTGAGCTTTACTCTTAATCATGCCTATCTATTAATAAGAAAAGAAGATGGCTCGTTTTACATATATTTTCTTTTAGGAGTGATTTTTTTGGGGGATACAGGAGCCTATATATTCGGAAAGCTCTGGGGAAGGCGAAAATTGGTCCCTATAGCCAGCCCTCACAAAACCTGGGTGGGAAGTATTGGAGGAATTGTTTTCGCCTGTTTGGGAGCACTGGCTGCCCAGCAAACCTTCATGAACGATGTTGTTCTCTGGAAGGCCCTCGTCTGTGGCATTTTGGTCCATGCAGTAGCGCAGATAAGTGATCTTATGGAATCACTGTTTAAAAGAGCAGTTGGAGTAAAAGATTCCTCAAACATGCTCCCTGGTCACGGCGGTATTTTAGATCGAATAGACAGCCTTATATTAGCTACGCCATTTTTCTATTATTTAATTCATTTTTTCTGGGATTAGAGAATAAATAAACGAGTTTTGAATAAAATGGAAAATATCGCAATCCTGGGTTCAACAGGGTCTATTGGCCGCAATAGCCTCGAAGTCATAGACAAACTCAACCACAGATTCAACGTTGTAGGGCTCTCAGCGGGCCGCAATATCAGGCTTCTTGAGGTGCAGGTTGAAAAATTCAGGCCAAAAATTGTCTCGCTAGAGAAAAAAGAGGATGCTGAGGAATTCAGGCAGAAGCACAAAGAAAAGGCCATTCGCATAACTTATGGCCAGGAAGGCGCAGAAGATGTCGCCCGTTTTGAAAAAAATGATATCGTTGTCTCGGCTATAACAGGCGTTGATGGACTGAGGCCAACTCTTGCTGCAGTGAAATCCGGAAAAAAGATTGCTCTTGCCAATAAAGAATCTATGGTCGTAGCCGGTCCTCTGATCGTGGCTATGGCCCGGCAATATGGAACTCGGATCATTCCTGTCGACAGTGAGCACAGCGGCGTGTTCCAGTGCCTTGCAAAAGAACCAAAAAAAAACATAAAGAGAGTGATTCTGACAGCTTCAGGAGGGCCCTTTTTCCGGAGGTCCCCCCAGAAAATGGAGAGTATTACTCTTGAGGAAGCCCTCAATCATCCCCGGTGGAAAATGGGTAAAAAGGTCACGATTGATTCAGCGACTTTAATGAATAAAGGATTAGAACTTATTGAGGCCCGCTGGCTTTTCGGTCTCGAACCTCAGCAGTTAGAGATTTTGATTCATCCACAGAGTGTTGTTCACTCCCTTGTTGAGATGCACGATGGGTCTATTCTAGCCCAGCTCAGCCCTACTGATATGAAAGTTCCAATCCAGTATGCTTTGACATATCCTGAGAGAGAAGATTCTTTGTTGCCTTCTCTGGATTTAAGCCAGATAAGAGTTTTAGAATTTTTTAAAGCGGATGTTGAGAAATTCCCGCTTGTTAAACTTGCTCGATTTGCTTTGGAAGAGGGAGAAAGTTATCCCGTAGCCATCAATGCCGCCAACGAGGTGGCTGTTTCAGCTTTTCTCAAGCAGAGAATAAAATTTACAGATATTTCAGATGTTGTCACTAGAGTTGTCGAGAATCATAAAAAGAGAAATGTTCAAAGTTTAGAGGATATATTTTATGTGGACCGGGAAACGAGGGAAAAGACCCGGAATTTACTGAAAAGAAGGTATTGAAATGGGTACAGTTTATACAGTTTTAGGATCTGTTTTCGCTTTCGTGATTGTTTTTGGCATCCTTGTATTCGTCCATGAATTTGGCCATTTTTTCATGGCGAAGCTAGTGGGAATTAGAGTAGAGGTGTTTTCCTTCGGTTTTGGCAAGAGGCTTTTTGGCTTTAAAAAAGGTGAAACGGATTACCGGATCAGCCTTGTGCCGATGGGCGGGTTTGTTAAGTTTTCTGGAGAGGAGGATTTTGACAGGAAAAGGAAGCTTGACTCTCGTGATTTTATGGCAAAGAAGCGGTGGCAGAGATTCTTGGTGCTGGTTATGGGATCACTGATGAATATTCTTCTGGCTCTTGTGCTGGTCTCTATCATCAGCATGGTTGGGGTTACAGTTCTTGAACATCAGGAACAAAAGCCTGTTATTGGCTGGCTGGAGCCTGGCTCCCCTGCGGAACGTGCAAACTTGAAGGTTGGTGATGAGATCCTGAGCATCAACAAAAGAAAGATGAAGATCTGGAGTGATGTGGACATAGCCGTTGGGACCAAACCTCAGAGATTGATAACTGTAGAGGTCAGGAGAGGAAAGGAAATACTCGCAGTTCAGCTTATGACTGAAAGCGAAACAAAGTATGAACCAGGCAAGGCAGGTTTTTTTGGAAGAATCTTGAATCAGGTTTTCGAGGTCACACCTCAATATCCAGCTGAAAAAGCCGGGCTG
>Ga0209991_10001083_pt1 | contig 12307 bp, 8 predicted proteins | sample ChitaG_FD_183167 | JGI IMG/M metagenome (GOLD analysis project Ga0209991, IMG submission 183167) | Deep subsurface microbial communities from South Pacific Ocean to uncover new lineages of life (NeLLi) - Chile_00310 metaG (SPAdes)... | ecosystem: Environmental > Aquatic > Marine > Oceanic >...
CTGGGATGAAGAAAGGGTGAATAGAAGATTAAAAAAGCTAATAGTAAAGGCATTTAACGAAGTATTAAAGATTGCTCAAAGGGAGAAAATAGATAATCGGACTGCAGCATACATATATGCTGTATCAAAGGTAGCGGAAGCAATGAAAGCGCGAGGAATCTGGCCCTAAATTTTTAGGTTGATCTATTTATTAAGTAAAGTCTAATCAGGTTAAAGGAAGGTGAACAGATAGTAAAGATTTTTGATTACCTTCATCTATTTTTTGACATATAACATGATTTAATATATTATATTTTTAAATTACGGGAGTATGCCCAGGGTTCCGTCTAATCAATTGTGATAAGAGTCTGTACCGAGTGACATGAAATGTTAATACAAAGGTATTAACATTGCACAGTGGGTATAAAAGACCCCAGCGGATAGGTCCCTTTTGTTTTAACTAACGAAATGGATTTATTGGTTGGGGCATTTTTATATAGAAACAAAAATAAAAAGTAGGTGAAGAATTATGCGTAGTGACGTAGTAAAGAAAGGTGTAGCCAGGGCTCCTCATCGTTCCTTACTCAAAGCATTAGGAATAACCGATGAAGAAATGAACAAACCTTTTATCGGAGTTGCTCAGGCGGCTAATGAAATTATTCCCGGACATCTTCATCTAAAACGCATAGCTCAGGCAGCAAAGGATGGAATAAGGATGGCAGGTGGAATTCCCTTTGAATTTTCTACTATAGGAATATGTGATGGGATAGCTATGAATCATGAGGGAATGAAATATTCTCTCCCCAGCAGAGAATTAATTGCTGATTCTATTGAAATTATGGCCAAAGCCCACGCCTTTGATGCCCTAGTCCTTGTCCCTAATTGTGATAAAATAGTTCCCGGAATGATTATGGGCGCCCTAAGAGTTAATATACCTACTATTTTGGTGAGTGGCGGGCCTATGTTAGCTGGATTTTGCCAGGGGAAAAATATTGCCTTGAGCAATGTCTTTGAAGCAGTAGGAAAATTTCAAACAGGTTCTATAAGCGAGCAAGAACTAAAAGAAGTAGAAGATTGTGCTTGTCCGGGAATTGGTTCATGTGCCGGTCTATATACCGCTAATTCTATGAATATTTGGGCGGAAGCTGTAGGTATAGCTCTCCCCGGTAATGGAACTATTCCTGCTGTTGATGCCCGAAGGATAATGTTAGCAAAACATACTGGGATGAGAATTATGGAATTGTTTAAAAAAGATGTTAAATTTTTAGATATTATTACCAAAAAGGCTATAGAGAATGCGATCGCTGTGGAGATGGCTTTGGGAGGTTCTTCTAATACTATGCTCCATTCTCTGGCTATAGCCTTTGAAGCAGGTATTCCTTTTGACATAGATGATTTTAACCGAATAAGGGAACAAGTTCCGCAATTGTGCAGTCTTTCTCCGGCAGGAGAATACTATATTCAAGATTTAGATAGAGCCGGAGGCATTTCAGCTCTAATCAAAGAACTAAATAGGAAAAAGATAATTAATGTAGAAGAAATTACAGTAACCGGTAAAATCGTTAGTGAAAATATTAAAAATGCTCAAATATTAAATAACAAGGTGATAAGAAATATAGAAAATTCGTATAATCCCAAAGGGGGTATTGTTTTTTTGAAAGGCAATTTAGCTCCCCGGGGGGCAGTTGTAAAAAGCTCAGCAATTCATTCAGATATGCTAAGACACGAGGGTCCTGCCAGAGTATTTGAATCAGAAGAGGAAAGTATTAAAGCCATTTTAGAAGGTAAAATTAAAAAAGGAGATGTCATAGTAATCCGTTATGAAGGCCCTAAAGGGGGTCCAGGGATGAGAGAAATGCTAACTCCTACGTCGGCTATCGCTGGCATGGGGTTAGATAAAGACGTAGCTTTAATTACCGATGGACGTTTTTCCGGAGCTACTCGAGGAGCATCTATCGGTCACGTTGCTCCTGAGGCAGCTGCAGGAGGACCAATAGCTATTGTTAGAGAAGGAGATATTATTAAAATTGATATACCTCAAAAAAGGCTGGACCTTAAGATAGAAGAAGAAGAGATAAAACAAAGATTAGATAAATTAAAATTACCGTCTTCTAAAATAAAATCAGGTTATCTGAAACATTATACTAATTTTGTAGGGCCCGCTGACAAAGGAGCAGTAAGAAACAGGTAAACTTTTGGGTATTAGCGGTTTTTTTATCTATAAACTTACCGGATAAAATAAAAGAAATTTTTAAACCCCGCTTGACATTTAAGGTTAATTGTTGTAACCTATTTTTTAACAAATAGAAATTGTAAACCATGAAGGAATAAGTAGGCAAACCGAGATTGTTAAAGAGAGCCAATGGTTGGTGCGAATTGGTAACATAAGTTTGCCGAAGATCTCACCTTCAAATATTTTATACACAGGTGAAATTACATAGTAACCTGTGACGTCCCAAAGGCGTTATCTATTGTCTACTAATTAAGGATAGAGGTAAGGAAGGTTTACCCCTTCTTTTCTTTATTAAATTAGGGTGGTACCACGAATAACTTTCGTCCCTATTTTAGTCTTTATGGACTAAGATAAAGATGGAAGTTTTTTTATTTTTCGGGAGTATACCTAGGGTTCCGTCTAATCAATTAAGATTAGAGTCTGGACCGAGTGGTATAAAATACTAATATCAAAGTATTAGTATTACACCGTGGGTAAAAAAGACCCCAGCGGATAGGTCCCTTTTGTTTTAACTAACGAAATGGATTTATTTGCTGGGGTATTTTTATATGCAAAAACAAAAGTAAAGTTTGTAAATTATTTGTTAATTTATTCCAAATTATAGAAAGGAGATGAGTTATATGAAGTTAACTGGAGCGCAAATAGTAGTAGAGTGTTTAAAAAAGGAAGATGTAAAAGTAATATTCGGCATCCCAGGTGGGGTAATAATGCCTGTATATGATGTCCTCTATAGTGAAAACTCTATAAAACACATACTTACCAGGCATGAACAGGGAGCAGCCCATGCAGCCGATGGGTATGCCCGTGCTACCGGTAAAGTAGGTGTTTGCATGGCTACTTCCGGACCGGGAGCTACTAATTTGGTAACCGGTTTAGCTAATGCACACCTTGATTCTATTCCTTTGGTAGCATTTACCGGCCAGGTGTCTACCGGTTTAATTGGGACCGATGCTTTTCAAGAAGTAGATATTAGCGGTATTACCTTGCCAATCACAAAAAATAGTTATGTAGCAAGAGATGTAAAAGATTTAGCCAGGATTGTGCAGGAAGCTTTTTATATTGCCCGAACAGGAAGACCAGGACCAGTATTAATAGATTTTCCTAAAGATATCCAATTAGCGCAAACTGAGTTTAAATACCCTGAAAGCGTTAGTCTAAATAGTTATAAACCAACTTTTAATGGAAATGTTAAACAGATTAAGACAGCAGCGCAAGAAATAAGCAAGGCAAAGAAACCAATTATTTATGCAGGAGGAGGAGTAATTTCCTCAAATGCTTCTTCGGAATTAAGAGATTTGGCTCTTAAAACTAATATCCCGGTTACTACAACTTTAATGGGTTTAGGCTCTTTTCCCGAAACTCACTCTCTATCTTTGGGCATGTTGGGTATGCATGGCACTGCTTATGCAAATTATGCTGTTAGTGCTGCGGATTTAATTATTGGTTTGGGAGTGAGATTTGATGATCGAATTACCGGAAAATTAGATGAATTTGCTTTGAAAGCCAAGATAATTCACATTGATATTGATCCGGCTGAAGTAGGGAAAAATGTTTTGGTAGATATTCCCATTATAGGTGATACCAAGAATATATTAAAAAAATTAAATGAATATGTTCATAAGAAAAAAGAAACAGAATGGTTAAAAACAGTAGAAGATTTTAAGAAAAAATATCCGTTAAAATACAGTAATAATGAGGAGTTAAAACCACAATATATTATGGAAACAATTAATAAAATTTCCAAAGATAATACAATAATTGTTACCAGTGTGGGGCAACACCAAATGTGGGCTGCCCAGTATTACCAATATACCCAACCTCGTAGTTTTATTTCCTCGGGAGGCTTGGGGACAATGGGATATGGTTTTCCTGCTGCTCTTGGTGCAAAGATGGGTTGTCCTGAAAAAACAGTAATTTGTATTTCAGGAGACGGTAGTTTTCAGATGAACCAACAAGAAATAGCTACTGCTATTAATAATAATTTGGCTATTACGGTGATTATTATGAATAATGGTTATTTGGGAATGGTAAGACAATGGCAGGAATTCTTTTTTGATAAAAGATATGCGGAAACTACTTTAAATGGTAATCCTGATTTTGTAAAGTTAGTTGAAGCTTATGGAGGAACGGGAATAAGAGTGAATAAAAAACAAGAATTATATCCTGCTTTAGAAAAAGCCCTTTCTTTAGATAAATTTGTTTTAATTAATTGTATTATCCCTAAAGAAGAAAATGTATTTCCTATGGTGAGTCCGGGCTCACCCATATCTAAAATGATAGGAGTTGATAAATTATGAGGCATACTATTGCGGTTTTAGTTAAAGATCATCCTGGAGTTTTGGCGAGAGTAGCCAGTTTGTTTACTCGTCGTGGTTTTAATATCGAAAGTCTGGCAGTTGGTCATACCGAGGAAACCGGTATTTCCAGGATGACTATTATAGTCGAAGGAGATGAGCGGGTTTTAGAACAAATAACCAAACAGCTTAATAAATTAATTGATGTAATTAGAGTTAAGGATATTTTTCCTAAAAATTCAGTTGAAAGAGAATTAGCCTTAATTAAAGTAAATACAAATTCCTTACCCGCTCGCTCGGAGATAATACAAACGGTAGATATTTTTAGAGCTAATATAATCGATGTGAATAATCAAATAATGACTATCGAAACTACCGGTACAGAAGATAAGATTAATGCTCTAATTGAACTATTGCGTCCTTTTGGTTTAAAAGAGGTTGTTCGGACCGGTAAAATTGCCCTACCCAGAGGGAGCGTAAGTACTTCCGGGTTAAACAAAAAAGCCGAATAAACATTTTTCAAAATATAAAAATAGATTGATTAAGAATAATAAGAGTAATGTGTAAAACCGATTGGTTTTAAAGATTAGATAAAAAATCAAAACAAAAAGGAGTATTAAAAAATGGCTAAGATTTATTATGACAAGGATGTAAAAAAAGAATATTTAGAAGGAAAGGCTGTGGCTGTAATTGGTTATGGAAACCAAGGTCGAGCACAAGCCCTTAATTTGCATGATAGTGGACTAAAAGTTGTTATTGGAGCGGGTCCTCGAGATAAATATCCGGATTGGAACAAAGCTGAAAAAGATGGATTAAAAGCAATGAGTATTTTTGAGGCGACTAAAGAGGCAGATGTTATTCAAATGTTAATTCCTGATGAAATACAGACGAAAATCTATTATCAAGAAGGGATTGAGAAAAATTTACAGGAAGGCAATGTCTTAATGTTTTCTCACGGATTTAATATCCATTTTGGTCAAATTATTCCACCTAAAAATGTAGATGTAATTATGATTGCACCTAAGAGCCCGGGTCAATTAGTGCGGGAGATGTATGTTCAGGGCAAAGGTGTTCCTAATTTGATAGCTGTGTATCAGAATTATTCAGGTAAAGCTAAAGAAATTGGGTTAGCCTATTCCCAGGCAATAGGAGGAACTCGGGCAGGGACGATAGAGACCACCTTTAAAGAAGAGACCGAAACTGATCTGTTTGGTGAGCAAGTAATTCTTTGTGGGGGAGTTACCTCCTTGATTCAAGCTGCTTTTGATACTTTAATAGAAGCTGGATTTCAACCAGAGATTGCCTATTTTGAATGTCTTCACGAATTAAAATTAATAGTGGATTTAATCTACAAAGGTGGAATTACTCATATGCGAGACTGTGTTAGCAATACTGCTGAATATGGAGATTTAAAGGTGGGAAAGAGAATTATAACTGAAGATACAAGAAAGGAAATGAAAAAAATATTAACCGAAATACAAAACGGAGGGTTTGCCAAAGATTGGCTTATCGAAAATCAGGTGGGGAGACCTTACTTTAGAGCAATGCGCAATAAAGAAGCTAATTTTCTTATAGAAAAAGTGGGAAAAGAACTGCGAAGTATGATGCCCTGGATAGAAAACTAATATCGTATTGCGTATCGTGTATTGCATTTAGTTAGATGGTTAGTTGGTTATCTGGTTAAGAAAATAGAAGACAGAAGACAGAATCCAGTATTCAGAATAAATTAAATTATGAGATTATATTCTTTGTTAAGTTATTTTATATTCTTCTGACTACCGGCTTCTGAATTCTTAAATAACAATTATAATTTTTCGCTTTTAGCTCTAAGTTTTTAGATCTAATGTTGTAGGAGTTCGATTCATCAGATTTCGGGTCGGATAAATCCGACATAATTAGTCAATTGGCCAATCGTTGAATTGGTGAATTGATAAATGAGGTGAGGAGATTGAAAAATAAAGTTGCCTTTCAGGGAGAAAGAGGGGCTTTTAGTGAAATTGCGGCTCTCAAATTTTTTGGAAACTCTATAGATCCTTTTCCTTGTAAAAGTTTTAGTGAGGTTTTTAAAAAGATAAATAACAAAGAAAGCGAGTACGGTATTTTACCTATAGAAAATTCTCAGACCGGAGGGATAAATGAGGTCCATGACCTTTTATTAAATCAAGAACTATTTGCGGTGGGAGAAGTAAAGTTAAAGGTTGAACATTGTTTGATAACTAAGGAAGAGATTGATTTTAAATTGATTGAAAAGGTGTATTCCCATCCTCAGGCACTGGCTCAGTGTGAAGAATTTTTATCAAGAAATCTACCTTCCTGTCAGGTTATCCCTGCATATGATACTGCCGGAAGTGTAAAGATGATTAAAGCGGCCAAGGAAAATAATATAGCTGCTATTGCCAGTAGTTGGGCGGCAGAACTCTATGATTTAAAAATATTAAATTTAAACATTCAGGACAACAAATTTAATTATACTCGTTTTTTAATCTTATCACCCGAAATGAATTTAGATCCTAAAAATAATAAAACTTCTATTATTTTTGCAGTAGTAAGTAAACCCGGAGCGCTTTATCGCTGTCTTAAGGAATTTGCTTTAAGGGATATTAATTTAAACAGATTAGAATCACGACCTAGTAAAAGGGAACCGTGGGAGTATATTTTTTATACTGATTTTGAAAAAGGGTTACATGAGAAAGAAACTCAAGAAGCATTAAAATCTTTAGAGGAATGTACTACTTTTATTAAAATAATCGGGAGTTATTATTCCGAGTAAATGTTTCAAGATAAAAACGTTAAAGCGAAATAGAAATAGGGGGGAATAATATGATAGATAATATAGTAATTTTCGATACTACACTTCGAGATGGAGAACAATGTCCGGGTGCATCACTTAATACTAATGAAAAATTGGAGGTAGCCAGGCAATTAGAGAATCTTAATGTAGATGTAATAGAAGCTGGCTTTCCTATTGCTTCGCCAGGTGATTTTGAAGGGGTGAAGCTGGTAGCTCAAACCATTAAAGGTTGTACCATTGCTGGTTTAGCTCGAACTGTAAAGAAGGATATTGAACGAGTCTGGGAGGCAATTAAGTATTCCGAAAGACCACGAATCCATACTTTTATTGCCACTTCTCCTATTCACATGAAGTATAAACTGGAGATTTCATCTGAACAGGTCTTGGAAGGGGCAGTTGAGGCGGTAAGATATGCCCGTAAGCTTTGTCCGGAAGTGGAATTTTCTGCAGAAGATGCCAGTAGGAGCGAGAAAGAATTTTTATACAGAATTTTTGAAGAAGTAATTAAGGCTGGTGCCACTATAATAAATGTGCCTGACACAGTAGGATATGCCCAACCAGAGGAATTTGGCAGGTTAATAAAAGATATTAAAGAAAATGTCTCTAATATTGAAAAGGCAGTCATTAGTGTTCATTGTCATAATGACTTGGGATTAGCTGTGGCTAATTCTTTAGAAGCAATAAAGTATGGGGCTACTCAAATAGAGTGTACTATAAACGGAATTGGTGAAAGGGCAGGGAATGCTTCTTTAGAAGAGATTGTTATGGCTCTTCAAACCAGAAAGGATATTTATCACAAAGTTACCCGGATTAATTCCGCACAAATATACCATATTAGTAGATTGGTGAGTAAATTAACTGGCTTTATGATTCAGCCTAATAAAGCGATAGTGGGGAAAAATGCCTTTGCCCATGAGGCAGGTATCCATCAGGCTGGGGTATTAAAAGAGCGTACTACCTATGAAATTATGACCCCTCAATCAGTAGGTTTAGAAAGCAATAGTTTGGTTTTGGGAAAACATTCAGGGCGGCACGCCCTTAAGAATAAGTTAGAAGAGATGGGTTATACTTTAGATAAAGAAAAATTAAATGAAGTTTTTGAAAAATTTAAGAGATTGGCAGATAAAAAGAAAGAGATTTTTATTGAAGATTTAGAGGCAATTGTATCTGAAGAGATAATGAATAAAATCCCAGAGACCTTTAAATTGGAATATTTTCATATAAATACCGGTAATAACACTTTACCAACTGCGACAGTAAGATTATTATACCAGGATAAAAAATTTGAAGATGCAGCTTGTGGAGACGGCCCGATAGATGCTTCTTTTAAGGCAATAGATCGCATTACCAAATTTAAGGTAAAATTAGTAGATTACAATGTGCGGGCTTTAACTAAAGGAAAAGATGCTCAAGGAGAGGCGACCATAAAGATAAAGGATGAGGAAGGAAATATCTTTACAGGTAGGAGTGCAAGTACTGATACTTTAGAGGCAAGTATAAGAGCTTATCTTAAGGCAGTAAATACAATAGCTTATAATTCAGTCGCAAAATAGACGTTTACCTGTGACTATATGACTGAATACTAGTTTTTTTCACGCTATACTCGATACGAAATACTAACGACTAATATAAAGGGAAGTGGTGAAAATGAACAAGAAAATAGAAATAATTGATACTACTTTAAGAGACGGAGAACAAATGAAGGGTGTGAGTTATTCTCCCCAGGAGAAATTAACTATTGCCAAGATTTTACTGGAAGATGTAAAGGTAGATAGAATTGAAATTGCCAGCGCTAAAGTGAGCAAAGGAGAAGAACAATCTGTGGCCGAAATAATCGATTGGGCTAAAAAGGTGAGCTGTGTAGAGAAGATAGAAATTTTAGGATTTGTAGATAAGACAGAATCGGTCGATTGGATCTATAATTTTGGCGGGAAAGTAATGAATATCCTTAGCAAAGGGTCAATGAATCACCTAAAAAATCAACTAAGAAAGACCAAAGAACAGCATGCTCAAGACATAAAAGAAACTGTTGCATATGCTAACAAAAGGGGGATTACTTGTAATATATATTTGGAAGATTGGTCTCAGGGAATGATTAATTCTCGAGATTACGTTTATTATCTTTTAAATAGTCTTCAAGGAGAACCGATAAAACGCTTTATGTTACCCGATACACTTGGAATCCTTTATTCTTCCCAAGTTTATGAATTTATTAAGGAGATTTTAGCAAGATATCCCAATCTTCATTTTGATTTTCATGCCCACAATGATTATGGCTTAGCTACAGCAAATACTTTGATAGCCGTAGAAGCAGGAATAAAAGGAGTACATTGTACAGTTAATGGTATGGGAGAACGCACAGGAAATGCTCCCTTAGAAGAGGTGATGGTTGGGCTTCACGATTTTCTTAAAATTAAAACAGGAATTGAAGAAAAACACTTATTTCATCTTAGTAAAACAGTTGAAGTCTTTTCTGGTCAGCGACTAGCTTTTAACAAACCTATATGTGGTTCTAATGTCTTTACACAAACTGCTGGAATTCATGCAGATGGAGATAAAAAGGGTAATCTTTACGTTACCTCTCTTTTTCCCGAACGATTTAACCGCAAGAGACAATATTCTTTGGGTAAATTAAGTGGAAAATCTAATTTAGAATATAATTTAGAGGAAATTGACATTGAACTTACTAAAGCACAAAAAAAACGTGTGTTAGAGAGAATTATTGAACTTGGCGATAAAAAAGAAACAATTACAGCGGGGGATTTACCTTATATTATTTCAGATGTTTTGGAAACACCGAAAGAAAAGACCTTTAGATTGGAATTATGCAATATAGTAACCAGTATGGAATTGAAGCCTATCGCTGTAATTAAATTGCTGTATAAAGATAAAGGAAAGGATAAAGAGATAGGATTAGAAGAGAGTGCCCAAGGAGATGGGGGATATGATGCATTTATGAATGCCATTAGAAAAATAGCAAAAAAAATAAATTATTCGTTGCCAACTCTTTTGGATTATACGGTTAATATACCTCCAGGAGGAAAAACAGATGCCTTAGTGCAATGTACCATTACCTGGGGGTGGCAAAATCATAAAACTTTTATTACCAAAGGGGTTAACCCCGATCAAGTTTTAGCAGCTATAGAAGCAACCGAAAAGATGTTGAATATAATTGCGTTTCATAAAAACAAACAGTTACCACAATAAATAAGGTTAATTATTTTGGGTTATCTTTTTAATTAAATTGTATAGGAATTTCCTTTTTCTGTAAGCCCTAATTCGTATCTCGTATCTCGTGAATCGTATCTCGTGAAGAGAATAGAAGTCAGGAGCCAGAATCCAGTATTCAGAATTGTTTAAATTATGAGATTATATTCTTCTGACTTCTGAATTCTTAAATAATAATTATGATTTTTCGCTTTTCGCTGTATAATGGTAAATGTAAACCGATAACTGAAAACTGAAAAATTGTATTTAATACTAACGACTATTCACTAACGACTAATCCCTAATCCATTGGAGGGTTATCTTTTGACCATAAAGAGAACTTATGAGGAAATCAATGCTAAGATTAAAAGTGGTAAGGCGGTAATAGTAACTGCCGAAGAAATTATTCCTATAGTTGAGGAAAAGGGCGTAGAAAAGGCTGCAGAAGAAATAGATGTGGTTACTACCGGTACATTTGGGCCAATGTGCTCCTCAGGGGCAATAATTAATTTCGGGCATAGTGATCCTCCTATCCGAATGCAAAAAGTTTGGTTAAATGATGTTGAAGCTTATGCCGGGTTAGCGGCAGTTGATGTTTATTTGGGGGCTACTCAGCTTTCCGAAAGCCAAGGGATGGAATATGGAGGAGCTCATGTAATCGAAGATTTAATTTCAGGGAAAAAGATCAAATTAAAGGCTATATCCCAGGGTACAGATTGCTATCCACGACGGGAAATAGAAACTTATATAACTAAAAAAAGTATAAATCAGGCAATTTTATTTAATCCTCGAAATGGTTATCAAAATTATAATGTGGCAGTGAATACTTCTGAAAGAAAAATATACACCTATATGGGGATTTTACTTCCCGATTTAGGGAATGCAAATTATTGTACCAGCGGTCAATTAAGTCCTTTGCTTAATGACCCTAAATTCATAACTATTGGCATAGGTACTCGAATATTTTTAGGTGGGGCACAAGGTTATATAATTTGGGAAGGGACACAGTTTTATCCTAAAGTAATAAAAGATAAAAATAGAAAAACCATTCACAAAGGTGGAACATTGGCAGTAATTGGAGATTTAAAAGGGATGAGCACAGATTATATTCGTGCAGCAACTTTTAAAGGGTATGGAGTGACTTTGGTGGTAGGCATAGGAATACCAATTCCCATTTTGAATAGTGAAATAATGAAAAGCGTGGCTGTAAAAGATGAAGATATATGGACTGAGGTAATTGATTATAGTTTTCCTCATTTAAAAAGGCCCTCTTTGGGCAGGGTAAATTATAAACAATTAAGGGAGGGGAATATTACCATTCGGGGGAAAAAAGTTCCCACTTCTCCTCTTTCCAGTTATGCTAAAGCTCGAGAAATTGCCCAAAAATTAAAAGAAGAAATATTAAGAGGAAAGTTTTTATTACAGGAACCTATCCAGAAATTTCCACAGGGAAGTAAGTTTAAACCCTTATTGGAAATTCATTAAAAGCAATACTTTATACGAAAAAATTTTTAAGTTTTGAACTAACGACTACTCACTATCGACTAATTTATAAATAAAGGAATGATTTAAATGTTAAGCAAGAAAGTAATTTTTACATTTTCTCCTCAAAATGTTGAGAGACCCGTAACCTATCAGCTGATAAAAGATTACAACTTGTGGGTAAATATTTTACAAGCAAAATTTGAACCAAGTTTAGGGGGGAAATTAGTTTTAGAACTAAAAGGAGAGGATAAGCAGATAAAAGAAGGCTTAAACTTTGTCAGGCAGATAGGTGTAGGGATTGAGCTATTAGAGCAAGAG
>Ga0209991_10001084_pt1 | contig 12299 bp, 15 predicted proteins | sample ChitaG_FD_183167 | JGI IMG/M metagenome (GOLD analysis project Ga0209991, IMG submission 183167) | Deep subsurface microbial communities from South Pacific Ocean to uncover new lineages of life (NeLLi) - Chile_00310 metaG (SPAdes)... | ecosystem: Environmental > Aquatic > Marine > Oceanic >...
AGGTAATCCCTTACTGCTTCCTTCAGCGTGTTTGCTGCCAGGAGGGCGCAATGCTGGCTTTCCTCAGGCAGCCCGCCCAGAGCACTCAAAACGTCCTGCTGGCTAATCCTCTGCACCTCGCTAACACTCTTACCTTTAGCCATCTCGGTTACCATGCTGCCCGAGGCGAGAGTAGTGCCACAGCCATCAGTCATGAAACTGGCATCCCTTATTGCCCCGTTCTTTACCCTGAGCCACATTTCCATAGTGTCGCCACAAGGGCCAGTTACTTTAGCAAAGCCGTCAGCATTCTCTAGGTCGCCCACATTCCTTGGATTCATGCTGTGCTCGACAACAGCCTCAGAGTAGACCTTTCTCATTTCTGCCTGGATAAGTTCTTCGAACTTATCCCATGATGTCACGGCGTGACCTCCTGCCTTATCCTGCCTTGCTCGATATCACCTGGTAAAGTGATTCGCCCAGACTGCTTACTATCTCTCCATTGTAACGCTCAATATCTCCCTCGTCACAGAGCTTTGCCAGTTCCGGGTCTAGAGGCAACTGACCCAGGAATGGAGCATGGGCTGCCTGGGCCATTTCCTCTCCCCGGCTTTTACCGAAAAGCTCAATCCTTTTGTCAATTTCGGGTACGTATAAATAGGCCATATTCTCGATAACTCCGAGTACCGATTTGTTCATTTTCTGGGCCATGTTGATGGCTTTTCTAACAACCATCGTGGTTAGGTCCTGAGGGGTAAAAACAATGATTACGCCTGAGATAGGAAGTGTTTGCATCACTGTGAGAGGAGCATCAGCCGTGCCCGGAGGTAGGTCAATAATTAAACAATCAAGTTTGCCCCACAGTACCTCTTCCCAGAATTGGGTAATTGTCTTGCTGATAAGCGGTCCGCGCCAGATAACAGCGTCGTCCTCACTAGGCAAAAGAAGATTAATTGACATAACCTCAATCCCCGACCTTGAAAGCACCGGCAGTATGCCACTTTCGTTACCACTGGGGCGGGTGGTTATACCAAACATCTTGGGGATGCTGGGGCCAGTGATATCGGCATCCAGAATGCCTACTTCGTAGCCCTGTCGCTTCAGTGAGACAGCGATGAGACTGGCCACCAGCGATTTGCCCACGCCCCCCTTCCCACTCATCACAGCAATAATGTGGTTAACCTCATTTAGCTCAGATGGCTTGGCTTCGGTGAAGTTTACCTCTATATCATTCACCTCAGGAAGTTTCTCAACAGCTTCCTTGACCTTATTCTTAATCCAGTCCTGAGCCCCCATGACTAATCCAGTTGATGCTAGGGTAACCTTCACTCTTTTGTCATAGATAGCCACGTCGCGGACAAGGTTCAGCCCGACTATGCTGCGTTTGACCGCAGGTACGAGTACTGCCTCCAGGCTTCCCTTTATCTGCTCCTCAGTTGCCATAGATACCTCCTCCATACTTACATTCTATTGGCGATTAGCTGCTAGCGAGCTTTTCCCTAAGTTCATCTAGTGCCATAGTCAACGCTTCATATCCGGCACTTACCGTCGGTGAGTAGCAAGTATCAATCAAGGAAAGACGCTCAATCGGTATCCTCTCGGATATGGCCACGGCAAGCTTGTCAATCTTGCCGGCTGCTAGTTCCTCCGAAATAATCTGCGCTCCAACCAAGGTGTGTGTCCTGCTATCGGCAACAAGTTTGATATGTATTGGCTTACCCCCAAATGCACGGCGCCGGGTCGAGGTAGTTGTTATATTGGAGACAACTTCAAACCCTTGCTCTCGGGCATAGGCTTCGGTGAAGCCAACGGTGCCCACTTCGTAGCCGAAAATCTCCATAATAAAAGGCATGACTGTACCTTGGTAGCGAATTACGTTACCTAGAACCAGATTTTTGCCCGCTATTCTTCCAGTCTTAGCTGCGTTGGTAGCCGTTTGATAGCATCTCTTGGTACCGGTGAGAACGTCCCAATTCTCCATACAATCCCCAATGGCATAGATATTGGGGTCACTAGTCTGGAGGTACTCGTTGACGGCAATAGCTCGGCTGTCTCCTAGCTTAATGCCCGCCCTTTGAGCTAGGCTTGTGTTTGGCTCAGCCCCGGTGGCGAGAAAGACAAAGTCGACCCCTAGATCCCTATCGGCTAATGAAAGAAGCTTTCCGTCTCTCTCAGTAGCTATGCTGGCTATCTCGGCTTGGAGAATAAGCTCTATACCTTTCTCCTTTATTCTTTCCTCAACCATACCTACCATGTCCTTGTCTAGATAGGCGCGCAGAACACAGTCAGACCGACCTATCAGATACACTCGGTGGTAGCCCTTTGCTTGCAAGATAGCAGCCACTTCTAGAGCAATTTGTCCGACACCTATGATGGCTGCACTCGTATACTTGGGAATTACTTCCTCAAGGGCTCTGCCATATTTCAGATCGGTGCCCAGGACAAACTCGTTTCGACCATCCAGTCCCGGTATAGGGGGGATAATCGGCACAGCACCCAGATCCAGGATTGCTTTGTCGTAACTATGAGTTTCTCCTGCCGCTATTAAACGCTTTTCCTCTCTAATGATTTGAGTTACTTCAGAATTGAAGTGTACTTCGATATCCCTGTCTTTGTAGAATCTCTCCCTAAAGGCAAAGCTGGCCTCCCAGGATGGGAGAGTTCCCCGAAGGACAAAGGGGATTTCACAGGGTAGATTTCCTATCTCGCCCCGGTTGGTGAATATATCAATGTGTGCTTCTTTATCCAGACTGCGAATGACGTTAGCGGCGTTGCTGGCACCGCCACCGCCACCAACTATGCAGACTTTCAATATTATCACCTCTTGGCCTGAAATTTGCTTAATTTAATAGAATTTCTGACCACTCGTTACCCTAGTGGTCACATATATTATCTCCAGTAGCCAGTCTACCATTCAGATAGCTCAGGACTGCCCTCTCTGGGTCGCTTTCCGTGGCACCGATGATAACCCCGATGCGGTTTTGCTGGAAAAGACTCTGGGCACGGGAGCCCATGCCACTGGCGATTACTACTGAGACACCCTGCTCCGCCAGCCACTCGGGGAGTAAACCAGGCTGGTGTCCTGGTGATGGGACAAGCTCCTTTCTCAGAATTTTCTTCCCTTCTTCATCAACGTCAAATAAGGCAAAATGCTCGCAGTGACCAAAGTGTGCTGATAGCCCGCCGCTACTTACCGGTATTGCATACTTCATTAAGCACCTCCCAATATATCTAATCGACCTTAAGCTCGTATTTAGGTTCCCCCGTTTCAAAATTGATTTTTAACGTTACCTGTTTCCCCTCGGCAAGATACCTCTCTGATTTATCGCGAAGCCTTTTTGACTCAGGAGACTTCAAAAAGGATATCAGCGCCTCAAATCTCCGCTCCAGCCCCTTGTTCTCGCCCTCTCCCCTGAGAAGCTCAAGAAGACAGCTATTAAGCTCCTGCTCGGCCAGGCATTTAATACACTTGCCCGGAATTTTCCTCGTCGAGTACCTGGGGTTAAGGTTAATCGGCTCCATTATACAAGTCTACCTCCTTCTACCCTGCCAATGCCCCGTTTATGCGCTGCCACAGTGATTTTATCTCCTGAGTGACCCTACCTTGGGAATATTCCACCACAGGCAACCCCTGCACTATCGCTTCGGTAACAGCATTATCAAAGGGTATCCTGGCAGCCACTTCTATTCCCTGCTTAAGACAGTAGTTCCCAATCTGCCGGGTATTATCTTCATTAAGATCATATTTATTGATACAAACTAGAGCCGGAATACCAAAGTGGCGGCAGACACCAAGCACCCTCTCCAGGTCATGTATCCCTGAAAGCGTTGGCTCGGTGACCAGAAGAGCCAGACTGGCTCCAGACAGAGACGAGATAACCGGGCAGCCAATACCTGGCGGACCGTCACTGACAATGTAATCCAGTCCATCTCTTTCAGCAATCTGCTTGGCCTGTTGCCTGACCAGCGCCACCAGCTTGCCCGAGTTCTCCTGGGCTATTCCCAATCGGGCGTGAACCAGAGGACCATATTTGGTATCAGAAATAAACCACTGACCCGAAAGATTTTCTCTCATAGTTATAGCTTCAGCTGGACATGCTTGGGAGCAGAAGCCGCAGCCCTCACAGGAGACGGGGTCGACCTTCAAATCCGTGATGGCATCAAAACGGCATAGCTCCTGGCACAGGTCGCATTGAGTGCACTTTTCCTCGTCGATAACAGCCACCTGTCCACTCCAGAACCCGCGCTCCTCTTTAATTGAGGGGTTGAGCAACAGGTGAAGGTCAGCGGCATCCACATCGCAGTCAGCCAGTACCTTACTTTGAGCCAGAGCAGCGAAGCAGCCTACTATACTGGTCTTTCCCGTACCACCTTTACCGCTTAAGACTACCACTTCTTTCATTTACTATCTCCCTAATCTTATCGGAAAGCCCAAGAAAACTACCCTTCCATTGTGGTAAGCCCTCGACCAGAGGAATGCCTCGGGAATAGAAACCAGCAATCTCGGTATCCAGAGGAATAGTAAGTAGAATTGGTATATCCTCTTTTTGGCAGTATTCCTCTACCTTCCTATCTCCTACCCCGGTACGGTTAAGGACTATACCACAGGGTATATTAAGCTGTCTCACTGTCTCCACTGCCAAAACAAGGTCGTTAAGCCCGAAGGGTGTTGGCTCAGTTACCAGAAGGCAGAAATCGCTATCCTTAACTGCTTCCACCACCGGGCAGGATGTCCCTGGAGAAACATCGATGATAACCGTGCCTTCGTGATTGGCATATCCTTTGACTTTTCTAATTATAGGCGTTGCCATCGCCTCACCAATGGTAAGCTTTCCGTGAACAAACTCCATGCCGTCCGAGTGACCTGACTCGACGACACCAATTTCCCTTCCTTCCTCGGAGATAACCTTCTCCGGGCACAAATAACTACAGGCACCGCAGCCATGGCAAAGCTCAGGGAAAACGAGCACTTTCTGCTTCATCACAGCGATGGCATTATAGGCGCAGACCTCAGCGCATTTACCGCAGTAAGTGCACTTATCCTCATCTACTTTCGGAACTGGAATCGAGACAGATTCACTGCCGGTGATAATGGGCTTGAGCAAGACATGGGCATTGGGCTCCTCCACATCACAATCTAGAAGCTGTACTTTATCCTTGTCTCTCAGGGAAAGGGCAAGGCTGGTAGCCACCAAAGTTTTGCCCGTCCCCCCTTTACCACTGGCTACAGATATGATCATACTCTCACCATCTTTGCCCCACACTTAGGGCAGCTCAAATTGTAGCAGGGTGTTCCTACCTGATGGGGTAATCTGGCTCCGCAATTAGGGCAGATACAACCCCCGCCGGGGCCAGCCCCGGGTCGGTTACCTCCCATCCTGCCAGCGCCTCTTCCTCCTCTTCCTATACCTCTTCCGCTTCCTGGACCACCACCCCCGGGAGGTCCCATTCCGGCTCCTCTGAGCATAGCTGCACCTCCAAAAAAATCATTTGCATTTTTACTAGATTGGCGGCAGTCCACAGGTACCCGTAGTGCAGGTGGGACAGCTTATTTCTGAAGGCTCAGATGCGCTTGAGCTGGGACTGAAGAATGAGGAAAACAGCCGCTTCGGATTTCTGGCATTGCATTTAGGACAATTTAACTTGGAGCCATCCTCGCCTATGGACTGACGGACTTCAAACCTCTCTCCACACTGAGGACACTGGTATTCATAGATTGGCATAATTTAACCCTCCTTTAAGCTTTGTATTTCCACTACTAGCTTATGAATGGAGCAATCATCAGTGTGCATTTCCTTTCCACATTTAAAGCAAGCTTTTCTTACTGCATCAAGAGCCTTATCCAGGTCCTCCTCACTCACTTCCTTGCCTGAATATTTCCAAATAGCCATGATATTCCCTCACCTTTATTCTCTTTTCTTCTCCAGCTCTTCAATGCGGCGTTGAATCTCAGATAGCTGTTGGGCCAGCATCTGTGATTGGGTTTTGAGCGCTTGAAGCTCTTCCCGGGGGCTTTGGGGCTCAGGTGCTTGACTGATTGGTGGCATCATCCCGGCTCCCATGCCACCACCCATGCCCATACCTCTACCCATACCTCGACCCATTCCCATACCGCCACCCATACCTCTGCCAGCTCCCATGCCGGGGGTAGCACCCATTCCAAAGTGGTCAGGCACATTAGGTTGGGAACTTGCCTGAAACTTGCTTGACTTGAAGCCTTGGATGGCATCCTTGACCTTCCCAGAAACACCAGTTATTACCTGGATACCAGCAGATGATAGTACCTGATGGGCATTGGGGCCACAGTTGCCGGTAAGCACTGCTTCCACTCCTTTACCAGCAATCATCTGAGCAGCGGAAATACCAGCTCCACCCGCCGCCATAGCGCTGGAATTATCCATGGCTTCAAATTGCATCGTCTCCGGGTCAGCAATGATGAAGTACTGGCACCGCCCGAAGCGGGGGTCTACATCGGCATCCAGGCTAGGACCTGTAGCTGAAATTGCAATCTTCATATCCCCTCCTTACTTCTTTTTGGCTGACAGTTCTGAAATCCTGGCTTCTATTTCCTCCAGCTGTCCTCTCATAGCCTGAGCCTGATTTTTCAGAAAGTCAAGCTCCTGCTCACGAGTCATCTGAGGAGCAAAGGGCACAGCAACTGGAGCAGTCGGTCCTGCACCGTAGTAAGGCATGCCCCAGGGCACACCGTATGGAGGATAAGCTCCTCTTCCACTGTATGTCGGCCAAGCCGCTGGTAACGGAACAGCACAAAAGCCTCTGCCGCCACCTGTCATTGGTCCCATTCCACGAGGACCGGTACCATCAAATCCTGGCATAATTTACCTCCTTTATTAGGTTATCTTTTACTCTCCACTCTCCAGGTTACGTATCGTGGTCTCAATCTGGTCTAGCTGACCCTTTATTGCCTCCGCCTGTTCTTGCAAGAAGCCAAGCTCTTGCTCCTTAGTCACTTGCGGGGCAAAGGGCGCGTAACCAGGGGTGGATGGTGCTCCTGCATAGAAGGGGTAGGGAGGCTGTTGATATGGCCAAGCTGCGGGTGCCCCAGCACCGCTGAGGAAATAGCCGCACCTCGGCAACCCCCCTCTACCCAGACCCACGTAAGGCCAGGGAGGGGAGCTTCCCCGAAAGCCAAAACCCATGCCTCTTCCAAAACCAAACCTTCTGCCAAAGCCTATACCTCTGCCAAAGCCGAATCTTCTGCCAAATCCGTTGGGCATTTTTCACCTCCTTCTTACTTCGTCATGGTAAGCTTTAGAATTCCCTTGATTTGTTGATAAGTAGCTCCCTCGCTCACACAGCGTAAAGCTAAATCAGGGTCGACCACTTTAGTCCCTGATACGGCGTCGATACCGTAGTCAAAGAGAACCGGTGACAAGGGAGCTGTGTCACCGAGTACTACGACATAGGCTTCAGGGCCGCACAGCTTTAGCAGTTGCTCAATAGTGTGGTTGGTGAAGGCGGTACCGGTAATGCCGACCACGTCAGCCTGAGGGATGAGGTTTTCCCCTTCGGCTTCAGTAAAGTCGCCCTCCCGCGGATTCTTCTCAATTACCCAAAGCTCTCTTGTTATCTCACGAAGTTTAGGGATAAAGGGGAAGTGTCCCACAATGGCTACCCTCTTATCCCTTCCCTTTTCAGCAATGAGGTCACCGGCATTGAGACTATCACAACGCCCCTCGTCAATTTCAAGAAGTGAATTGATGGTCGCCATGCCGATCGCTGCCTCAAGTATGCTGTCCGAGTAAGCCATCCACGCCAGCTCCCGTGCGCTTTTCTTGAGCAGGAAGCCCGGGTCCTTTACCGACGGCTGCTGTTGGTGAAGTGCATCCCTGGGAAGTGTTGCCGCCAGTCCACAGTTACGAGTTAGCACTGCGGTGTGAAAAACCCCCAGCCGCATATCTCTAACGGTTACCTCCGTATTCAGGGTTGATAGCAAATCATCAAGAATTTTCATCTCAGCTCCAGACTTACCGTCAGCTGTATGATGACCTTCGCTGCATCTACAAGCCGCGCGCCCTCCCCGGTAACGCCCTCGTCGGCCACACCTTCCCCAGCCTGGGCCGGCTGGCTGCATTGCTAGGATGTTGGGCGTGTTACACGTCGGGCAGAACTGCGGTGGCGTTCCAATCATCACCTCAAATGGGACATCCCACTGGTGACCACGCCGGCACCTAAAGCGCTGCAGGGCAGGCTGAAAGTTGCCACCCTCGATCCTTATCGCCTTACCTCTAAGCAGAGCATCAGCCATTTTCTGCCGCGCCGAGTTCAGAACGCGGGCAAAGGTAGTCCGCGAGATATTCATCCTTTGAGCGCAATCCTCCTGCTTAAGCTCCTCTATGTCCTTCAGGCGGATTGCTTCCGCCTCCTCGACCGAAAGCTGTACCTCCTGTAACACAGCCAGCGGCACTCCAGCTGGTTTAAAATAGGTCACTTCTGGTAAGAAATCTACTCGGCGCCACAGCGGTGGCCGGCCTGCTTTACCCATCCTTCCCTCGGTTCTCCAAGGTAATTTCGGTCATATGACCATAATTATTATAGCCCACTACAGCCTCAGATGTCAAGTAGTGGGGGTCGGGTTAGTGGGTTCCCTTACCTTTCGATTATAGTTCCAGTTCCAGCCCGGCTCCACAGGCTATATATTGCTTAGGGAATAGTTGTCTCAGTTCCGACTTATATTGCGTGCAGTGGCAGGGACATATCAAAGATAGCCCCCGCAACCTGTCGAAATCGCTGAAGCCGTGGAGACCACCGATAATCCCGAATACCTTACCGAGTTTCGATGCAGCCTCCAGAATCTCGCTCACTCCCGGATGAGAGCATCCCGTTACTACCACAATTCCCCTGTCCGTCCTGACAGCTAGAGCCTGCTCTATGCCTTTGAGTTCACCGGTAGAGAAAATAGCCTCTGAAATCTGGACGGGTCGGCTGACGGGGATCACCTTTCTTCCTGGCAGTCTGGCTATGGTGGAAGCTGGAACATAGATTTCAGCACGCTTATTTATCTCTAATATGTCAGACAGGCCCCCGGTATGGTCGCCATGAGTGTGGGAGATAACGATTAGTCCTATGCGCCTTGGGTCAATACCAAGCTCCTTCATATTATGGAACAAGGTAGCGCCATCAGCACCAGTGTCAAATAAAATCAGCGTTCTACTTTCAGTCTCTATGAGGCATGAAAACCCCCAGCCGGTTCTTAGCCTTTGGTTGCTCGCACAATTGTCATAAATAATTGTAATTTTCATTCAGCCAGTGCCAGTTTCACTGCTGCTTCAGCATGGAGTCGTGTCGTATCGAACAGCGGAATCTCTACGTCACTAGAGCGGATGAGCAACGGCAATTCGGTACAACCGAGGACAATCCCCTCGGCACCTCGCCAGAGGAGCTCCAACTCATACCCCCGATTAAGCCAATAACTTTCATGGTTTTCCGTCAGTCAATAGACCAAATTGCTCCCTTTGCCTCCTTTTAGACTGGTCACCTTTGTCTAGAATTAAAAAGCGACTTCAACACCAGTCAGGCTTAGCTCCTTATCTGTGACTGTCCTCAATGGAGGAAGTTCATCTACTTTCATTCCCGGTTCATACTTAAAAATGCCAGCCAGCTCCCTGTTTAGCATAAAGATTAGTCGAGAAAGAGGCAACTCCATGGGGCAAACATCCTGGCACTGTCCGCAATTAACACATGAATCCATAACATGAGTAATTCTGACCATAGGGAACATGACATCGGGCGGGACTTCTCCCGGCGGTATGAAGCCCCTATCTGCTTCCAGATAGCAGTCCTTGCAGTAGCATATGGGACAGGCATCCCGACACCCGTAGCACTTGATACAGTGACTGAATTGCTCGGACCAGTAGCTGAACCTTTCATCGCTACTCACTTCTTTGAGGCTGGCGAAATCTTTCTCCTGACACTGCCGAGCTAGTTCTATTGCTGCCTCATTCTTCCTCTTTCTAGCTTCTATGGCATCGCCGCTTGGTTGTTCCACTTTAATATAGCCGGCTTCAATTGCCGTCTCGACAAAGTCAGAGCCCTTCTCAGAACAGACCTCAATAAAGGTCGAATATTTGTCCGTAGCCCCCCATTTGCCGCAGGCTAGGTCAGCCATAACTGGAATGTTGGTCTCACATCGGCGGCAGTTCTCCCTCCTGCCATATCCCTTTTCTTCCAATTCAGCAAGGTCTTTCTTCTTCTCACTCCCATCCTTTAGCCTGATTATCAATTCATTGTCTTCGATATCTTCGCTGACAACGTCAGAAGGATCTACCACAAACTCATCGGTCATCATCCTCTTGGCTTTTGCAGGGGGTAGAGTGCCGGTACAGTTCAAACCGATGAGGAGAAGGTTATCGAGGTTAATCTGTTCTCTCTTTGCCAGCTCAATAACCGCCTTAGCATCACATGGTTTGACAGCAACAGCTATCTTCAAGCTAAAAGCGCCATCTAGGTATTCCTTAATAAAACGGGCGATATTAGGTGAGGTGCAGTGCAATGTCCCTGCGGTTTCTATTATCTTCTCTGGGTCGGTAAGGAGAACAGGTATTCCATCGTATCTATTGCCATCTCTTGCTTTGACGGTAAGCACACTGTTCATGCTTCCGCTCTCCAGGGCAAATTTGAGCAAAGAAGTAACCGCACCGCCACATTCAGCTTTCTCCACTATCTCCTTGTCCGAGGCACGAGCAATATACATGTCTCCCTTCATCGTTTTACCTCCATCTTAACAGCACATACTTTGGTTTCGGCACACTTAGCACTGGGGTCTAAGGCTAAGATTGTCAGTACATTGGCACAGGAATCAGGAAAGTGGAAGGGCACAAACAATAGCCCCGGGGGCACCTCATCGGTCACCTTAGCTTCAGCTTCTATACTACCTCGCCTTGTCTCCAGAGTGACCACATCATTGTTTTTCACTCCTAGCTTAACGGCATCCTCAGGGTTGACCTCAACAAAGCCGCGGCGAACTTCATCAATCAGCTTCGGCGTCCTCCGTGTCATCGTCCCGGCGTGGTAATGGAATATGCTTCTTCCTGTGGTCAGCACATAGGGATACTCCTCATCGGGTAACTCAGCGGGAGGCTTAAAATCCACCAGCTGGAAGTGCCCCAAACCATCAGGGGTATTGAACTTCTCTAAAAACAGGGTAGGCGTTCCCGGATGGTCCTCTGAAGGGCATGGCCAGTGAATTCCTCCCACTGTCTTCCTTAGCCGTTCATAGGTTATTCCCTTATACTGCGGAACACAGCTTCTTATCTCCTCAAATATCTCCCCTGATGAGGTGAAGTTGAATTTATCCTTATAGCCCATCCTCTCGGCTAACTGACATATAATCCACCAGTCGGGCTTGGCCTCACCGGGAGGGTCAACAACCTTGTTTATCTTTTGCACTCGTCTGTCTATCCAAGTATGGGTAGCCTCCCTCTCCACCCAGGTAGCTGCCGGCAGTACTACATGAGCCAGCTTAGCTATCTCGGTGAGGAATATGTCCTGAACCACCAGAAAACTAGCCTTCTCTAAAGTCTTCTTCAGGTTATTAACATCGGGCACTGCCATCATCGGGTCTCCCCCCACAATATAGAGGTAGGGGCACTTATACAGCATATCTATATAGGTAAAGCCAGGCTTAGTTGGCAGGTTGGTTACTCCCCAGGCCTCCTCAAAGAACTTTGCCGACTCCTCACCAACGCGCTTAAATCCGGGGTAGAAAACACATAGGCAGCCCATATCTCCGCTGCCCTCACCATTTATCTGCCCTCTCATTGAGTTTATCCCACTCCCTGGCTTACCAGCATGCCCGCAGAGGAGGGCCAGGTTAGCGTGAACCCTAACATTGTCAGTGCCAACATAATGCTGGGACATACCCTGGTCATAGAGGATGCAACCCCTCTCTGCCTTGGCATAGGTGATTGCCGCTTCTCTAATCTTTTCCAATGGAACTCCGGTAATCTCTTCCGCCTCCTTCAGGTCTACCTTAGACAGATAATCGCGTAATTCATCAAAACCAGCGGTTTTTGAGGCAATAAACTCCTTATCCTCCAGCCCCTCATCGAGGATGATTCGCATCATAGCGTTGATTAGGGCAGCATCTGTGCCCGACTTTAGCTGCAGGTGAATATCAGCCAGATACCTGGCGGTAGCTGTCTTTCTGGGGTCAGTATAGATAACCTTGGCTCCTCTGGCTTTGGCTCGGAACACTCTGCGGGCTATCATCGGAAACGTCTCCTGCATATTAACGCCGGCAAGGAAGAAACAGGCAGCAAGCTCAATTTCAGGCTGAGAGGTCTGCATTGCTCCTGAGC
>Ga0209991_10001086_pt1 | contig 12285 bp, 13 predicted proteins | sample ChitaG_FD_183167 | JGI IMG/M metagenome (GOLD analysis project Ga0209991, IMG submission 183167) | Deep subsurface microbial communities from South Pacific Ocean to uncover new lineages of life (NeLLi) - Chile_00310 metaG (SPAdes)... | ecosystem: Environmental > Aquatic > Marine > Oceanic >...
GTTAAAAGCAGATTTAGTTTCACCTATATCATACTGTATTGCTTATGATCTAATTAAAAGGTTTGAAAATTATGGAGAATCTGAAAAACTAAATGTTATAAGTGCTATTGCAGATAAACAGAGAAAAGAAGATGATAAAAAGAAAGAGTCTCGTAAAGTCCAACAAGAAAATCCCTTTAATTGGATCGAACAAAAGATTACTTCTACTTTAATGGGGATTAATCGTCCTGGAATGAACCCTAATCAGTTCTATTGGGGAAAAAAAGATACAAAAATCGCAACTGAACAGATAAAAATGCATAGTGGTGTAAAGGGTGACCCATTTAATAGTTTTTGCGAATTTTATTATTTTGCAGTAGAAAAAATTAAATCTCATGTTGAAAATATGAAATTACCTATTTCTGAAGAAATTAAACATGAAGTTTCTGCTTATATAAATGATATATTATCCGAGAGATTAAATCGTATACCAAATTCTCAGGAAGTCAGAGATATGATTGAAGGTGAAAAATACAAAGTAGCAAAAAAAATTGCGTTAAAAATAGGAAGTTTATTAGATAAAGCGCTTTATATTATATTCAGAAACCGAAGAAATAACTAAACACTCCATAGTAAAATAACAAAAATATTAAAATTATTATAATTTAATTTATTTACAAAATTTATTTTAAAATATCATTAAACGCATGTGATTAAATCATGTCTGGGGTAAAAACAGGTTTAGGATACATAAAAGATTCATTTTCTCAAATTCTAAAAGGATTTATTCTTTTTATACTCGCTACTTCTGGTTTAGGATTTGCTGTTCTATTGAGGAATTTTGGGTATAATGGTAGCACAATTGCGTTTGCGGGTATTGTTCTGGAAGCTATTGCTTTGATTTTAAGTTACATACTTCTCCGAAAATATGTTACGATAAAAGAAGAAGATAAAGGAAAGGAGCAAAAAGGGAAGGTAAAGTTTAAATAAATTAAGTTTATTGTAAGAATTCCTCCCATTTCCTTTCAATAATTCGCTGTGATATTAGATAGTCTTTTACATCCGTTAATAAAATATGCGGATCATATTCCCATGCTTCCTTTCTGTTAAAGGAAATACACTTTATTTCATGTAAATTAAACATTGATTCAATAAAAAGCCCATAAGTAGCTACTTGGGGCAATGAAAACAAAAAATTTCCTTCGGGTTTGTAATCTATCACCTTTACAATACCATTTTCAATTTGGATGAGATCAATATGACCTGTGATATGGTCGTTGTTTATTTTTTTCCATATTGGAATCTCAATTGCAACTGAATTCTTATCTTTGATCAAAATGTTCTTTAAAATTGGTTCATGACCGGGTTTTTTTCTGATATCGCTGGTTTTAAAATTTTCGAATACATCGTTTACATGTTTAGGTAATCTTGAACCGGGCCCATGAAGTTTAATTTTTCCGTCCCGAATTAAGCTTTTACTGAAACTCGCCATAAAGGCAGGTTTTAAACCTCTTATTTTAAACTGTGAAACGCGTGGAAGACTTCTTAGATTGAACAAATCGTTTGGAATAGTTCCTTGATATACTTTTTTAAAATACGATCCAAGACTTCTAAATTCCTCTCGATTTGGATCTGGTTCGACTAATTTTGCTTTATGATGAACAATATTCCAATTAAACGCATATGGGATCTTTTGATGGACATATAATTTTTTCTTAAGCATAAAATCAAATGTTTAGAGGAATGATTTAAAAAAATCAATTAATTAATAGTAATGATTCAAATTTAAAAAAAAATCATATTAATGATTTATTAATTTCTTAAACCTTTATTTCTTCTAGAGTTTTACGGTTGTCATTTAGTATCAATTTAAATTCGTGAGAATAGTTAAAGCGGACCCGGCAGGATGTTCGTTTGAATTATAAACTAATTCAAAATTTCGAACCTGCGACTTTCGGATTAGAAGTCCGACGCCCTATTTACACTGTTGATACTGGAGTAAAAACAACCATGCTAGGCTACGGGTCCTTTGTTCCAAAATGACATATTTAAATCTTGATTATGATTTTTATTAATTACCAATAAATTAAAATTTTACCATTATTTTAAAGCAGACTATATGCTTTTTTACGTCTTATATCAAAATTAAAGTGTTAAATTTTGATTATTTCAGCAAAAAATGTGTTGTTTTAATATGTCTTTTTTGAATTGTTCTTGTAAGTGATTAGATTTTTAAAGCAATGTTTATGGTGAAAACAGACATGCCACACGCTGGAGGAACAGTTCCGTAAGTTTCTTTTGATGAGAAACCATCATTCTTCTTTTTTTTATATTAAGTCTGATGGCAGAGTTTGTTCAGTCAATAATCTACAAAAATCTTTTGGTGAAGGTTGAATACCATATTTTTCAGTGATAAGGCGCTCCCCTTGGTAGGCAATGATATAAAGAGCCCATAACTTATCAGAAATAAATTTTAGGTGTGCCTTAATTGATGTAAAAGGAATTACCTTAAAACCTTTAGCATAGTTAACATTTTAAATAGGTATCATAGGCAGATACAAAAATTAAGCAAAAAAGTGAGAATGGAGTAGCCAAAAGGTTAGCGAATATTGCTCTGTTTCTAGCATCTCATACAGCGGATTACATCTTAGGGCAGAATTTTATCGTAGATGAAGGGTTAACTCTGTCAGTCCATAAGTTAGAGTTTTAAATTAAAGATTGTAAAGAACAAGGAAGTTTTATTTAAAAAAGAAAGAAAAATAAATGGCGATCTTGTAAAGAGTATCAATGTAAAGCACTCTTTAAATAAACACCAATTTAGGGTACACTACCAACTTGACCAGGCATTTTAATCACTCCTTTTAATATTGAAAAATAACAAACATATTTTTCTCTTTTATATGAATTCGTGTGCGCTTTCCTGTTTTTTCTACATATATTAATTTGATTCAAATTGATTATTTAAACTACGAAAATATAGCAGGAGATTTTTAAATAATTAAACTAAGTTGATTAAAAACAATTTTAAAAACTAAGATTTTTATTGTTTTATAATAAAAATGTATGATAGTATGTGTTGGTATGGCAAAGAATTTGTAATTATTTTCATGGTTAAAGCAGCTAATCTAGTTTTTGGGAATATTAAAATAAAAAATTAGATAAAATTTTGAATTTTAATTTTATAACAAATCACAAGGTAAGATCGGATTAACCAAAAGATTTCGAAAATCTTTAACTGAAGGGAATTCCCCGTATTTTTTTTTTATGATATTCATTCCGAGGTTATATGTAAAAGCGTTTTTTGAGTATACGAGATTATTAAGTCTTTTTATTTGATTTCTTAGGTCATCTTTACCAAAAATCTCAAAATTTTTACCATAACTAATTAAATCCTCATCGGTGTAATTATCAATAAGAGCATGATAAGCAAAATTATACCAAAAAAGGTTAAGCTTATTTCTTACTTTATTTTGTGCAATCAAGGTTTCTAAAGAATCTTCTTTCGAAATATCTGAACAAAACTCGTTTAACCCAATTTCTGCTTGATCTCGATAAGAAAAAAGCACATTGAGAGCAAGATCCGCTATACCTTCACTAATTAATAGTTTAGGAGAATTTAGTAGTAAAATTGAGTGTTCAAATTGATTTAACTCGCGATATAATATACATTCTTTAACAGAAAATTCCGTATGATGTCCCGGATATCCTTCATGAGCAGAATACATCAGTAAAACAGTCCAGTACATATCAAATTTCGGATTAACTTCTATTCGGCTATTATAATTACCTAAATACCATTCATAACATGCCCATTTTATCTTGTCATTGTTTTTTTCTTGTGTTAAATCTAATAGAATTTGCTCATTTTCAGGTAAGAGATTAATAAACAACTCCTTTGTTCGTTTCTCTGTGATTTGAAGTGCTCTTTTAAAAAATTCGAAAAATTTTTCCTCAGGTACTCTTCGTTTCAACCTTAATTTTTCGAGCCGTTCTTCTAAACTTCCAGGACCTTCATATGCTTCGTCATACTCATTTTTTAAATTTTTCAGTTCTGATTCATTGGCGGGCTGTAAGGCTACATCATAAAGTTTTAAAAATTGATCTTTTAGTGAAATTTCGATTCCATTTAGTAATTCTATTGAAGTCCTCATTGCCGTAAGCATTTTTTCTAAGTATCGTTCACGCTTTATATGATATCCTTGTAAGTCCAGTTTGTTTAATAAGCTGTTTGAGTCAACCAATAATTTGTTTGGCGAGGTTATAGCTTCGTTATCGACAATTTGGAAAAACTTTTCTGGGCCGTAATAAAAATCAACATATCCTTTAATATGTTTGTCAATTCGTAGAGCCAGTAGTAGAAAGTCTTCCCCAAACTTGGATATATTTGCCATTATTAGCAGATTACAATTATTTCATTATTAAAAAATAGATCAAAATACCAAAGTTTCCTATAATTATTAAAGTTTTTAAATTAAAATTAGAATTTAGAATTTTATTAATAAAATACTCAGTTATGGTTCATATAAATAAGGACTATGTAAAATATTTAATTTTTAAATCCATAACGATTAAATCTGACTTAGGAGAAAATGGTTTAACAACCTTGGAGTTCAATATTTCTTCGATTTGCCATCTACTATCTTCTAATTTAGTAGTTAAATTTTCAATTCCTTTTTTGATTGGATTTGGTTTTTCGCAAAATTGATAAAAATGTAATATTCCACCGGTCTTTTTCATCAAGAAGCATGCTATATCTATATAATTAATAGATTGTTCAGGTAAATTCATTATAATTCTGTCGATTTTATGTTTTAAATTATTTCCTAATTTGCTATCAAGGTTCAAGAGCTCTTTAACATCCATATTATGAGCGATTACCCTTCCTTTCAATTTGTTCAATTCAATATTATCAACAAGGTATTTGTATGCTGATGGGTTGACATCGAAGGCATAAATTTTCGCATCATTATTTTTTGCTATTTGAATTGAGAATGGGCCAACTCCTGTAAACATATCTACAATTGTTTCTTGTTTTTTGAAACTGCTTGAACTTACAATTGAACTTACACGCTTTCTTTCAAATACTAACCGGGGGGTGAAATAAGTGTTTCTTACATCTAATTTAAATTTACAGTCGTTTTCTTTATGGATCGTTTCGGGATTGTCATCACCATAGATAACTTTTAATTCTTTTAATCTATATCTTCCCTTCACTTCACTTTTTTTCTCGTAAACCGTCTCCACTGATTTATTTACGCTTACCAGCGCTTCAGCTATTTTTTTCTTGTAAGATAAGATGTTCTTACCGCCAATTGTATTTATTTGGTCGAATTCAACAATAGCAATCTTTCCAATAATATCGTAAGATTTTGGAACTAATTCTAAAATATTTTCGGGTAATTCCCCTACGAGAACTTCTTCAATAGAGCGATATTTGTAATTAACGTCAGCAATTCCCTCAGCGCTAACTATGTCAAAATTTAATTGATTTGAAATCCCTCCAATTAACGCTTTTATTTTGTCTACATCATCTATTAGGGGAAAAAGCACATATGCGCCTTCATGAATAATTTTTGTTCTTTTATCGAGGAAGAGTTCATTTTGTAATTTTGCTTTTAGTAATTTGAGGAATTCCTCAGCAAATTCCTGTTTGATCTTTACAAATTGTCTCTGTTTCTTGTTATTTTTACCCATTTGAATCATTAACTTTAAAAATAATTGAAAATCGTTCTTTGGAATTGGTTAAATTCTTAATGATTTTTCTATCCAGTTCGGTTGAGGATTTAGAACATTTTATTAAAATCGTTCTGTCGCATATAAAATCACTTTTTCGAAAAACTATGTCTTTTTTGCTAAGTAAAGTTAAATTTTTATCTCCAAAACCGTAAAATGAGTCAATAGTATTGCCCGCTTTTATAACCACTTTGATTTTTTCTCCGGCTATGATCTTTTTCTTTAGGAGCTGATTTAGATCGCAACAAGCCTTTGATGCTTCTATTCCTAATATGCACGTTCCATCTTTCGTGAGATAAGTATCCTTAGTTAATTCAATAGTCGTGGTATGGGTGCACTGAATTAGGGGGTGGCCTTTTGCGGTAATTGATTCTAATATAGTCATTTCCTTTCATTCCTTAAAAAAATGTAAAATATCTTTAATCTGGCTAAAAGTAGAAAAATTTGTTTTAAATACTCTCTTTAAAATAATATTTAATCTATGAATGGGATGATTTTCCGGAAATTGCATTGTTTCTTTAAATTGGTTTAGAAAGAAATCAGGAATTAGAAGTCCACATTTTTCATAAGTAGTCGAAAATTTACCTAAAAACTTTTTTACTGTTTCAATAGAATTTTGATAGCTGGCATCATATGTGCCATAAGTAGAACTTGTTTCGTATTGGCCCATTGGAAAGGAATCAATTAGCTCGTACGGAATAATACCGTAAATAATAGAGTAAAACACTAAATGGATATGTTCTCTTTTAATTATATCGTTATTATCTAATTCAGCTAACCATTTATTAATCGTAGGAGATGTCTTTCCTTTAACATCCAATTCAGGTAAAACGATAAAATAGTGAACATCTTTAGGGGGACGATAATTATTTAATAATTTCTGTTCGTACCGATAAATTAAAGGTCTATCTACGCTCTCTTTAGATGAGTAAAGTCTTCCATGGTTTTTATAAATTTTTTCATAAACTTCGAAGAATGGTTTGTTTCTTTTTATTAAGCTTGCTGCTTTAACTAAATTGGGATGACTACGAATTCTTTGCTCGACTAGCTCCCATAAATTTCCTTCTCTAATCGCTTGTCTAATAGTCTTCAACTCTGAGAATGATAAATATAAATTATGTTTAGCAATTAACTGGATCCTCAAATCCTCTTCAAACTTCATAACCTCGGCGGGTGTATATTTTACACAGATTGGGCAATGGCAAGGGAATTCTTTAAGTTCCTCAAGTTTCTTGGTGCCTGTGGATAAGGTAAAATAGCGATTTTCTTTAGCAAACAGGACATACGCGGCCGAATCCATTAAATCACAACCGCACGCTACAGCTAATGAGAAATATTGTGGCAATCCTAGCCCAAACATGTGAACTGGTTTGTTAGGAATAATATATCGCTTTACAGTTAATAATATTTGCGTAGTGAGGTCAAATCTATAATTTAAAAATGCTTTTACAATTCCTCCTACTGCGTAGATTCCAAAATCTAATTTACTCATTTCAATTGTGCTTTCTTTCAACAAATCAAAATGCGTTCCTCCGTGTAACGGTCCAAACCAATAGCAATCCGGCCGTGATCTCCTTGAAATATTATCTTTTGCCCTCTCAATTGTTGTATTAACTTTTTCTTTTGCGATTTCGTAACTGTCTTCTAATTGTACTGGAATATCTAATATCACAGGGAAATCTGAACCGATATCTTCTTGAAATCTTTCTATGATGGTGGCATCAAGATCAAAAGAGTCTTTATTATACATATATTGTTGAAACGCTCCACTATCTGTTGCAATTATACCATCGTAATTCAGATGCCTGTGAAGTCCGTTTTGGAGAACTTGAGCTCTTAGCTTTTCATTTTTGTAAATAATGTATGCGTTGGTAAAAAGGCATTGTGCTCCGAATGTTTTTAGATCTTGTGGTGCGATAATATTTCTGGAGGGATGTACTACAGGAAATAGGTTGGGAGTAATCATCTCTTTACCGTTCAAACTGATTCGTCCTAACCGTGCTAATGCATCAACATCTACTATTTCAAATTTCATGTTTATCCTCTTTTAATCCGGATTTACTAATCAAAAAATACTTGCAAACGATCTTCTTGAGATATTTTTTCTAACCAATCGATTTTTCCAATGATATACTCAGTAACATCTACTTTCCCCATAAGAATTCCTATTATTGTTTTGGTAATTACATCAATACTTTTATTTGTAGTATCGATTTCCATTATAGGTTTGTTCAATTGTTTATTCAAGAAATAATTTGCAGAGTTTCCTAAAATTTCAGATTGGACATTTTCTCTAATTTTTTCATTTTTATAACCCCTTTCCTTTAACCTGATACATAATTCATCTGGATCACATCTTAAAATTATAACATAATCGATATATTGCCCGGGTACAATGTCAGAAAAATGGCTCTCGATAATTAGAAATTCTAAATCTAGTTTATTATAACGTTCTATTAATTTTATTACACAGTTAACCAATTTTTTTTCATTGATAACTGACGTTTCTCTTTCTATGTCATAGTTTAAAATTAATTTTTCTGAAATTGCTAATTCGTTTAAGCTAATTACTTTAGCTTTAAAGTAGTTTAATAGATTTTTTGAAACTGTTGTCTTTCCGGTTCCAGGAGTTCCAGAAACGATTAATATTTTCATGTTTAAATAATTAGAATCATCGGTAAAATATAAAAATAGTAATCTAATAAAAACCTAACATGAACCTTGTTTGAAAAAAATTGTGTAAGAAGAGAATTCATTTAAGATACTTTTTAATGGGAAAGGGGGGCTTCGAACCCCCGACCTCACGGTTATCAGCCGTGCGCTATACCAGGCTAAGCCACTCTCCCAAATTGTTCTATTTTTTCAACAAATCTTATAAAAGAATCAAATTTAGGTTTTGATAAATACTTAAATAAAAGGTATTTAAAAAATTTTTTGTCTTCTTAAGCCTTAAAATTTAATAGGTTAAAGATTGTATTTTCTTATAATAGGCCTCATGTGTGAATTTAATGTCGAAAATTTTAAACTATTCAGTCATAGGATTAGAAGATTATCTCATAAGTTTTGAAAGCTATTGTTCTCCTTGTGATATTCAAAAGTTTTGTAAATACGGAAAAGCAGAGCCTTTTACGATAACGATAAATTGTGGAGATTTAAATCGAGCAAAGGAAAAAATCAAGTTTGAACAGCTTCTAAAGTTACAAAAAAAGGAGGATGTTTCTGTTACTTACGAGGAGTTAATAAAAAAAGTGAAGATTAATGTGCAAAATATATTTAGTCAAATATGGAAGGAAAAAGTTAAAGCTCATAAAGAGGAAATTCGATGCTTAAATTCTAGAAAAATCGATTCAATACTTGTAGCTCAGCAGGGTCAAGATTGGTGGCAAAATTTTAATAGTACAATGAAAGAAATAAATCGTGAATGCGAAAAAATAATTTGATTTAGTACCTATGATTGTTAAAGTGGTTAATATACTAAATTTTTTATTTTTGAATCTAACATTTCAAATTAAAATGTGTAGTTTTTTTATACTAGGTTTAAAATAAATATAAGATGGAAATTTCGAATTATTCTTGGCATTCATATTATTTACTCGATGATATGATTAATATTCTTGAAAACTTCTGTATCGCATTTAATCAGTATGCTCTAGTTTACTTTACAATTTTTAAATATCTTTTTGTTTTTTTACTGATAGGATGTGGAGTTTTAACACTGCTAAAAGCAAGAAGGATTTATTTTAGATCCCGAGCATTTTCTTCAGCAAAAGACGAAAATAAGACAGATTCACTTACGAAACCGCGGTTAATCGTAGGGACCGCTTACATAGTAGTAGGTTCTGGGATTCTTTTTAATTACTTAATATATTTTTTAATATGGATTTTAGATCCCTTACCAGATCGCCTAATTTATAGTTTTATAGATTTAATTGACATTGATCCTTATGCTATTAATAGAATCACCGATATTAGCTCTGCTATTTATCCACACGAAAAAACAATTTATTACATATTTTCAATGTTTTCATTTGGCCATACCGTTCATTTTACGCTCTCAATCTGGTATTTACAATTTGAAATTAAAAATCCTAGAAAAACAATAATTCATTTGTTTGCGGCTGTTTCAGGATGTATCTTGTTTGGGTTCACAACATTTATGCCGTTTATGCTTTAATATACTCCGAAAGGTATCTAGTTTTGATCATAAGATTTATATATCCAAGTTGCATATAATTATTTTGCATTCACTTAATAAATCGATTTCAGTCACAAGAATTTAGATTTATTGTTATTTAATACAATTTTCAGTTAGTTTACACGGGAATTTAAATAGTTTCATAAGTAAGTAATATTAAGTTTATAAGAGGTTTTTAAGATGGAAATAAAATCTGAAATGAGTAATATATCAAATTTGTGCCCAGAATGTGAAGGTAATACAATTTCAATCCAAGAAAAGGGAGAAATTGTATGTCGTCAATGTGGGCTAGTGATAAGTGAAAGAATCGTAGATGTGTCTCATAGTGGTAAAAGAGCATTTACAAAGCAAGAAAAAGAAAGAAGAGAAAGAACGGGGTCTCCTATTTCTATTCTATTACCAGATATGGGTTTAAGTACTATTATTGATAAAAATAATATAAAAAATCCTGACTTAAAAAGAGCAGCAAAATGGAATTCTCGAATGACATGGGACAAACGTAACATGTTGATTGCTACTACAGAATTAAAAAGAATAGGGAGTAATTTAACTCTACCCAATCACGTAAAAAAAGCTGCTATTAGGCTTTATATAGAAGCCTTTAAGAAAAAGCTATTACGTGGTAGATCTATCAATGGGATGGTCGCTGCTTGCTTGTACTTCGCATGTAGAGAAAGAAAAATTCCAAGAACTCTTCAAGAAATATTAGATCAAACTTCTGTAAATGCAAAAAATGTTAGAAGATGTTACAGAACAATAATACGAGAACTAAATCTCAAAGCACCATCAACAAATCCCGTTTCTCTAATTCCAAGGTTTATTGCGGAATTAAATCTGGATGCTGAGACTGAAAAAACTACAATTAAGATTCTACAATCATTTGTTTCAAAATATTCTACTAGCGGAAAAGATCCAAAGGGTTTGTGTGCAGGTGCGTTATATCTGGTCTGTAAAAAGAGAGATAAAAGGATTTCTCAGAAAGAAATTGCTAATGTTGTAGGAGTAACAGAAGTAACTCTTCGTTCGAGATATAAAGAATTAGTGAATAAGTTAAATATAAAAATATAATTCTTTTTTAAATTTCTTTATTTAAAAGTAGTTTAATAAAATCTGGAAGCGTTAATAAATAACTCTGAGCATTAGGAAGTTGTTCTTTAATTTTTATAAATAATTGAGAATAATGCTCTGCTCTATCTTTTTGTTTTAAAACTTCGTTTCGAGATTGTTGTCGTATAGGCTCAACAGGTATTCCTCGTAACACGGATCTAGCGGGGATTGTTAAACCCGGAGGAACTTGACTGTTTTTTACAATAATAGATCCTTCTCCTATTGAACATTCTTCATATATGAGAGTACCTTCCATAATTTGGACATAATCTTCCATAAAACATCCAAGAATAGTTACTCCCGATTCAATAATACAATAACGCCCAATATTAATCGAACTTTTTTGGGATCGCGTAAACATCATAACACCGTTAAATATAGTGGTGTATTCGCTAATGTTTATTTTTGAGTTTTCGGCACGGATTATAGAGCCAGGCCATATAATCGCATTATCGTTTACAGTAACATCTCCAATTAAAGTTGCTAGTGGAGATACATAGCAATTATCGCTAATTGTTGGGCTTCTTCCATTATATTCAAGCAATACCATTAATTTTTCCATCCAATTTTTTATTTTTGAACTAAAATGATGGTAAAATTTAAACCATTTAAATTTAATTTAATTCTTATTTTCTAATAACTTCTTTTCTTATTAGTGAAATTAAGAGATTCCAATTGTTTTATTACAAATTATATACAAATTTATGTATAAACTTGAACAGGATTTTTTGCTTCAAAAAAATAGAAATCGTCATGCGGGAATTCTAAACTAAGGAAGTTATGTAGTTTTTTCAACGCAATTATGTTACAGTTGTAAAGAGATAATCCAATTAAGCTTATTCCCGAGTCTTTCGCATAGCTTGCTATATAATGACTAAAATTTCCCGAAATATAGCAGTCACACCCGTTCTTTAGAGCCTTTCTTAGATAATTTATATCTATTGTTTCTTTTCCCACAATGCAAATTTTTTTAACTTCGACATTTGATTCGCCTACGAATATAATCTTATCAATATCTAAATTTGATTTTATCCTTTTTAACAGGTTATCAAGAGTCAGAATCTTTTGAGTCTGCGTATAAGAATTTGGTAAACATATCCTTCCGATAGGAACATTTTCGTCCTTATTGTTCTTAATATTAAGAGGCTTTTCTAATTTCAAATATAAAGATTCCATTATAGTATCGGAAATTCCTCCCTCCACCGCTATAAAAGAAGAGTTTAGAACAAACACTAATATCGGATATTTAGAGAGCAAAGTTAATTTATTTA
>Ga0209991_10001087_pt1 | contig 12278 bp, 11 predicted proteins | sample ChitaG_FD_183167 | JGI IMG/M metagenome (GOLD analysis project Ga0209991, IMG submission 183167) | Deep subsurface microbial communities from South Pacific Ocean to uncover new lineages of life (NeLLi) - Chile_00310 metaG (SPAdes)... | ecosystem: Environmental > Aquatic > Marine > Oceanic >...
GGCTCATATGAAGATTCCTCCCAAGGTTATAAGTAACTGGCTTTTGGGTGAGTTTAGCCGCCTACTCAATGCTACCAACACGGAAGTAAGTGAGGCTAAGGTTAAGCCTGAGCAGCTTTGTCAGTTACTTGATTTGATACAGAAGGGTAGTATCAGTGGACCCAGTGCCAAGATGGTATTTGATGAAATGTTCGATACCGGAAGAGATGCTGCCGATATTATCGCCCGGCGAGAGCTCAGTCAAATTAGTGATGCTGAAGAGCTGGAAAAGGAGGTCATCGCCGTAATAAAGAGTAATAATCAGGCTGTGGCTGATTATAAGGCGGGTAAGGCCCCAGCCCTGAAGTTTCTTGTTGGGCAGGTAATGAGAGCTACCAAAGGTCGAGCCAATCCACAGGTGGTAAACCAATTGCTTAAACGAAAGCTCGAGGAAGAGTAGCATGCAAACTTATCTCAATATAGCCCAGATTGTGGTGGCTGTAGCTTTGATATCAATTATTCTGCTTCAGGTTCGCGGCGGGGGGCTGGGGGGTATCTTCGGTCAGCCTGGCACCGTCTATCGGACTAGACGAGGCGTGGAAAAGATCCTGTTCCAGCTTACCATTGTCTTGGTCAGTGTATTCCTGGTAATCGCAGTGTTGACCCTCAGGCTCAGCTTGTAATCACTGGGGTGGCTAATGAATTGCCCTGTTTGTGGAAAAGAGGCTAGAGCTCATATCTACTACTGCGCTAAATGTGCTGTTTATGTGCACGAGAAATGCTGGCAGAAGCATGTAGAGGCGGCTCATAAGAAAACAGCGCAGTAAAAAGGGGGAAGGGCTCCGAATTGAGTGATGATACCAAGATTTGCATCATAAACTTGCATTATAAAAGATAATTTGTTATACTTTACTCAGGAGAAGATTGAAGTTGTGAAGTGGGATTAATCCCACTTTTTTGTTGTATGGATAATTTTAAAATTGGAGGTTTTAGTCTGGGGTGAAGAGTGATTTTCTGCTTGCTATAACTCAACTCTCGGCTGAGAAAAACCTGCCCAAAGAGGTAGTTATTGGGGCAGTAGAGGCAGCGTTGGTATCAGCCTATAGGAAGGATAACTTTGCTGCTAATCAGGACATCTCGGTTAAGATTGATCTCGCTACTGGTAGGGTTCAGGTGTGGGCTAATAAAACCGTGGTCGAGGTGCCGACAGATAGTCGCTGTGAGATATCACTAGATGAGGCGCGTCGGATTAAGCCGGATGTAAACATTGACGATACTATTGAGGTAGAAGCTACCCCCCGTAATGCTGGGCGTATTGCTGCTCAAACGGCAAAACAGGTTATTCTCCAGCGGCTTCATGAAGCGGAGCATAGCGCCATATTTGGGGAATATGCTGGTAAGGAAGGCGATATTATCACTGGGTTGGTGCGGCGTATCGAGCCCAAGCAGATTTTTGTTGATTTGGGTAGAACGGAGGCAATACTGCCGGTAGTGGAGCAGGTGCCCAATGAGAAGTATCGGGTAGGTCAGAGGCTTAGGGTTTACCTTTTGGAGGTATCCCGGACTAACAGAGGGTCTCGGGTGCTGGTGTCACGGTCTCACCCAGATATGTTGCGTCGGCTTTTTGAGCTGGAGGTTCCTGAAGTTGTTAACGGAATAGTGGAGTTAAAGGCAATTGCTCGTGAAGCTGGTCATCGGAGTAAAGTAGCTGTATCGGCATCTCAGGAGGGTGTTGACCCAGTTGGTTGCTGTGTTGGGTTGCGTGGTATCAGGATACAGAATATTGTGAATGAGCTAAATGGTGAAAAGATAGACGTTGTTGCCTGGAACCCAGATGCCTCTGTTTTTATTACTAATGCTCTTAGTCCAGCCCACGTATTAGGTGTTAAGCTCAATGAGGAGGCAGCTACGGTGGTTGTCCCTGATAGGCAGCTTTCATTAGCCATTGGTAAGGAGGGGCAGAATGTTAGACTGGCAGCGAAACTCACTGGCTGTCGAATTGATATCAAGAGCGCTTCGGAGGCCGAGGTAGAAAGGATGGCGGAAGCTGAGCTTTTAGCCAGTGAGGAGGAAGAGGTGGCTGCGGTGGGTGAGGAGCTTCCTGCCGAAGTACTAGCGGTTGCGGAGCCAGTTTTAGCCCCTGAAGAGACGGCTGAGGCGGTACCAGCTGAGGAGGCTGCGCTTACCCCGGTTTCCCTCGAACCGCAGGTAGCAACAGAAAAAGGTGAGGTTAGATTTGCCGAGGATATTGTGGTACCTTCACCGGTTAAGCCTGCGGCTAGATTGAGGAAGGGAAAGAAGGGCGGTCGGGGTAAGGGAAGTGCTGAGGATGGCATCAAGATTAAGAGGCGACGCCGAGTGTCAAAGACCTCAGAAATTGGTGATGTGGAGGAAGAGTATTAATAAGCACATACCCCAGCGGACTTGTGTGGCTTGCCGTGAGGTAAGACCTAAACCAGAGCTAGTCCGCTTGGTGCGTGTTTCAGATGGGAGGGTAGAGGCTGATGCTGAGGGAAGGAAGGCGGGACGTGGTGCTTATTTATGTCAGGCGCCACAGTGTTGGGAGGTGGGGCTAAAGGGTAATCGGCTAGAGCATGCTCTACGGACTACTCTTAGCCCGGATAATCGAGAACAGCTTATTAGATATGGTGAACAGCTTCTAGAGGAGTCAATCAGTGGCAGAGGTAGATAAATCAAATAATACTTCGAACTCTGAAGGCGAGGAGCTCAGTGGCGACTCCTCATCAGCGAAGGCACAATTGATTGAGATTCCCTCTACCTTAAGCGTGAGGGAGCTGGCTGACCTGTTGCAGATTAGTGCCATAGATGTTATCAAGCAGCTGATGAGGCAGGGCATTATGGCTAATATTAATCAGGTCATTAACTACGAGGTGGCGACTGGGGTAGCGGCAGGCTTCGGTCACCAAGCACGCCTGAAGCCTCGAGCGGGCCAAAAGCTAACCGGTGCTATTAGCGAGGTTAAGAGGCCTCGCCATCTCCAAGGTGGGGAGCCTAGTGGTTTACAACCACGACCTCCTGTGGTTACTATTATGGGACATGTTAATCACGGCAAGACTAGACTTTTGGATGCTATTCGGCAAACCAATGTAATGGATACTGAGGCCGGGGGTATTACTCAGCATATTGGTGCCTATCAAGTAGAGGTCAATGGGCAAAAGATTACCTTCCTAGATACTCCGGGTCACGAAGCCTTTACTGCTATGCGAGCTCGTGGAGCCCAGGTAACTGATGTCGTTATTCTAGTGGTGGCTGCTGATGATGGAGTAATGCCGCAGACTTTGGAAGCGATAGACCATGCCCGGGCAGCCGGGGTTCCTATAATGGTGGCTATTAACAAAATTGATAAGTCCAATGTTAACCTTGAACTGGTCAAGCAGCAGCTAGCTGATGTCGGTTTACTTATTGAAGAGTGGGGAGGCGATGTGGTCTCCGTTTCCGTTTCAGCTAAAGAGAAGACAGGTATCTCTGAGCTACTGGAAAACCTTTTGGTCGTGGCTGAGATGGAGGATGTTAAGGCAGACCCTCTTCAGCCGACGGCGGGGGTAGTTATTGAAGCCAAACTGGACAAAACTAGGGGGCCATTAGCTACAGTGTTAGTTCAAAGCGGAACCTTAAGGGTTGGCGATACCATAGTAGTTGGCGCTACCTGGGGTAGGGTAAAGGCTATGTTTAATGATAAGGGTAAGCGGGTGAGGAAGACCGAGCTGGCTACCCCGGTGGAAATCCTCGGCTTAACCACTGTGCCTCAGGCGGGGGATATTCTGACGGCTGTGGCTGGTGAACGCCAGGCCCAGGCTTTAATGCAAAAGCGCCTAGAGGAGACGAAGAAAGAGTCAAAATCAGTGAACTTGGGTAATCTCTATGACCAGATAAGCGCCGGCCGAGTGAAAGAGCTTAATATTATTCTCAAGACTGATGTTCAGGGTAGTATTGAGCCGATAAGAAGCTCTTTAGAGCAGTTGGGAACGGACGAAGTCCGGGTTAGAGTTATCCATAGTAGCACTGGTAATGTTACTGAGAGTGATGTTATGTTAGCTATCGCTTCTAAGGGGATCATTGTTAGCTTCAGCGCTGGCTGTGAGCCAGGAGCACGACGATTGGCTGAGGTAGAAGGGGTAAGCATCCGTTCCTACAATGTAATCTACGATTTGGTGGATGATGTGGGCAAGGCGCTGCGGGGCATGTTAGAGCCTTCCTATGTTGAGGTTATTGAGGGACGGGCTGAGGTACGAGCTATCTTCCCTGCTGCTAAGAAGGTTAAGGTAGCTGGGGTCTATGTTACCGAGGGCAGGGTGAATCTGGGTGTCTCGGCTAGGCTGTGGCGTCAGGAGGAAGTGGTATGTGAATCTACTGTTAGCAGTCTCAGGCGCTTTAAAGATGATGTTAAGGAAGTGGCTGCTGGCTATGAGTGTGGGATTGGCATCAAGGACTTTAATGATTTTCAAGTTGGTGATATATTAGAGTTCTTCAAGGAGGAAGCCAAGTAACAGGCGAGACCCTAATTGGGGAGATAATTATGACGCATCGCATTGAGCAGGTAAATAAGCTCCTTCGTCGGGAAATTAGCGATTTGCTTCAGCGCCAAGTCAAGGACCCTCGACTTGGCAGTTTTGTTGCTATAACCGAGGTTTCTACCTCTCCTGACCTGAGACATGCTAAGGCATTCGTAAGTTATATAGGCGACAAGGAAGAGAAGCAAGAGATACTATCTGTATTGGCCGGTGCTTCAGGCTTCTTCCGTAAAGAGCTAGCTAAGCGTCTGAAGTTACGACGCATTCCCGAGCTAAGCTTTCATTGGGATGATTCTATTGAGCGGGGGGTCCGTCTCTTAGAGCTAATCAATAAGGTTAGTGGGAGGAGGTAATATATGCGTATAGAAAGCCCTAGAAATACTGAGCGTATTGGCTCAGTGACAATCAACGATGTGCAAAAGGTGCTGGAGCTAGACTCAGGCAGAGCTAAAGAATTGCCCTTGGAAGAGAAGATTGCCGTTCAGAAAATTGAGGAGGATGTCATCAAAACCTTTGAGAAGAAGATGGCTATCGTCATCCCTATTAAGGACGAGAAGCTCAAGCTCTTCGAGGGAGTTATCAGTGGAGTTCCACATGAGTGCCTGATAATAGCAGTTTCCAATAGCAGGAGAAGACGAGTTGACCACTTCAAGATGGAGAGGGATACCCTGAACCAGTTCTGTCACTTCACTAGACGCCGTGCCTTGATTATTCACCAGAAAGACCCTTCATTAGCTCAAGCCTTAGAGGAAGCCGGCTATCCTGACCTTCTGGCTGGGGATGGGCGGGTAAGAGACGGGAAAGCTGAAGGTATGTTGGTGGCAATGCTTATCGCCATGATTATGAAGAAGCAGTATATAGGGTTTATCGACGCTGATAACTATTTCCCTGGTGCCGTATGGGAATATGCTAAGTGCTATGTGAGCGGCTTCGCTATGGCTAAATCACCCTATACTATGGTCAGGGTTCTATGGCACTACAAACCCAAGATGTCAAGAGGTATGTATTTTAAGAAATGGGGGCGGGTGTCGGCGGCAACCAATAAGTGCATGAACTCCCTCATCTCAGCCAAGACAGGGTTTGAAAGCGACATCATCAAGACGGGGAACGCTGGTGAGCATGCTATGAGCCTTAAACTGGCTAGGATATTACCCTATGCCTCAGGTTATGCTGTGGAACCTCAGGAACTCATATCTATCTTGGAGATGTTTGGCGGTATGTTGCCTGCCGCTCGGACGAAAGCAGCCAAGCATGGCGTCGAGATATGCCAGATAGAGACTAGGAACCCTCACCTCCATGAGGAAAAAGGCTGGCGGCATCGGCGAGGAATGTTATCGCTGGGACTTGGGACTATCTATCACTCCCCGCTCTGCGGAGGGGAAACCAAGAAGGTGATTCTGGACGAACTTCAGCAGCAGGAGGCTATTGGGCAGGACGCGGAGCCAGCCCGACCCCGCCTCTACCCTCCGTTGAAGCAGATCGACCTCCAGAGGTTCACCGAAATTATGCAAGAACACATGAGCTCATACGTTCTCCCGGAGGAGAAAAAGTAGAAAGTATCCCTTCTTGCCCCGGATAGAGAGCTGTGAGCTTAATTAATTGTTTATAGAGAGATGGTCTTTGTGAGTCCGATAGTAGGTATTGCCAGATTGCGGTCATTCTAAATATCATGAATAATCCTTTGCCTAAATTAGTTGTCTTTACCGACCTTGATGGCACTTTGCTTGACTCTGTCACCTATTCCTATGAAAAAGCTTTGCCCTTCATAGAGCGTCTGCAGCAAAGGAGCATACCTATTGTGCTTTGCTCACACAAGACTAGAGCAGAGCAGGAGGTGTATCGCCAGGAACTGGGCATACCTGCCCCCTTTATAGTGGAGAACGGGGGTGCTATTTTCATACCCCAGGGCTATTTCCCCTTTAGCTTTGATTATGATAAAGCCCAGGGCGGGTATCAGATAATCGAGCTGGGTAGTCCTTACCGTGACATCAGGCGGATTCTAGAACAAATTAGAGCTGAGGTCGGCATCAATTTTAGGGGTTTCGGTGATATGAGTGTCGAGGAGGTAGCCAAAGATGCCGGCTTAGACCTAGAGGCAGCCCGGAGAGCTAAGGAGAGGGAATACGACGAGACGGTTAAGCCTATAGGAAATCCTGAGGAGATGGATAGAGTGTTGAAGGCGATAAAGAAAGCAGGCCTCAATTATACCCATGGCGGGCGCTACTATGGTGTAATGGGGGCTAATGATAAAGGTAGGGCTGTCACTATTCTGGCAGACCTATTCCGTAAGAAGCTGGGCCATGTAGAGACAGTGGGTATCGGTGATAGTCCTAACGATTTACCCATGCTGGCGGTGGTAGACACTCCCATCTTGGTACAGAAGCCCGGAGGGCGGTGGGAGAAAGTAGACCTACCCCATCTGAACCGGACTAAGGGGGTTGGGCCAGAGGGGTGGAGCCGGGCTATAAAGGGGATAATTGACCGTACTAATATCGACAAAAACCACTAACGATGGATGGCATACTGAATATCAATAAACCTTGGGGTGAGACCTCTTTCAGCGTTGTGGCTAGGGTAAAACGGCTGACTGGGGAGCGATGTGTGGGGCACGCTGGCACTCTTGACCCTGAAGCCACCGGTGTTTTACCTGTTTGCCTCGGTGGGGGAACACGGGTTATTGAGTTTCTGGCAGAGGCTACTAAGGCTTATCGGGCTCAAATTGAATTGGGCGTGGCTACAGATACCTACGATGCCAGTGGCAAGGTTATCCAGAAGGGAGACCCGTCTGGGATTAGCCAGGAACAATTGAAGTCGGCACTTGCTTCCTTTTGCGGCTTAATCCAGCAGATTCCTCCAATGTATAGTGCCGTGAAGCATCATGGTAAGCGACTTTATCAATTAGCACGAGCTGGCATCAAGGTGGAGAGGAAAAGTAGGCCGATTAGAATCTATCGTTTAGAGCTTGTAGATTGGCAGTTGCCTGTGGTCACCATAGAGGTGGTATGTGGTAAGGGTACCTATATCCGTTCACTAGCTCATGATTTAGGGCAGGTCCTGGGTTGTGGGGCTAATTTAAAGAGCCTGGTCCGTTTGAGGTATGGCGTTTTTGATATTGAGGATGCTGTTTCGCTGCCCCAGCTTGAGGACGCCTTTCATTACGGCTATTGGCAATGCTATATTTACCCTATAGATATCGTCCTGTTACATTGGGCAGCTATGATTGTCAGCGATGATACCGGGCGGCTGATAAGGAATGGGCGCCCCTTCGTTTTAGGGGACTATGACAGTAGTGGGGAAACCGAGTGCCTCAAGCAATCTCCCATAGCTTGCCCTTCTTTTGAAACCCGTTGCCGTGTTTATACCCTTGACGGCTGCTTCTTAGGAGTGCTACGCTTCAATCGGGAAAGAGGGCAGTGGCAACCTGAAAAAGTCTTCTTGTAGCTGGTCTATAGCTGGGCCTGGCTTTGGTAACAATATCTTAAAAGCCTTGACAGCTTACATATAATAGAGATAGAGGCCAACTGCTGTTTAGAAGGAGGTAGAAAGAAATGCAGGCGTATTGTTTTAAGTGTAGAAAGAAAGTGGAGATAAAGAACGCGGAGCGGGTTACTTTGAAGAATGGGAGACCAGCTACTCGGGGAGTTTGCTCTCACTGTGGGACTAAAGTATTCAGAATTGGTCGAGGTTAAATTACTAGCTGATTTCTTAAGCACGGTGTGATAAAGTAGATCTTGCCCCTACAAGCGTCAAGATTTAATGAGAGTTGAGGCTCTCTTTTGTACTCTTTTATAATGGAGCCTGCAGGGTATGGTGGTAAGGGTGCGGAGGTGAGAATTATCAACTAAAGTACGTCTTTCCACTTTTTACGGTAGTTGTGGCAATAGCTTAGTTTGCTTTGTTATCTCTTATGGTAACTGTCTCGGGCATTGTGCCTGAGGCTGATGCTTAGGAAGGAAGGAGAGAAGTCGGATTTTGTCTAGTATAAATGTAGCTATAATAGGAGTAGGTAACTGTGCCTCATCCCTGGTTCAGGGTGTTTATTACTATAAGGAGGCAAAGGAGAATGAATTCGTGCCCGGGCTCATGCATGTCAACCTGGGCGGTTATCATATAAGCGATATCAATTTTGTCGCTGCCTTTGATATTGATAAGAACAAGGTGGGCAAGGACTTAGCTGAGGCAATTTTTACTCCACTTAATAATACCTTTAAATTTACTGAGGTGCCGGCTACAGGGGTTAAAATTCAGCGGGGCATGACCCATGATGGTTTGGGCAAGTATCTATCTCAAAAGATAGAGAAGGCACCCGGCGCAACAGTTGATGTTATTAGAGTCCTTAAGGAAACCAAAACTGATATGGTGCTTAATTACTTGCCTGTGGGCAGTGAGGAAGCAACTAAATGGTATATCGAGCAGGTGCTGGTGGCTGGTTGTAGCTTTGTCAACTGTATCCCGGTTTTTATCGCTCGAGAGAAGTATTGGCGGAGGCGCTTTGAGGAAAGGGGTCTGCCCATTATTGGCGATGATATAAAATCTCAGGTTGGTGCCACCATTGTTCATCGTGTGCTTACTAGGCTGTTTAGAGACCGTGGAGTTAAGCTGGAGCGAACCTATCAGTTGAATTTTGGTGGTAACACCGACTTCTTAAATATGTTAGAGCGGGAACGTCTGGAGTCTAAGAAGATATCTAAGACCACCGCAGTCACTTCACAGCTAGATTATCAGCTTGACCCTGATAATATTCATGTTGGTCCCAGTGATTATGTTCCCTGGCTTGAGGATCGTAAGTTTTGTCATATTAGAATGGAAGGGCGAACCTTTGGTGATGTTCCGCTAAATCTGGAGCTAAAACTTGAAGTGTGGGATAGCCCGAACTCAGCCGGGGTGGTTATCGATGCTATAAGGTGTTGTAAGCTTGCCTTAGACCGTGGCTTGAAGGGGGCACTGGTAGCTCCCTCTGCCTACTTTATGAAATCACCACCGGTTCAATATACTGATGATGAAGCTCATCGGATGGTGGAAGAATTTATCCTTGGTGCTCAAGGAACTGGAAAGAAACGCCGTTCTTCTCGGTGATAACTTGAGTAAATCAGCGGAGGGTTAGACGGCTATAAGTGAAGATAGCGTTAGTCTGTCCTTATGATTTTGCTTACCCTGGTGGTGTAGCCAATCACATTTGCTCACTGGAGCGTCACTTAACCCAGATGGGTCACCAGGTGAAGGTCATTGCCCCCGCTTCTAAAGATATTACCATCTTTGGCGATAGGTTTATCCCTATAGGTAAACCGCACCCCCTTCCTACTAGTGGTTCTGTTGCCCGCGTTGCTCTATCACTCAGATTGAGACCGAACGTAGAGGATGTGCTTGAGGAAGAGAAATTTGATATTATCCACCTTCATGAGCCGTTTATGCCAACATTATGTCCTACTGTGCTCCGTTTTTCACGCACGGCGAATGTAGGAACCTTTCATGCCTTTGAGGGTACCCCAGGATATAGCTTTTTAAAGCCTCTCAGCACTTTCCTTATAAAGAAGCTATACCCCCGGCTCGATGGTAAAATCGCAGTGTCCAAGCCGGCCATGCAGTTCGTTAGCGAACATTTCCCTGGCTCCTACGAGATTATCCCCAATGGGGTGGATACCGAGCATTTTTCTCCCGAGGTATCGCCCATAGATGAATTCTGTGACGAAAAACTGAATATCCTCTTTGTTGGTCGTCTGGAGAAACGAAAAGGAGCTGGCTATCTACTTAAAGCTTATCAACGGGTTAAACGGGAAATTCCCGGTTCGCGGCTTATTATAGTGGGCCCTGGCACCCGACTGCGGGGTAAGTATGAGAAACAGGTTGAGCAGAGCGGATTGAAGGATGTTGTTTTTGCTGGCTTTGTAAGCTATGATGAATTGCCTCGATATTATAAGACAGCTGATGTTTTCTGCGCTCCAGCTACCGGTTGGGAAAGCTTTGGTATTGTTTTGCTTGAGGCTATGGCTGTAGGTACGCCCATTGTTGCCTCAAATATAGAGGGTTATGCCAGCCTAATAACCCACGGCGTTGAGGGACTATTAGCGCCGCCAAAAGATGAGAGGAGACTGGCGCAAGCTCTAATATCTCTTCTCAGCGATGAGTCACTTAGGCAGCAGATGGGGGCCAATGGGGTAGTTAAAGCAGCGGAGTATGATTGGCGGCATATTGCCCGGCGAGTACTAAGTTACTATGTTAAAGTGCGTAGTGAGTTCACGCAGCGAGAAGTAGCCTCCTTAATTCCCTTAAAGGTCAGGGAAATATGGAATAGAGTGTCTCCCCAGAGAAGCAGGATTTAATGACAGAACTGCCCCGACTTCGTAAGTCTACCTCCTCTCACCTTACCGAGCCCATAGTGCGGCTTCTAGTTAAGACGCATGTAACCCCCACCACTTTAACTTGGTTGGGTTTCTCTATTGCCCTTGGTGCTGCCGCTGTTATTGCTACCGGACACCCTTTCATCGCTGGCTTTATGGTGCTTGCTGCCGGTTTTTTTGATATGCTGGATGGAGCACTGGCTCGCCATACTGAACAGGTTACCTCTTTTGGCGCTGTCCTTGATTCCACACTTGACCGTGTGTCTGAGGCAGTGCTGCTTTTAGGTATTTTGCTCTTCTACTTATTCTTGGGAAACCACTCCACTATTGGGATATTACTTGTTTGTCTCGCTTTAGTTGCTTCGCCGCTGGTGGGTTATATTAGGGCGAGGGCGGAGGCAATAGGTCTGGAGTGTCAGGTGGGGCTATTTACTCGAGCCGAGAGGGTGATTGCGCTGGCAGTAGGTCTTTTGCTGAGTAGGATTGTTGATTACGCCCTAATTATTGCCTTGGCTATTATAGTGGTATTTAGCTTTGTCACCGCCGGCCAGAGATTGCGTTATGTGTGGCAGCGAACAAAAACTAGGTAGCTTTCATTGCTTTTACCTACGGGGCTATTTATGTTATAAAAAATACTTGGGGGGAGAACAATGCCAGTTATTGCTGTAATCGGAGCTCAGTGGGGGGATGAGGGGAAGGGCAAGATAGTGGACCTCCTTGCTGAAAAAGTGAGGATGGTGGTGCGTTTTTCAGGTGGTGATAATGCTGGGCATACTGTAGTGAACCCCCATGGTGAGTTTAGGTTGCACCTTATCCCTTCCGGTATTTTTTATCCCCAGGTTGTTTGCCTTATTGGTAACGGGGTGGTGATTAATCCCAAGGTACTAATTGGTGAGATAGATGAGCTTAACCAGCGAGGCGTGGATACTACTAGGCTGTTTATTAGTGACCGGGCTCACTTGATTATGCCTTATCATATCCTCCTTGATGGTCTGGAGGAGGAATTGCGGGGTGGGAAGGCGATAGGGACAACACGTAGAGGTATAGGTCCTGCCTATGTTGACAAAACAGCTAGGCTGGGTATCAGAACCGGCGACCTTTTAGATAAAGAAGCATTCCTGGAGCGACTTCGTTTTATCCTTGAGTTTAAGAACATTATTTTGACCAAAATTTATGGGGCTAGCCCGCTGTCATTGGATGAGATATATAGTCAGTATTGCCAGTATGGGGAGCGCTTGGCCCCCCATATTCGGGAGGCGACGGCGATGGTGGAGGAAGCGCTGGATAGGAATGAGCTGGTGATATTAGAGGGAGCCCAGGGGACATTACTTGACCTCGATTTTGGCACTTATCCTTACACCACCTCATCCTCCCCACTGGCGGGGGGAGGCTGTGTCGGCGCTGGCTTAGGCCCCACCGGGATTAGTCG
>Ga0209991_10001088_pt1 | contig 12274 bp, 12 predicted proteins | sample ChitaG_FD_183167 | JGI IMG/M metagenome (GOLD analysis project Ga0209991, IMG submission 183167) | Deep subsurface microbial communities from South Pacific Ocean to uncover new lineages of life (NeLLi) - Chile_00310 metaG (SPAdes)... | ecosystem: Environmental > Aquatic > Marine > Oceanic >...
TTTTTCTTTTTTATACCCACTCGGTAATATACTCTTTTAAATGTTTAGTCTGATTTAATTGTATCAGACAATATCCTTTGTCTTTTTTATGAGAAAGAAGACTGTAAGAAGCGGTGTAATAAAAAGTGCCTGGCACTTTTCTTTACATTTTTCCTTTCCACTCTTTAAAAAAATGTTTTAAGTAAAGATTTAGAAAACGGTGTCTCCTTTTAGCCATTTTACGACCTAATTTGGTATACATCATATCTTTAAGTTTCAACAGCTTTTCATAGAAATGGTTAATGGAGGGTGCCTCAGTAGTTTTATATTCTTCTTTAGTTATGGATTTGCTCGGTTTGGTAGCCGGGTCGTAAATTGGTCGATTAAAAAATCCTCCATAGGTAAAAGCCCGGGCAATGCCTATTGCTCCCATGGCATCCAGACGATCAGCATCAGTTACAGCCATCAATTCTTTAGAGAGTGTCGGAATAGGGAAATTCTTTTTATTTTTTCTTTCCCCCTTAACCGGCAAAGTATGCATAAAAGATATCTTAGAAGTAATTTCCACAATCTTATCGATAAATAAAGGGGTAATCTCCAAAGAAGAAAGCCACTCCCTTGCCTTCACTGCCCCGGTTTCTTCGTCTCCTTGAAAGAACTTATAATCACCGATATCATGTAATAGGGCCGCCAATTCCACTATAAATATATCCGCACCTTCATGCCGGGCAATTCGTTTAGCTAAATTCCTTACTCGATGAATATGCCACCAGTCATGACCTGTACTATCTTTACTTAAGGTTTGTTTTACAAATAATTCTGTTTTTTCAATTATCTCTTGTCTATCCATATTTCCTACCAGGGGACGGTCCTTTGGCAGGTTTTAACCTATTAAAGAACCGTTCATTTTTCCGTTTTGTTCTATTTTATTTTAATCAACTACGATTAAATCATAATTCTGTGTACCCAAACCTATCTTTTCCGCATAATTCAGGCCTATCTTCCAATCAGTATCAATGTGAACATGTCCGAATTTATCTTCCCCTGAATGAAAATGCTTCTCTTCCAGAATACTGCCTTTAACCATAGGAGTTTTATTTACTAAATCGACACAGGCTCTGTCCAAGGCCACAGGGTCAAAAGAAGCGGCCATTCCGATATCCGGGACTATAGCCATATCATTATAATTCCAACAATCACAATAAGGAGAGACATTCATAATAAAACTGATATGAAAATGAGGCTTGTCTTTTAATACTGCATAAGTATATTCTGCAATCTTTTCCTGGACTATAGCTCCCGATTCATCAGAACCTATTACAGCTGCACTGTACTGGCAAACTGCTACACACTGGCCGCAGCCGATACATTTCTGATAATCAATTTCCGCTTTTTTATTTTCATTAAAATGAATGGCCTCCTGGGAGCAGCTTTTAATGCACTGGCCGCAGCCAATGCAATTTTTAAGAATGATCTTGGGCTTGGAATTAGAGTGCATCTCCATTTTACCAGCCCGGGAACCACTGCCCATCCCTAAATTTTTTAAGGCACCTCCAAAACCGGTCATTTCATGACCCTTAAAATGGGTTAAAGAAATAATAATATCGGCATTGGCAATAGCTGCACCTATTTTAGGAGCTTTAAAGTGTTTTTTATCTATCGGAATTTCCTTATATTCTGTTCCTTTCAGACCATCAGCAATAATGACATCACACCCTACGGCAATCCGATTAAATCCATTTTCCATAGCGGTATTTAAATGGTCTACGGCATTAGCCCTCTTGCCGTAATAAAGGGTATTGGCATCAGTAAAAAATGGCCTTCCTCCGAAATCTTTAACCAATTTTACAATACAAGCCGCATAATTAGGTCGGATATAGGAAAGATTTCCCGGTTCCCCAAAATGAATTTTTAGGGCTGCAAACTTATCCTTAAAATCAATCTCTTTAATCCCGGCTTTTAAAACTAATTTCTTTAATTTATCCATCAAGTTCTTTCCTGGTTTCGCCCTTAAATCTGTAAAATAAACTTTTTCTCTATTCATTATATTCTCCTGTTCTTTCAAATAATTAAAAATAAGTTTTTTATCATTTTAATCAATTAAAACCATTAAAGCAAATTTTGTGCTGTTGAAGAGGGGGAATTTTAATAAATTACTTTGAATTAAAAAATCTATCCCTATTTTAAGATTTTTAAATCATAAATAGGGGGAAAGAGCGAATGCAGGTTAACGCGGGGTTAAAACTTAAATATTCCTCTTTTTTATCTTTAATAAAAAGATAAAAATTCCTACAATCAGAACGAACTGTCCTACCGGAGAATTTAAATCTATGATATTTCCTAAAGCTACATATTTAGAAACTGGAAGCAATATTAAATCCTCGTCCATTTCTTCAGCACTAAAATTTTTTCTTAGTTTGGTTAAAACAAAGGTTTCATCTATTAGACCCTGTAAGATGGGATATTCTTTTAGTTGGTCAGGAGTAATAATAGAATTATATTCTTCTGTAGCTCCGGAAAAGGTTACTCTTTCATCGGAAAAAGCATAGATTAATACTTCCGTCCCCCAAGAGGGCGCACTTAAAGTACTAATTTTTAAAGGATAAATCATTTCATCGGAAAAGAACATTATCCCTATGGGAAACCTGACAGGGGACGGTCCTCTGTCAGGTTTTTGTTAGCTTTAAAAAATAACGCTCCCTTTACATAGAGTATGGACAATTTGCAGCCTATCATCACCAGTTTGATAATGAAATAGGGTGAGGTTGGCAGGTGCTCCCACTTCCAGTTTACCATAATTGTGAGGCATTTCTATAACTTTTGCTGGGTTAATTGTACATAAGGGGATAGTTTTAGCTAAATCATTCCCCGTAAATCTGATAAAATGAGCAATATCCCAATTTAAAAGATGACCAGCACCGGCAAGGATACCGGTACCAGCAAGGCCAAGGTGACCATCTTTAAATACTTCCACTTCCATATTCCCCCACTTATAAATACCTGGGTTTAATCCTCCAGCTAAAGCAACATCGCTTGTTAATATTAGCCTTTCTAAGCCTTTAGCTCGAGCAAATACTTTTACCACCGAATCAGGTAAATGGAATCCATCGCAAATAATGCCCGCAAATAATTCATCAGCGGCTAATTGTTCCCAGATACAATTATTTACTTTGGGAAGAATCGGATAACTGCCGTTCCCCAGGTGGGTGGAAAATTGCGCGCCCGCTTCTATGGCATCCTTAATTATTTCAGGAGTTGCCCCAGTATGGCCGATAGCAATTTTAACACCTGGCGGGTAACCTTTCTAATAAAATCTATAGAATCTTCCCTCTCCGGAGCAATGGTCACCATCACAATTCGACCTTCTGCTATTTCCTGCCACTGCATAAATTCTTCAAAATCGGGATCCCGAATAAAACTCGGATCATGACATCCTCTCGGACCTTCTTCTGAAGAGATAAAAGGACCTTCAATATGTATCCCCGGAATAGATTCTTTGATATCAGTCGAGGTATTTATTGCTTTTGAAATTATTTCCAAATTTTTCAATATTCTTTCTTGTGGAGAGGAAACAATAGTAGGGACATGTTGGGTAGTTCCGGAAGCAGCGAGATTAGTAATAATATTTCTTAAATGTTCTTCCGAGAAATCTTCTAAACTATAATCACTCCCTTTATAGCCATTCACCTGCAAGTCAAAAAATCCTGGTGAGACATAAGGTAAATTATGCTTACTTCCGGGTAATAAATTAATATTCTCTATAAAACCTTCCTTGATTCCAACTTCAATAGGCTTCCTATTAAAAATAGAAATCCCTCTAACTTTCATAATCATTACCACCACAGTTTTGCTTTCCTGTTGATTTTTTTGATAAAATCACTCTTGCTGTTGGTATAATTTTCCACATCGTAAGTATATTTATTTGCTAATTTTTCTTTTAATTTTGAATATTCCCGGGCTTTATCCGGGTGAGCAATCAAATATTCTTTAAAATTGATGTGTCTTTCAATTTCTTCATTCCCCACTTTAAATATATGAATATGATGGGTCCTCTTGTTTCCTCCCTTTCTAAAGAATCTTCTTTTCGGTATCCCATGTTCGCCCATCACTTCATACCCTAATTCTTCTATTTTATTATTATACTGATCAACTGCTTCAATATCTTTTACTTCCACAAGTATATCAATTACAGGTTTTGATTTAATTCCGGGTATAGCGGTGCTTCCTATATGATGAATATCGATTATAATGTCACTTAATACATCTTTAATCTTCTCTGACTCTTCTTTATACATATCCTTCCAATTTGAATCATAAGAAATTAATTCTACTCTTCTTTTGTCTGTTTTTAGGACTTTTCTTTTATTCTTCAATTATATAATCCTCTTAGCAAAATTAGTGAAATTTATTCCCAATATATTTAAGAAAAAATGTAATGATTAGTTCTTGTGGTAATTTATGAATATTATATTTTCTTAGCTCTTAAGGTAAAGGTTAAGGGGAGCATCCCTTTGTATTCTGGTAAATACCACCATCCTTCCTCATCTTGTACCATACCAGGAAACTCTTTATAGAATAATTTGTCATATTCATGTAAAAATTCAATTTTCAAACCAGCTTCGATTAAGGAGGCAAGAATTTCACCCAATGGCCAGGTCCATTCATAAGTCGGATTTTTGGGGATATATTCCTTGTCGGAATAATCCGGAGAATCATCATCCCAAAGAGTCGGTTTTTCCCCGGGAAAATAAGATTCCTCAATTTTTAACTCTCCATGTTTATCATTATCAAATATATATAGTAATGGATGAGTCTCCATTATATAAAAAATACCACCAGGCTCTAGATAGTGAGAAATTAGCTTTCCCCATTTTTTTATATCCTTTAACCAATTTAATACCCCCTGAGAAGTATAGACAATATCAAATTTCTCTTTCAAAATATTTGGTAAATCATAGATATTTGATTCGATGAACCGGGCCTTTAAACTTAATGCTCTTTTCAATTCATTGGCAATTTTTATAGATTCCCTGGAAAAGTCTACTCCTGTTACCTGAGCACCTTCTAATGCCCAGGACAATGAATCGGTGCCGATATGACATTGAAGATGTAACAAAGATTTATCTTTTACATCCCCCATCTCCTTTTTCTGTATTTCATCAATCAATGATTTTCCCTGTTTTAGTTTTTCGATATCATACGATTTATAATGAACCGGGGCTATCTCATCCCAAAATGTCTGATTTGCTATTTCTGCTTCTTTATTTGTTTTATCTAATTTTTTATCCATAATATAATATCCTTTCCTATCGCTTAATGTTAATTAATAATTTAAACGCGTGACAGGGGACGGTTTTCTGTCACAAGTACATCATATAATAATTCTGTTTTATTTCGCCTAAAAAGCTTATTCATAAAGGTTTAATGCAAATCAACATAGGATAAGATTCTCCTTCTGTAAAAGTAGAGTGTGTAAATTTCACCTGTTTTACTTCGAATCCTGTTGCTTTTAGACATTCGAGCCAAATTTCCAGTTTGAAAATACCGCAAAGATGACGATCGCTATAAACTTCGAGTCTGCCTCCAACGCGGATCAAATAGATAAATGTGGCTTCATAGTTGGTGTCGGTAGGGTCAGGGTCGTAGTAGTTCTCGATAAATGTAATCTCCACATTACCTTTAGAATGAGTTGAGCACGTTGTATTGTTTTGTTTAAATTGTCCTGCAATTTGCTCCATAAAAGTTAGGAAGACACCACCCGGTTTTAAATGTTCGTATGTAGTAATAAATGTTCTTTGGAGATCCTCTACGGTCTTGATATAATTAATGGAATCAAGAATAGTGACGGCATCAAATCTTTCTTCCAGCCGTATGGTTCGCATGTCACCATACTGATAGTTCACCCCTGGGTTAAGCTTTTTGGCAAGAGTGAGCATATCTTCACTAATATCAACAGATGTTATTTTAAAATATTTTTTGAAAACATAATCATTGTGACCCCCGCCACAACCGAGATGGAGTAATGTTTTTGCCGCTATCTTTGAATATTCTCTAATTAACTTACTAAATAACTCTGTCTCTTCTATGTAATCTTCTACGGGGCTAATTATCGGCCATGTCCAGGCAAGATCACCGTATAATCGCCGTTCATCCTTTCCGGATAAAATTTTCATTTTACCTTCCATTTACTTAATAATAAATATATCTTAAAAAGTTAACCAAAGGTGCCTGGCACCTTTGGTTAACTTTTCTATATTAATTTATACTTCTACAAACTTTTTAAAAATCCTCTTTTTGTAAAAAATAAATATTTTTGGTCAAATGTAATTATTCGAAAAAAATCAGATATTTTGTAAAAGTTTAAAAATTTATAAACACGAAGAATCCCTCACTATATAATTCTTAAAATAAATAAGTATTAGTTTGGAGATAGTACGGGTAACTTTTATATTTTTTATTTTTAGGAGAATTTAAAATAATATAAAAGAATTTTCAAATTATTTTTAAAATACTCTTGATAAAAAAATATTTTAGTGTATTATGTGTATAGTACACTAATACACTTAAAGTGTACTGATTTCGAGCAGTGTTTACACTTTGATTAAAATAAACCAAAAAGGAGAAATGATTATGAGTAATAAATTTAAAGTTATTGGCCTAATTGTAATTGTATTCTTATTGTTTGCTTTTTTATTTAATTTTGCCTATGGGAATCCTTTATTAGGGGTAATCCCAGAAAAGGTTATCGGAGTTTTAGAAATAAAAGATGCAGAATTAATAAAAAGTCTGTCTGAATTAGATGTGATGAGCTTTACGCCAGAAGGAGAAGAAGGAAGCGAAATACAAGATTATAGAACGACCAGAGAAGAGATAAAAGAAGAACTGGGATTTGATGTCTTAGACCCATTATTTTTAGAAAATATCTTTTCTGGAGGCGCAGTTCTCTCTTGTTTAGGTGTTTCTATAGGGGGAGTCCCTGAAGTATTACTTACCCTATCTCCTTCCGATAGTCATGCTTTTACAAAATTTGTGGGGGCTATAGAGGCGAAAAATGATTTGAAAGAAGAAGTATCAACTTATAAAGGTATTGATATAGTAAATATAATTCTCCCCGAAGATGCAGATTTAGAACCCATAAAGTCCATTTCTTATGCTTTTTTAGGGGATACCTTAGTTATTGGAGGGAATTTGTCACCGGTTAAAAAAGCTATAGAAGTATTTCGGGGAGAGAGAAATTCCCTTCTTGAAAATTCAGAATACACAGAACAAAAAATGAAAACCGGCAAGAAAGTAGAGCCTTCAAGTTTCTTTTTCTGTTTGTTTAGTCAAGAACTCTACCAAGTGTTAGATGAATTAGTCGAAGTGGTTGAGGAAGAGGAATTAGCTAAAACTTTAAAGGATTCTCGGGATTCTTTAGAGGATATGGGCACTATAAGTGGAGTGGGCGGTTATCAGGAAAAACAGTTTAAAGCATATATGATTGCTCAAATAACGAAAAAATACATAGATGTACTTAAAGGAGCAGATATAAGTAATCTACAGTCACTCTCTATGTTTCCCAAAAATACATTCTTCTATCTTGCAAGTGTATTGCCTCTTACCTGGGAAGAGATAAAGAAAGATTATGTAAGTGAGGATCTTCGACTTGATTTAGAAAAAAATGTTAAACAAGTTCAGGAAAAAAGTGGAGTTGACATCGAAAAAACTATTTATTCCTGGCTGGCAAAAGAATTTAGTTTAGGACTTTTTGATACTTCCACAATTTTTCCTAAAGTGGGGTTAATAGCCGGATATTCTTCAGAAGAAAAACTTATTGAGAATCTTTATCCTACATTAGAAAACTTTGCTCCTATGATGGGTGGGACATTAGTAGACCATCAATATGAGGGAATAAATTACAAAAGTCTACCTAACCCGATGTTCCCCTTGGGATATGGAATTGTTGGGGATAGATTTGTCTTATCCAGCGGAATAGCAAATATTATAGATGCTCAAAAAGGAGATATGGCCACTTTGGATAAGCTGGAACCTATAAAATATATGCTTTCTTTTCCTAAGGTTTTTTCTCTATTGTATATAGATATGAATTCTGTATCAGAAATTGTAGGAAGATTTATGCAAATGGCAGTACAAGAGATACCGGAAGGAGCAGAAGAGACCGAAGGGGCAAAGAGAAAAGAATCTTTAGATGATATATTAGAAGGTTTAAACAATCTTAAAAATGTTTTATTCTGGGCAGGCCTTGAAGAAGATTACTCCTATGCCTGGTTTGAGATTAATTATAAATAAAGAAATAGAAAGAGGGCATAAAACAGACTGGATTTTAAAAATTGGAAAAGGCAAACTCTCCGAAAGGATAGGACGCAAAGTTACAGGTCTAAGGTATTTCATGCTATGATTGCCAAACTGCCAACTTTTATTTGTTTTAGGAGATGAACCAAAAAGAGTTCGCCACTCTGTTTAACTTCTAACGGGAATTCCCCATCTGTTAGGGTGGGGATGAGAGCAAGTTCCCAGCAAGTCGGGATAGACGATAGTCTGTCAAGATGAGTACCACGCCTGTAAGGGCATGGGAGTCTATTACAAATGCAGACATTGCAATGTATTTTATTAAAGCGCATGGATGTTCTGGTTATAAAATCTTCGCGATAGGGGGGCGGTCTCTAATTCAAGGGACGGTTCTCTGAATCATATAGAGAAGATTTTAGAAATTATAGAGATTTTATTTTAAAGTATAGGAAATAATATGATAGAGTCAGTCTTTATGTACCTGGCATTTTTTATTGCTGCAGGTATAAGTTCCATGATCGGCATAGGTGGCGGGGTACTTTATGTCCCCATTTTATTAGCCTTTGATTTTCCTTTTTATCAAGCTGCAACAATCAGTCTCTTTATAATTATGGCTCTCTCTATTTCATCTTCATTAGTATATTATCGAGTTCAATTAATAGATTGGAAATTAGCTTTAATAATTGAACCTTTAACTGCTATTATGTCCCTTATGGGTGGATATTATTCTTCCTTTATTCAAATTAAAGAATTAAAAATATTATTCATTTTGGTTCTGATTGTTTCCGGATATTTTATGATAAAACCTATTAAAGAAATTCAAGATAAATTCATTAATCAGAGGAAATGGGGTTACTGGCTAAGAAAATTTGGAGAAGAAGAGTATTCGGTTAATCTTTTAATCGGACTTCCGATTACTGCTCTGGCTGGTATAGTAGCGGGCTTATTAGGTATTGGGGGAGGGGTAATCATAGTACCTTTACTGGTTTTATTGCTGGGAGTTCCTATGAAGATTGCAGTGGGAACATCTTGTTTTATGGCAGGAATAACTGCTTTATTTGGTTTTTGGGGACATTATTTTACCGGACATTTTGAACCTAAAATAGCTTTAATTCTGGCTTTAGTGGTTTTTGCCGGGGCTCAAGCCGGCTCTCGGATATCTATAAAAGTAGATAAAATTTTATTGAAAAAAATTTATGCTATATTTATTTTTCTAATCTCTGCCTGGATGATAATGAATGTGGTAAAATAATTAATAAAAAGAGGTAATGATTATGAGGGTTATTGGTATAACAGGATATAAGAAAAGTGGTAAAACTACTTTGATGCTAAAACTATCCGATGAATTGATTAAAAGAGGCTATAAAGTAGCAGTGGTTAAACATATTAACGAAGACCTTGACCTGACCAATTCGGATACTTCAAAATACAAAGAAGTTCTAACCCAGGTAGCGGCAATTACCCCTAAAGAATCAGTATTTTTTTTAAAGAATAAAAAGAATTTAGAGGAGATTATAAAATATTTTGAAGCTGATATTATCTTAATAGAAGGTTTTAAAAAGGAAAAGACTTTTCCTAAAATTGTGTGTTTAAGAGAGGAAAGTGAAAAGGCTGAATTATTTGATGGATTACAACTTTGCGCAGTTGGTTTTGTTTCTAAGGAGCTAAACCCGAAGTTTTGCGACTTTAATATTTTAAATGATGAGGATATAAAAAAGATAGCAGAAATAACCATTAATAAATCATTTAAATTACCCAACTTAAATTGTGGGGAATGTGGATATCAAGATTGTTATGGTTTAGCTCAGGAGATTGTTAAAGGAAATAAAACTTCCGATGATTGCCCTTCTTTAGAACCTTCCACTTTGGTGAAAGTAAATGGGAAAATAATCTCGATGAATCCCTTTATCTCTAAGTTAGTAAAAAACACTATTATCGGGCTTTTGTCTTCCTTGAAAGGTTTTACAAGAGGAGATATTGAGATAAAGATAAAACAAAAATAAAAACAGTATATAGTATGTAGCATATAGCGAAAAACGAAAAACGAAAAACGTAAAACCATAGCTCAAAATTTAAAATTAGGACAAAAAAAAGAATGCAGGAGCAAAAGAAGTATATAGTAAAGAATAAAGATAGAAGAAGAAGCCAGAATAAATTCGTATCGCGTATCGCGTGAAGAAAAGGAGCCAGAAGCAAGGAGCAGGAATTCAGAATAAAAAGGGCTCTGTGAAAACAGGAATCTATAAAAAATAAAATGTTATTGCGAGGAGCTTTAGCGACGAAGCAATCCCAATTGAATTCCGAGATTGCCACGAGAAGCACTCAAGCAATATTGAGTGCTTCTCTCGCAATGACATAAAGACAAGACAGGCGTCTCGCCTGTCCTACTAACGACTATTCTACAATTTCACGGAGGTGACTCTTAAATGTCAGTAGTTTCGATTAAACCAAAAACAAGTAGCAAAAAAGAGACAAAAGAAGAAACAATCTATGATGCCATAATAATTGGAGGTGGACCTGCGGGTCTGACCACAGGTATTTATCTTAGTCGGGCCAGAATGAATACTCTATTAATTGAAAAAGCCCTTCCTGGTGGACAAGCAATCCTTACTGAGATTATTGAAAATTATCCTGGCTTTCCTCATGGCATTACGGGGCTAGAATTAATGCAAAAAATGGAGGAGCAGGCTGTCCGATTTGGCTTAAAAATAGAATACGGGGAAGTAGAAGAAATTAAGATAAAAGAAGGCAAAGAAGATAAGGTAAGAATAGTAAAAATCAATAACAAAGAATATAAAACTTTAACTATTATTTTGGCTTCTGGAGCAGAAGCAAGTAAATTAGAAGTCCCCGGAGAAGAAGAATTGAGAGGAAGGGGAGTTTCTTATTGTGCTACCTGTGATGCCCCCTTTTTTAAGAACCAAAAGATAGTAGTGGTTGGTGGAGGGGATACGGCAATTGAGGAAGCTTTATATTTAACTAAGTTTGTTCGAGAAGTAACTATTATTCATCGTCGAGATAGATTGAGAGCAACCAAGATATTACAGGAAAGAGTTTTTTCTAATAAGAAAATAAATTTTGCCTGGGATTCGGTAGCAACAAAAATATTAGGCAAGGAAAAAGTAGAAGGTGTTTTGATTCAAAATAAAAAAACAGGCGAAGAAAAGGAAATTTCCTGTCATGGTGTTTTTGTTTTTGTGGGCAACATACCTAATTCAAAATTTTTAAAGGAGTTAGTGAAATTAGGCAAAAGGGGCTATATTTTGACTGATGATAATATGATGACCTCACAAGATGGTATCTATGCTTGCGGAGATGTTAGAAAAAAGCTCTTAAGACAGGTGGTTACTGCTTGCGGAGAAGGAGCTACCGCTGCCTTTGCAGCCCAAAAATATATTGAAGAATTAAAAGGGGTTTCCTATAAATAGAAGAAGAGAGGATAAAAAATGAATTTTGGAATATCAACTATGCCGCTTGAGGATTATCAATTAAAATCAAAATTGCCTCTACTTAAAGAGGCAGGGATAAAATATATTGAAGTAAAACCTAAAGAAGGACATTTCAATTACCATGACCCCAAATATCTGGATGAAATGTTTAAAGAATTTAAAAGGAATGGAATAAAAGTGATATCAATGCATATGCCTACTCACGGAGCAGATATTTCCCTGATTGAGGAATATGCTCGGGTATGGTCTGTCCGGGAAGTGGAAAAAACAGCTCTTGCCTTACTAAGATTAGGAGGAGAGATTTTGGTAGTTCATCCGGGAAGTGAAATTGAAGATGAGAAAACGAGGAAAGCGCGTCGAGAAAAGAGTGAGCAGAGCTTAGAGGAAATATTAAAATTTTGTGAACATTGGGGAATTAAGATTGCTTTAGAGAATACTTTACCCGGAAAGACCGGTGACAGTATATCTGAAATTCTGGAGATAATAAAAAAATTTAATTCAAAAAGTCTGAGAATTTGTCTGGATACCGGACATTGCAACATAACTTCTTCTCTTTA
>Ga0209991_10001089_pt1 | contig 12268 bp, 9 predicted proteins | sample ChitaG_FD_183167 | JGI IMG/M metagenome (GOLD analysis project Ga0209991, IMG submission 183167) | Deep subsurface microbial communities from South Pacific Ocean to uncover new lineages of life (NeLLi) - Chile_00310 metaG (SPAdes)... | ecosystem: Environmental > Aquatic > Marine > Oceanic >...
ACGGGTGGCGGAGGTGACCAGGATGATCAAATATGCCACCGAGCACGGCATAGTACTGCCCGATGAATATAAGACCACTGTCTTCGGCGGGCACTGGGAGAAAGGGAAGGAGAAGGTGTACATCGACGGTGTGTGGAGGGATAAGGAAAGTGGGGGATAAACCTCACCGTAAAGTAAGCGCCGCGGAAGCGATCGGAGTTATTCGTCCTGGCGACATGGTATTCATCGAGGGGACGTGTGGTGAACCCCGAACACTGGTCGATGCTCTGGTCGAGGACAAACAAAGGCTGAAGGGCACTCACCTGCTGGATAGCCGGGTTATCCCCGGCTCCCCGTATGCCGCACTCACCGATTTCTTCCATATCATCACCATGCATGTTAACCCCGACCTGAGGAGTGGGGTCGAGGATGGCACAATCGATTTCCTGCCGGTAAGCCTTACCCAAACACCATCCCTATTTACCACAACCGTGCCCCTTGACATAGCCCTGGTGCACATTTCGCCGCCGGATGAAAAGGGCTACTGCAGCTTTGGGGCTGTCCCCGGCTTTAACCGCGATGCGGCCTTAGCCGCACGCACCGCCATCGCACAGGTGAACGACCGGATGCCCTATACCTATGGCGATAGCCTAATACACGTGAGCGATCTCGACTACCTGGTAGAGGTATCACGCCCGGTCCAGCCCTGGCCGGATCCGAAGATAGGGCCGGAGGAGGAGGCAGTGGCGGCAGTGGTGAGCGAGCGCATCGCCGACGGGGATACGCTCTGTATCGGCGTTGGCGCCATCCCCGAAGCCCTAGTTAGAATGTTGACCGATCGGCGCCATCTTGGCATCCACACCGGCATGATAAGCAATAGCACCGTGGACCTCATGGAGAGCGGTGTAGTGACCAACGAGCGCAAGGCCATAGATAGGGGCAAAACGGTAAGCGGTGCGGCGGCCGGGACCGAAAAGCTGTTCCGTTTTATACACAAAAACCCGCAGGTTGAGATGCACCCCTATACCTATACCCACGATGCCAATATCATTCGCCAGTTCGATAACTTCATCACCATCGTCTCCGCCATCGAGGTTGACCTTAGCGGACAGGTGAATGCGGAAACAATCAGAGGTATCCAGATCAGCGCTGTGGGCGGGCAGGCGGAGTGGCTCAGGGGAGCGGCCGCGGCTCCCGGCGGGAGGTCAATCATTGCCTTTACCTCAGCGGTACAGGGCAAGACATCCATCCACTCCCGCATTATCCCCCGGCTTCAGGAGGGCACCATCACCAGCGTACCGCGCTACGATGTTGACTGTATAGCTACCGAGTACGGGATCGCTGAGCTGAAGGGCAAAACACTCGCCCAGCGGGCCAAGGCCCTTACCGCCATCGCTCACCCAGATTTCCGGGAAGACCTGGAAAGAGCCAGGTGAGGGGTAGATTAACCGGAGTCTTATTTCTTCTTCGGCGTCTTCTTAGCGCCTTTTGCGCGCCAAGCCTGATCACTGTAACGCTTATCTCTGGCTGAATACATACCTTTGGGGCCTTTGGTCTTCAACTCCCGCATAAGGTTAAATTCTCCAGGTTCAAACTTAAGATTACTCATCAGGGTGTGTGAGATACTGGCTAAATCGTAACCGGCGGAAAGCCCCATTATATCCATCGCCAGCATGAACTCTTTCTTCCCCATCACAATACCGTCAATGGGGCGGCTGGCGATGGTCTCAGCTATCTGAGCAACTTCCTTTTCCAGTTTATTCAGGGGCACCACCTTGTTGACCAGGCCGAATTCCTCAGCCTCCTTGGCGCTGAGCGGCTTTCCCAGAAGCATCATCTCCTTAACCCTCCGCCACCCGATCATGAGGACGTACAGGGGAATCGGGCCCTCAATGCCGAGATAGGTGTAGCCAGGATGGGTAAATACCGCATCTTCGCTGGCAATGGCCATGTCGCAGGCGCACATAATCTCAAAATGACCGCCGTAGCAATAGCCGTGCACCTGGGCAATGGTCACCTTGTCGCAGGTAAGTATTTTCTGCAGGATGCCCCTCCGCCCCCACCACTCGTCCACCCCCCAGTACCTTCTTCTCTGAGAGGGACGCTTATCCTCAGTGAAGCCTCGATGCGAGCGAACCGCATCGATGTCGTACCCCGCTCCGAAGGCTCGCCCCGATCCTTTGATGACCACCACCGCCACATTATCGTCTCTATCGGCCTCGTAGAGCCTGTCGATTACCTCCTCCAGATCATCCATCGGCACCATGGCATGTAGCTTTTCCGGCCGATTAAAGGTAAGCGTGGCAATCCTCTTCTCCTTATCAACCTCATAAAGACAGTAACTCAATCTATCCTCCTTCCGATTAAGGCCAGAATAACCTTTGTGCTGCTTTTTTCAGTTCGGCACGAAAGTCGGGATGGGCCACATTAATCAATTCCTCTGCCTTCTCCCGCACGCTCCTGCCCCGCAAACGCGCTACCCCGTATTCCGTAACTACCAGGTCAATGCAGTTCTTGTGGAGGGTGACGGTTGTCCCTTCCGGCAACGCCGGCATAATACGGGATACCGTCCCGTTCTCCGCGGTAGAGGGCAGCACTGTAATGGCACGCCCTCCTTTAGACAGGAGCGCCCCAAGCTGGAAGGGCACCTGGCCCCCCGCACCACTCAGCAATCGTGTCCCTAAGCTCTCCGCCGTTGGCTGACCTAAAAGGTCAATAGCCAAGGCTTGATTTATCGTCACCATGTTATCTATGGAAGCGATCACCCTGATATCTTCCAGCCAGTCGACATCGACCAGCTCGAAGAGCGGGTTCATGTGAACCCACTGCACCTCCTCCCTGGTGTCCCCACCCACCGAAGTAACCACCACTTTACCCGGTCGAACATTCTTGTATTTACCCGTAATCACCCCTTCCCGGACCAGTCGGATTATCCCCGGGACCGTGGCCTCTGAGTGATACCCGATATCGCTTTTGCCGTCCAGTATGCCCAACTGAACCAGAGGCTCAGTGGCACGGCCGACGCCTATCTGCAAGCAGTCGCCATCCCTTATGATCGAGCCGACATGCCCTGCAATTTCCTTCTGCGCCTGGTCGGGTTCCTTTTTGGCCTTTTTACCCAACAGGCTCCCGCCGCCGGGGCGCTCCCCGGAAGAGATATGCTCCACAAAATAGTCTATCTCTGAAACGTGGACATAATTGTCACCGTAGGTTCGGATCAGACGGGGATTCACCTCCGCGATTACCTTCTTTGCCTCTTTGACCTGGGTCTTCTTATTCCACAACGATTGGCCAAAGCTGCAAAAGCCCGCATCATCGGGGGGTGAAATCTCGGTGAGCAGTATATCCAGCCCCTGCTTGAAGAATTCCAGGTCAAAAGGGAAGAGGGAGCCAAAAGCGATATCACACCTCCGCTCTTCCACCATCTCCTGGTTCACCCCCAGGGGAAAGGAAACCGTGATACTGAAGGAGTCTTCCCAGCCCGGGTCATACCAGCCGAAATCATAACCCGGGGTGGGGACATACACCTGAACATCTTTCAACTCTCCTAGCCGGGCTGCGATCGCCAGACCCACAGCATGTGCCTCTCTGCCGGTGGTAAAGCCAATGCGATCTCCAGACTTGACCAGCTTGGCAGCCTCCTCGGCAGGAACCATCTTACTGTCATACTCCTCCCGCCAATCCTTCATCTATGACCTACCTCCTCATCCGCGTGAGCACGTTCAATTATCCGGCTAGCTATTAGGTTTGTTAAACTCGATCGAGTGTCCATGGTAACTGGTTGATAAATAATTATATCACTCCTAAAAGCAACCGTAAACTAAGTGTACTCGTCCAGTACATTAGTGACATTAAATCACCAGACTATTGTAGCTGTCTTTGCGACCCCTACGCTTTGCGAGAGTCCAACTTATCGGACGATTTAGGCCTCGGGAGACCTAAAAATCTAACGGAGATTCTTCGCTTCCCCTTCGTTTCGCTCAGGGATTCGGCTCAGAATGACAATATGGCTATTCCCCACCCACCTACCATGAGATGTATTTAATATTGGGTAGCCTAGAGCATCGGCTCTAGGCGTTGTTGGAGCGGATGCTCCAACCTACCCATAAACCGATATCCCGCCCCCTCCGCTTTGCGAGAGTCCGACTTATCGGACGATATAGGCCGAAGCGTCCCCCGATCTAGGCCGAAGTGTCGGCCGACCTGGCGGCCTCGGGGTCTGGGGAACTCCCCTTTATAGCTCCTCCCCAGTAAAATCTACGGTGTAGTAAGTATGTCTTCTCCTCCAATCGTCCCCGCAGTTGATTTATCGCAAAGCGTCTCGCAATAGCAAGTGAAATAGCGCCTCATAATTACATTAGGATGTCACCCATCTATCTAAACGAGAGCATAAAGCTTGTAAAATTAAGACGCGCTTCACGGTATTAAGTATGGGTAAACATGAAACAAAGTTTCGAAAAGTTCGAAAATAGTTTGCAAAAGGAAGGTTCAGTATGGTATATTTAATCGTCACATCTGCAAGGAGGTTAGAATTGGGCGATAACCTGAAGGGAAAAAATGCCGTAGTAACCGGTGCCGCTGGGGGAATCGGGCACGAGGTATGCTTAGCCCTGGCCAAGGAAGGGGCTAACATCGTGGCAAACGATATCGGCGCGTCGAGGGACGGCAGCGGTGCTGAAGCGGGGCCTGTAGACAAGGTAGTCGATGAGATCAAAAAACTGGGCGGCGATGCTATAGCCAACCATAATTCGGTGGTCGACTTCAATGCCGCCCAACAGATCATAAAGAGCTGCGTGGATAAATTCGGACGCATCGATATACTAGTCAACTGTCAGGGCAACCTGCGGGACCGGATGATCTGGAACATGACCGAGGACGAGTGGGACTCGGTAATGGTCGTCCACCTGAAAGGTACCTTCAACACCTGCCGCCATGCCTGCACCCTGATGCGGGAGCAAAAATATGGCCGCATAATCAACGTCACCTCAGACGCATGGCGCGGCACGATGGGACATGTCAACTACGGCGCGGTTAAGGGCGGCATAGTCAGCCTCACCCGCTCTATCGCGCGGGAAATGGGGCGCTACGGGGTGACCGCCAATTGCTTCGCCCCCATAGCCGCCACCAGGATGACATTGAACGATGAAGTCATAAAGGGCACCTGGAAGAGGGTTGAAGCCGGCGTTATGACCAAAGAGCAGGCTGAGCAGATGCTGAACATGCCCGGCCCTGAGCACATACCACCAATCGTCGTCTATCTGGCCACCGACCACGCCGCAAATATCAATGGACAGGTATTCCATGCCGAGGCCGGCAGAGTGAGCATTTATAACGAACCGGTAGAGATAAGAGCTATCTACAAGCCGGAGGGGATATTTACCACGGAAGAGCTGATCAATGCGGTGCCCAAGACCCTGCTAACGGGCTACATAAATCCCGCTCCACCCCAACCGGAGAGGGATAAAAAGGCTACCTAACTGAGACGTTAAAGACACGGTCAGACGAGCGGAGTGGATGAAAACCGGGATAGTTTCCTACGGGGCATATATTCCCATATACCGCCTGAAGCGGGACGAAATTGCCCGCGCCTGGGACCGCGGTTCTATGGGAGGGGAAAAGGCCGTAGCCAACTATGATGAAGATAGTGCGACTATGGCAGTGGAAGCCATGATCGACTGCCTCAGGGACAGCGACCGGCAGAGCGTTGATGGTCTATATTTTGCCTCGACAACACCACCCTACCGCGAGAAGCAATCGGCAAGCCTAATCGCACTCGCCGCCGACCTGCGCCGCCAGATTTTCACCGCGGACTTTACCGACTCCCTGAGAGCGGGTACTGTAGCCTTGAGGGCAGCGCTCGATGCGGTCAAGAGTGGCTCGGGAAAGCGGGTCATGGTCGCCGCCGCCGATTGCCGCCTGGGCCAGCCCCAATCAGACTCTGAGCAGAACTTTGGTGATGGCGCCGCTGCCCTGTTGATCGGGGATGAGGGCGTTGCCTGCGAGATCGAGGGCAGCTACTCTCACGCCGATGATATCCTGGATATATGGAGGACAGAGACCGATACCTTTACCAAAAGCTGGGAAGACAGGTTTATCCTCAGCGAAGGCTATGTCCGCAATACCAGAGAAGCCATCTCCAGTATCATGGAGAAATATCGCCTAACGCCGCCGGATATCACCAGAGCGGTCTTTTATGCCCCCGACCAGAGAAGGCACTCCGAAATGGCGAGAGCCATGGGTTTTGACCCCAAGACCCAGGTTCAAGAACCGATGTTTGCCACGGTCGGCAATACCGGCGCTGCCTTTGCCCTAATGATGCTCGTCGCCGCACTAGAGGAGTCCAGGGCGGGGGATAGAATCCTGTTTGCCAACTATGGCGACGGCGGTGATGCCTTTATCCTGCGGGTGACTGAGGAAATCGAAAAGATAAGGGAGAGGCGCGGTATCAAGCGCCACCTGGCATCGCGGAGTACCCTTCCCAACTATGAGAAATATCTCCGCTTCCGCCGGCTTATCCCTACCGAGGCCCAGGCCCGGGAGCAGGCCAATGCCTTTCCCCCGGTAGCATGGCGGGAACGGGAGCAGCTGATCAGTTTTCATGGCTCCAGGTGCAAGCGCTGCGGACTAACCTTCCACCCGATGCAGCGGGTATGCATCTATTGCGGGGCCAAGGATGAGTATGAGGGGGTCAGGCTCTCCGACAGGCAGGGTACGCTTTATACCTACACCGTGGATAACCTGGCGCTCAGTAGCGACCCACCAACAATTGTGAGCAAGGTGCATCTGCAGGAGGGTGTTGAGGGGGGAGGAGAGAACCAAAAAGTGGGGGTATATTGCTTGATGACCGATCGTGACCCCGAAAAGGTCAAGCCTGACATGCCGGTAGAGATGACCTTCCGCAAGATGCACGATTCCGGGGGAATGCATACCTATTACTGGAAATGCCGGCCGCCACGAGAACCATGAGGGCTTAAAGGAAATGGAGACCATCAAGGACAAGGTTGCCATCATCGGCATGGGATGCTGTAAGTTCGGCGAGAACTGGGATAAGAGCGCCGATGATATGATTATCGATGCGGTCTACGAAGCCTATGAGGATGCCAGCCTGACGCGCGAGGATATCCAGGCCGCCTGGGTGGGTACAGCCTTTTCCGGCATCGGGGGGATCAGCATCTCCGCACCGCTCAAACTCGACCGCATCCCCATCACCCGAGTGGAAAACTTCTGCGCCACCGGCATGGAGACCATTAGAAACGCCTCCTATGCTATAGCCTGTGGTGCTTACAATATCGTGCTCTGCGTGGGGTTTGAGAAGCTGAAGGATACTGGCCTCGCCGGGCTTCCTGCAGGCTACACTCACCCTGTCCTGGGGGTTAATGTTACCGCGCCGGGAAGGTGGGCGATGGGCGCCACCAGGTATTTCCAGGCCTATGGCATCGAGCCACAAGAAGGCAGGAAAACCTTGGCCCAAATCTCGGTGAAAAGCCATTATAATGGCGCGCGCCATCCCAAAGCGCACCTTCGCAGAGAGATAACCATAGAGCAGGTGCTCAACGCCCCGCTCATCGCCTGGCCCCTGGGACTATTCGATTGTTGCGGCAACACCGATGGCGCCGCCGCCGCCATCCTCACCAGGGCGGATATGGCCAAGAGCTTTAGGGATGACTATGTGCTAATCAAGGGAATCGGGCTTGCCATTGGCCCCGGCCTAGGGAAGGAGGATGCCAGTTATGATTACATACACCTGCCCGAAACAGAGGCCGCGGCGCAACAGGCATATGAGCAGGCAGGGATCACTGATCCCCGTAAGGAGCTCGACATCCTAGAGCTACATGATTGCTTCACCATAAGCGAACTGATGACACTTGAGGCAATCGGGATATGCCCCAAAGGGAAGGCGAAGGAGGATATCGACGCCGGCACCTTTACCCTAACCGGTGAATTGCCGGTTAATGCCGATGGTGGTTTAAAGTCCTTTGGCCACCCCGTGGGTGCCAGTGGACTAAGGGAGTGCTACGAGGTATACAAGCAGATTCAGGGCAAGGCAGAGCTACCAGAACGCCAGTTGAAGGATGTTAAACTGGGGTTATCTCATAATCAAGGTGGTCACCCGGGAAGCCTGTTGCCTATTATCACCATCCTGGGGCAAGCGGGGTAAGTATCCATGCCGAAAAAAGCTCTGGAGGGAGTGAAGGTACTGGAACTATGCCAGATGGTCGCCGGGCCCTATTGCACCAAGCTATTGGCTGACCTGGGCGCTGAGGTGGTAAAGATCGAAAGGCCGGGACGTGGCGATGCGGCCAGGAGTTTGCCCCCCTTCTTCCACGATATGCCCGACCCGGAAGCGAGCGGGCTCTTCCTTTACCTCAACACCAATAAGCTGGGGATCACCTTAAATGTGACCACAGCAACCGGCAAGGGTATCTTTCAAGAGCTGGTGAAGGAAACTGACGTCCTGGTAGAGGACAACCCGCCGCAATGGATGACAAAACAGGGACTGGATTACGAGAGACTCCGGGAAATTAACCCCCGGATTATAATGGCCTCGATCACCCCTTTTGGGCAGACCGGTCCCTATCGCGATTACAAGGCCTATCCGCTTAATGTGTTTCAAAGTGGCGGCGAGGGCTATCTTACACCCGGTGGGGTGGAGAATGTTGACCGCCCCCCGCTCAAGGTTGGGGGATTCCTGGGGGAATACGATAGCGGGTTAAGTGCCGCCATCGCCATACTTGCCGCCCTTTACTGGAGGAGGAAATCTGGGGGCGGGCAGCGAATCGATATATCCAAACAGGAATCATTGATGGCCCTCAACAGGCTGGATATGGTCAGGTCGGCAAACGAGGGAGAGGTTATCACCAGGGCCAAGCAGGGGGTTCCCTATGGAGGGGTCCTGCCGTGTAAGGACGGTTACACCGTATTCATAACCTGGGAATCGGTTCAGTGGGACCGCCTGGTAGCGTTCATGGGAGATCCAGAGTGGGCCAATGATGATATGTTTGGGGATTACACCGGGCGATACAAACACGGCGAGCTGATAAACGCCCTGCTTACAGAATGGCTGGTGAATCATACTCAAGAGGAGCTTTATCACAAAGGACAAGCCGCTGGAGTCCCCTTTGCCATGGTCTATACCTCAAAGGATCTGGTTGATTCAGAGCACCTTAAGGAAAGAGGGTTCTTTGTGGAGATCGATCACCCCAAGACAGGGAAGGTCAAATACCCATCATCACCTTACAGGTTCTCGGAGACGCCATGCCAAGTGATGCGGCCGTCCCCACTGCTTGGCGAGCACAACGAGGAAATATTCGCCCGCCGTCTGGGACACCGCCAGGAGGAGTTGTCCAAGCTCGGAGCAGCTGGAGTGATATAACCCAGAGTTATTGGCTTACGGATGATTCAACGCAAGTGAACAAATAGAGACCGTAGGCATATGGATAGCCTTAGTGGTGTACGAATAATCGATTTTACCCGCTATGCTGCCGGGCCCCAGATAACATTACTGCTGGCATTTATGGGGGCTGAGGTTATTAAAGTGGAGAGCATGGTTAATATAGACCACTTTAGAAGAGAAGAAGCGGCAGTGGTCTTTGGCTCGGCAAGGGCAGCCGCCGATTGCTTTAACAGCCTGAATGCCAGTAAGATGAGCGTAACCCTCAACCTCACCACCGCCGGAGGGGTTGAGTTGGCTAAGAGATTGGTCCATCTCAGCGACGTGGTGGTGGATAACTTCAGGGCTGGCATCATGGACAAGCTGGGCCTGGGCTATCCTATCCTCAGGGAGATCAAGCCAGACATAATAATGCTCTCGGCATCGAGCCACGGCTCCACCGGCCCGGAAAGCAGGTATATCGCCTATGCCGTGACCATGGGAGCGCTCAGCGGGCTATCGCAGGTAACCGGCTATGCCGGAGGCCCACCAGTAATCATGCGGAGCAGCGCGGACCTGAGACCAGGCACCGCCGCTGCATTCGCCATCCTTGCCGCCCTGAATTACCGCCAAGAGACGGGTGAAGGGCAATTCATCGACTTCTCCGCCCGCGAGGCCCTCAGTTGCGGCATCGGAGAGATCATCATGGATTATACGATGAATGGCAGAGTTCGCTCACGAAACGGGAATCGAGACGATATCATGGCTCCTCACAATTGTTATCGCTGCAAGGGCGATGATAAGTGGGTGAGCATTGCCATCTCCAATGATGAGGAATGGGCAGCCCTCTGCCAGGCCATGGGGAATCCGGCTTGGACTAAAGAGGAAAGGTTCGGTGACCAATTTAGCCGTTGGCGTCACCAGGATGAGCTGGATGAGCTGATCAAAGCGTGGACGATAAACTATGACCATTACCAGGTGATGGAAATGCTCCAGAGAGTGGGGGTGGCAGCAGCGCCCTCCTTCAGCAATGAGGAGCTTTTCAATGATCCCCATTGCCGGGAGCGGGAATGCTTTACTTCAGTGCAACACCCTGAAGAAGGGGAGCTATATGTCCTCGCCCCTGCCTGGAAATTTTCCGCCACGCCGGCAAGGGTTACCGGGCCGGCACCATTGCTTGGTGAACACAATGAATATGTCTTTGGAGAACTCCTGGGTTTGCCCGAAGAGGAAATCCCAAAGCTGGTAGCGGAGAAGATTTTGTACTAAACGGTGGTCAGTCATCCCCCTTTTCTATTAAAATGACCCGTATGCAGAAGAATGAGAAGGGTAAAGTATGAAAAAAGTTGTCATTCATTCCTGTTTTTGGTTAAAATGAGCCATATCCTGCAGGATTAGAAAGAAGGGTTATGAAATATCAAAATGTGCTTCTCGAAATTGAAGGGAAGATCGCCACGATTACCCTAAACCGGCCGGAGAAGCTTAATGCGATAAACGATGCGATGCTGCGGGAACTGGGGGCAGTACTGGATGAAGTAAGGCAAGACCGGGACTCCCTGGTGGTCGTTATAAAGGGAGCGGGGCGGTCGTTTAGTGCCGGGCAGGACCTGAGCGGTGTGGGAAGCGATGAGGTCATGCCACCCAACCCCAGGAGCAAGGCCTACCTCTATGATATGTTCTCCACCGCCATGCAAAACCAGTGGAGGTGGCAGTCCATCTTCGAGTTCCCTAAGATTACCATCGCCCAGGTGCACGGTTATTGCCTGGGTGCGGGACTCGACCTGGCAATGGCATGCCGCGCCATCATTGCAGCCGAGGATGCGGTATTGGGCGACCCCTCGGTAAGGATGGGGCTTGCTTCCCCCAATCCCCTGTGGACCTTCCGGGTGGGGTTGAAAAAAACCAAGGAGCTTCTCCTCACCGGGAAGTACATCGATGGCAAGGAGGCGGAGCGGATCGGACTGGTAATGAAAGCGGTGCCCGCCGATAAACTGGAGGAGGAGATGAGCAGCATCACCGAAGGCTTTGCCAAGTCGGCAGGGATCGGCGGCTTCGACCAGCTAGCCGACTTCTGGTCTTTTAGTATGGCGGCCCTTGACCTGGCCGGGCTGGCCGCGGCGCGGCGGCTCGCTGGAAATGCGTACGTCCTCAGTGCCATCCAACGGCCGGGACGAAGCATCACCGACCGCGGCGAGTTCAACCTTTACGATGTCCGGGATAAGAAGGGGCTCAAGGCGGCCATCGAGGAGAGGGATGCCCCCTTCAAAGAATATTTTCCCCCACCCCAACCTAAAAAGAGGTGAACATATAGTGAGCGAGATTATCTATGAGAAGAAGGACGGGATCGGCTGGATCACGCTGAACCGCCCTGAAGAGCTGAATGCGATGAACGATGCGATGCTGGCAGGGCTGGATGAGGCATTTGCCGCCGCCGAGCCAGACCTGGAGGTGAAGGTGGTGGTGGTAAAGGGTGCCGGCAAGGACTTCAGCGTGGGGCAGGACCTGAGCGGGGTAGACACCTTTGAGGTACTGTCCGAGCCGGGAGAGAACCTCACCATCAAGAGGCGTATGGAGGCGGAGCGCCGCCGCAACCGCAGGTGGGAGTATATATTCAACCTGGCCAAGCCAACTATCGCCCAGGTGCATGGCTATTGCCTCGGTACCGGCTGCTACCTGGCAATGGTATGCGATATCACCATAGCCTCTGAAGACGCCCTCTTCGGCGACCCCCTGCTCCGAATGGGCCTGCTTCCCCATATGCCCCTGTGGACCTGGCTCATCGGGATAAAGAAGACCAAGGAGCTCCTCTACACCGGAAGATATATGGACACTATGGAAGCGGAGCAGTTCGGTTTGATAAATATGGCGGTCCCCCGAGATAAGCTTGAGGAGGAGGTCACCAGGCTGGCAACCGGAATC
>Ga0209991_10001090_pt1 | contig 12267 bp, 9 predicted proteins | sample ChitaG_FD_183167 | JGI IMG/M metagenome (GOLD analysis project Ga0209991, IMG submission 183167) | Deep subsurface microbial communities from South Pacific Ocean to uncover new lineages of life (NeLLi) - Chile_00310 metaG (SPAdes)... | ecosystem: Environmental > Aquatic > Marine > Oceanic >...
GGAAGGATAATCCAAGTTATGGAATCTTCTTTCATGAGGATATTATTAACAAAGAGCCTGAAGTAGTATTAAAATTCTTAAACCATAATAAAGCCGCTTCTTTGATGCTAAGAGAATCTCCTACCAGGGCAGCTGAAATTATCTCAACCACTTTTGAGATCTTGACTCAAAATTATGTTTCAGCAGTCTTAGAAATTTCACCTAAATATTGTATAGCTCTTTCAGAAGGATATGTTAATTCTACGATGGACTTCGTGAGGACTCTCAAGGATTTGGGCTATATTAAAAAAGAACTTAGAATTAGCGATATATTCGATTTTAATTTTATACAAGAAGTGCATCCTGAATCAGAACACTATTCTAAATAGGAAACCTCCTAAAAAATTTAATTTTCATTTCAAGAAGAGAAGAGTTTAGATAAGTTTTGATCTAGTCTGATCTTCGACCTTAATAAATTGTAATTTTAGAAGAATTTGAAGGTAGATTGTTAATTCATTTTTAAAATTTAAGGAAAAATTAATTAAATGATTCAAGAATAAACAATCACAAAGGAATAATACTAAGATTTAAACAAAATTAAATTATGGATTTTGATAGTATAGATAAACAAATCATTACAGCGCTCTTTAAAAGCGGTCGAGAGAGTTTGACTAGTTTAAAAGATATTATCTTCAAAAAAGACGATGAAACTATGAGCCATACTGGAATCGCTAAAAGAATTGCAAAGTTAGAAAACAAAGGCATTCTTAAGGTTCAAGGTAATATCAACATTAACGAAGTTAATTATAAAACACTATTTATACTCATGGAATGGGGCAATTATGAGGAAATAAGAAGTATAATTGACTCTTATTCTGAATGTCCAAGAGTTTTTTTGTTAGCACAAGTCACGGGACAATATAATTTAATAATGGGTGTCCTTGGACAGAGTTTAGATGTTCTACACAGATATGTTAATCACTGTGGTCCAACCAATAAAAAAGGATTATTACATTCAGCATTAATTTTCGGTTCGGATTTTATCAGACCAAAATACCTACCCCTCAATCTTTTTAGCAACATAAGTAATGAGCACAATTGCGGTAATATTTGCGTTGACTGTGAAGCCTATCTTGACGGTAAATGCGATGGATGTGGTAACTTCTAACTAATTAGGATAAAACAATTTTACTCCATGATTTAATTTTTCTTGAAATAATAAAATAATTTCACTAATAGACTGAATTCAAACTTAAGAGCCATTAAAGCGAGGTTTTCTAATATTGAATTATAATTTAAAAAAAAACTCATATCTTCTGATAGTTTCTTTATCGTTCTTGATAATCAATTTATTCTTGATTTTAGGTCTAGCATCGTTTGAAAGGATTATATATATAATATTTTTTTATCATGTATCAGCTGCTTGGTTGTCTTACTTTTCATTCGGTGTCAGCTTAATAGGGCATCTATTATATCTTAAACAAAAAAAGATGAATTGGAGTAATTTAGGAAAAAATAGCATAATAGTTGGAGTTTTCTTTGTTGCCTTCACATTGATAACTGGATCATTGTGGTTTAATGCGACTTCTGGCTCATATAATAATATCTACTGGCAGTGGAGTGATGCAAGACAAACTACGACGCTAATATTATTCTTTTCCTATGTTGCATACTTAATATTTAGAAACTTTATCGAAGAGAGAGAGAAAAAGGCTAAACTTTCTGCGATTTTAGGAATTGTTTTTTTTCCAACCGTCCCTTTAAGTTATCTTTCAGCAATTCTTTTCACAAGTTTACATCCCCTCATAAATCCAAATCCCGGTGAACCAGGAAATATTTATTGGGATTCCATAAAACTTTTCATTCTTTTTTTTAACTTAATTGCTATGACTCTACTCTTTATCTACTTGATTCGCGAATTGAAGGAGTTAGATATAGCGAAAGAAAAATTACAAGAAATTTTATATATAAAAATGGAGGAAGGAAGATGAGCGAGTTAATTTTAGATATAACTACAATAAGTATAAGCTATGTCCTATTTTGGTTAATAATTATAATTCTAATCTTGTATCCTAAATTATCGAAAAGAAAAATAGAAAGAAGGCTTAAGAGATTAAATCAAAGTAAGTAACCAGTGTTAATTGTGAAAAAATCGCGTATTATTGCAGGTTTAGGGATCATTGGAGCTATCAGCATCATTACAGTAATTTTGATTTTCAATTTCAGACCCTATCTTCAAATTTCCCAAGTTCTTGAAGATCCTTCAAGATACCATAATCAAGAGATTCAAGTAATTGGAATAGTCGAAGGATATTCAGGGGGAAATTTTAACTTAACACAAGGCAACGATAAAATTTTTATTGATGTTTCAGATATTACTGTTCCTGATGATGTAGAGGATGGGCTTCAAGTAGTTGTAATGGGCTTATTTAACTCATTATTATTCTTAAACGCAACACAAATTCTTGTGCAATGTAGTTAATTTATACTATTCCGATAATAGTTCTTCCGAAACTAATATTAAAATTGAAAACATCAGGATAGCGTGAGCCACTAAAAACAAAATTTCTATAACTACCATTGAAATTAATTCACCTTCTAATAATTTAATATTTAGCGATATTATAGGTGATGTTATTGGAAGTATTATTGGAAATAGTAATAAAGGTAAGACGAAAGACTTATTTTTTGAATACATTGATAAAGCGGAAACTAAGGTTCCACAAATAGATATGTCCAGAGTAGGTAACACAATTCCTATCATGATGTAAAACAGAAATTCGTTAATATTCAAAGCTTGAACCGAAGGAACTGAGATAAAAAAGCTAAAAAGGAGCAAAACAAATTCAATCAAGCTTAATAAAATAAAACAAAAAACAACTTTACTAGTCAGAATTATAGCGTTAGAAACTGGAGAAGTTGTAAGTCCGTCTAGCGTTCCTTTTTCATTTTCTTGAACAAATAGCTTGATCATAATAAAAATAAGCGTAAAGAAAATAATTAACCATATTTGAATAATAAATATCTCTATAGGCATCATACCACCTAGATTAATTGTGTTATAAGCGGAAGAAAAAATAAATATTGAAATAACTCCAAACAAAATAATCGAAAAAATGTCATTTACTTGCCTAATTTCGGATTTAATATCCTTCTGTAGAATTGTCATGAAGAGTTTTAGGCCAGATTTAGCAGTTTTTTTTTTGTTTTTCACTCAATTCGCACCTCAGAAGTAGGATTCAATTTTACTTCTATCTATCTCGTTTTTTGGAGCAAATTTACTTATTTTACCATTTTTTAAAATTAAAATTGTGTCGCTGATCTCCTGAACTACCTCAATTTTATGAGTTGCTATAATTAATGTTAGGTTTTCTTTTTCCCTTAATTCTGTTAAAATTTTTATCAATAATTTTATGGTAGTGAAGTCTAGTCCAGAAAATGGCTCATCTAAAAGCAAGATTGATGGATTGTGGATCAAACTTCGGATTATTTCCACTTTTTGTTTCATTCCAGTTGATAAGTTACTAATTGGTTCAAAAATCCAGTCAGAAAGATTAAATTTCTTTGCGTACCGTTCAATTTTTTCTTTAAATTCATTCTTATTGTAAATGGAGTATAATTTACTGTAGAATTTTAGGTTTTCATAAATTGTTAACTCTTCATATAAAAACGATCTGTCAGTGATTGTTCCAATAATTTGCTTGATATGTTTAGCGTCGGTTTTATAATTCCTTCCTTTTATGACAATTGTACCAGAAGTTGGAGACATCAAACCAGATAAGATTCTAATAAGAGTCGTTTTTCCAGCACCATTAGCACCAATTACCCCCAAAATGGAGTTTTCGTCTAAATGAAAAGATATTTTGTTTAGAGCGAAGAAAAAACCATATTGTTTAGAAATATTATCACATTCTAGTAAAATCGTATCAAAATTACTCATAATAAACTACATTAAAGGTTAATTTAAGACTGAATAAAAATTGATATAAAAAATAAAATAAAATAAAATAATTATTATTTAAGAAATCGTTTTGGCCTAAGTGAATTTGCTAGAACTACTGCAAGAACCCCTAATACGCCAAATGTACTAAATATCACAAGTGAATCAAGAAATTCCTCAGACAGACCGGTATTCCCATCGCTAATTTGCATATTCACAATAATTGTATCACTAATCAAATTCCAATTACCGAGTGAATCATTTGCATAGATAATTAAACTTAATGTGTCTACTGTGCTCGGAGTTAAATTATTTATCTCCCACGTATTTCCATTTACATAAGTCATCGTATGATTAGAATTTTCAAGCTCGATAAGGACATCGCTAATACCTGATAAATCGGTAACATTAATTTGAACAGATATCGATTGTCCTAAGAAAATAGAATCTGAGCTTTTGACTATATTGAATAAAGTTGGACCGATCGTATCTGTAACGGTAAAATTGCCATGTAATGAAGCCCAGTTGTTAATTGTATCATTTACATAAATTTTATATAACTTTAATCCAGTGTCATTTAGAGTCCAGTCACTATATTTCCATGTTGTTCCGCTAAGATATGTCATGGTATAATTCACACCTTCAAATTCTATTATCACATAGCTAATTCCTGATAAGTCAGTAACATCGATTTGAATGGTTTCAGTCTCCCCAAATTCTAATGGATCCGAACTTTCAATCAAATTCGTTAACGACGGTTTAATTGTGTCTTGAACGTTGATTGAATTGATTAAAATGTTCCAATTACCTTCAGTATCATTCACAAAAATCTTATAAGATTTTAAACCGGCAGACAACGGCGTCCAACTATTGTATTCCCAAGTTGCACTACTGATTTTTGTCAGCGTAAAATTTATACCATCAATTTCTATAAGCACATGACTAATACCAGATAAATCAGTTGCATTGATTTGAATGATTTCAGCCTCCCCTAACTCTAATGGATCTGCACTTTCTATTAAGTTTGTTAATACTGGTTGTATAGTATCTTGAACTGTTATTGAATCGATTAATAAATTCCAATTTCCTTCTGTGTCATTTGCGTAAATCGTGTATAATTTTAATCCAGTAGTACTTGGGATCCAGCTATTATATTCCCATGTCGATCCACTTAGGTGAATCATAGTATAATTCACACTATCAAGTTCTATTAGCACATGGCTGATCCCTGATAAATCACTCACATTAATTTGAATAGTCTCCGATAGTCCTAATTCTAATGGATCTGCATTTTCAGATAAGCCAGATAAACCCGGGCCATTTGAATCTAATATTGTAATATCGTTATTCAAAGAATTCCAATTTCCGTTAGTATCATTCGCGTAAATCGTATACAATTTTAATCCAGTTGTACTTGGAACCCAGACATTATATTCCCACGTAATACCGCCTATGAATCCCATGGTATAATTCACGCCATCAAGTTCTATTAGTACATTGCTAATTCCAGATAAATCAATAACATTAATTTGAATTGTCACTGTCTGACCTAATTCTAATGGATCCGCATTTTCAAATAAGCTAGATAGAACCGGACCGCTTGTATCTACAACTGTAAAATTCGTAGTTAAAGAAATCCAGTTATTACTTGAATCATTAGCGTAAATTGAATAGAATTTTAAACCCGTATTATTTGGAATCAAGTTGTTGTATTCCCAAGTTTTGCTACTTATTTTTGTCATAGTATAATTTACTCCTTCAAATTCAAGCAACACCAAACTTATAGAAGCTAAATCGGTAATATTAACCTGAATCGTTTGACTCTGGCCTAGTTCTAATGGATCGTATTCTTCATATAAATTTGTTAATTCCGGTGATATTGTGTCTATTACTTCAATAAAATCGCCTGTACTATTCCAGTTATTTGAATTATCTTGGATAAAAATAGTGTATGAAAAGATATCAACAGTTTCAGGAATCCAAGTATCGTTTGACCATGTGTTTCCTCCGAGATTAGACATTGAAAAGTTCAGGCCATTAAATTCAATTTTGACTTGATTAATACCTGATAAGTCTGTAGCGTCAATAGAAATTGTTACCGTATTTCCCAATTCTATAGGATCGCTATTTTCTATTAAATTTGCATAATTTGGAGGCGTTGTGTCTTGAACATTGATACTATCGCTTAATCGATTCCAATTATTTAGAGAATCATTAGCGTGGATTGTAAACAATTTTGTCCCAATTAAATTAGGTGTCCAATAATATTCATATGTAATTCCACCAATATTTGCCATTGTATAGTTTTGTCCCCCGATTTCTATAAATACATCACTAATTCCATCTGTATCGTTAACATTAACTTGAATAGTTTCGTTTTGACCTAATTCTAAAGGATCTGCACTTTTAGATATGCTTTGAATTGTCGGACCCGAGGATATGATAACTTCAATAGAACCTGATGTCGTATTTAAATTGTTGCTATTATCTATCATGTAAACGATGTAATTAACGGTTCCTGAGGATGAAGGCTTCCAATTTGACCATGACCAGGTGTTGAATCCCATAAAAATCATAGTGTGATTAATATTATTATATTCAAGAATTACTTCCTTCACTCCAGAACCTGGACTGTCATATACTTTAATGGAAATTGTTTCATTCTGACCAAGTGGGAGTGGATCAGCACTTTCAATTAAATCGGTATATTTCGGTGCTTTAGTGTCTTCTACTGTGATATCGCTTAATACTGAATTCCAATTATCTTCAGTGTCATTAGCATAAATAGTATAAGATTTTAATCCTGCTGTTGTTGGTATCCAACTATTATATTCCCAGGTTGTACTACTAATTTTCGTCATCGTGTAATTTAAACCACTGATTTCAATTAAAACGTGACTGATACCAGATAAATCAGTTACATTGATTTGGATCGTTTCTGTCTGTCCTAACTCTAAAGGGTCTCCGCTTTCTACCAAATTTGTTAATGAAGGTTGATTTGTATCTTTAACTGTTATTGAATCGCTAATAGCATTCCAATTACCTTCAGTATCATTTGCATAAATATTATAAGATTTTAAACCGGCAGACAATGGCATCCAACTATTGTATTCCCAAGTTTCGCTACTGATTTGTGTCATCGTGTAATTTATACCACCAATTTCTATGAACACATGACTAATACCGGATAAATCAGTTGCATTGATTTGAATGGTTTCTGTTAGACCTAGCTCTATAGGATCAGTATTTTCAACTAAATTAAAAAGAGATGGAAGAGTAGTATCTTGAACTGTGATTGAATTACTTAGAGAATTCCAATTTCCTTTAGTATCGTTAGCATAAATGGTGTAACCTTTTACTCCCACTGATAACGGAATCCAAGTATTAAATTGATATGTGTATGTATCAATTTGGTTCATGCTGTAATTCGCACTGCCTATTTCTATAAAAACCTGGCTTATACCAGATAAATCTGTTGCATTAATTTGAATAGTTTCTGTTTGTCCTAACTCTAGAGGGTCTGCACTTTCCACTAGATTTGTCAATGAGGGTTGGACAGTATCTTGAACGGTTATTGAATCAGTTATAGAATTCCAATTACCCTCAGTATCATTCGTAAAAATAGTATATAGTTTCAATCCGGAGGTAACTGGAGTCCAGCTGTCGTATTCCCATATAGTCCCACCGATATTTACCATAGTGTAATTTACACTGTCAATTTCTATTAAAACCTGACTAATACCAGATAAATCTGTCACATTGATTTGAATTGTTTCAGTTTGCCCTAACTCTAAAGGATCCGCGCTCTCAATTAAATTAGTTAAAGTTGGATTTGTAGTATCAATTACATTTATATTTCCAATTGTTGAATTCCAACTTCCATCCGTATCATTTGCATAAAAAACATAATTTTTTATGCCAATAGCATTTGGAGTCCAGTTATATTCGAATCTATCTCCAACATTATTAGACATAGTGTAGTTAGTGCCTTCTAATTCAATAAGGACTTTGCTGACACTTGATTCAGAATCAACAACATCAACTTGAAAAGTTTCTTGTTGTCCTAATTCTAAAGGATCGCTACTCTCAATAATATTGGTAAATTGAGGTGGTGTATTTTGTACTTCCACAGTAATGATATAATTACCATGAGCAAAATATGATGCTGAACCTCCAGCTCTTCTAATGGCATCGGAATGGAGAGTATAGGTTTGTTCAGTTGCTGGTGCCGTAACTTGAAAATCTAAAGTTACTGAATTACCAGAACCATCTATATTGATTGATTCTTGAGTTGTGTTAAAGAAAAAATCTTTATTATCTCCTCTACCAGGAGATCCACTTGGAAAACCTGCTTCAATAGTTCTACCTTGCGCTTCGCTAAAACTTGATATTTGAATCGTTATAATAAAAGTTTCGCTTGGATTTACAGATGATCCTGAACTTGACGATAACGAAATATACCCGCTAGCACTTTCTGTTATAAAGCCATGGCAACCCCCACCCGATGCATCGTGCCCCTCTCCGGTGAAATTATTGAAAAAACTCGTCCTGGCTATAACAAGCCCCGTAATCGATAAAAACAGTATGGTTGTGATTAAAAAAGATGAAATTTTCTTGTTTATTTTCATTAAAACCCCTTTTTCCCTAAAAATCTAAAGATTTAAATGCTCTTTAGTTGTATTTCTATTTTTTTTATAGTTTGAATAGGTTCATATTGAATTTGAACTTATCAAATATATTATAAATTTGCTTAATTTGAAAAAATTTGTTATAATTTATAACTTTTATTAAATTGGGTTAGTTTAAACAATCAAATCAGCCTCAGTTTCATTTTTAAACTATGATCGATAATTAAGTTTCAATTTGATTTAATTTTCAAACGATTGTATTATGAGGTTCTATCCAAATTAAAATTAAGACAACTACTAAAAAGATATGATTCTTAATCTATTCCATAGATTTTCACTTTAACTTATTTCTTCTAAGAAAAAAAAAGATAAAAATAGAGGGAATTATTCCGCTCATGAAAAAAATAAACCCCGAAATGTAGAAAATATCTTGAAATATCCAAACCCCTGGATTAATTAGCGTCCCAATTAAAATTAACGATAAACCAATATGCACATACGTTTTCGAATTTATTCTTAAATACTGCTTTAAACCCGTATTCCTGTCAAAATCTTTTATTAGTCTCAGAATCGAAGATAGTAATGCGATAATAAATATAGAAATCACTGGATTCATCCAGACACCGGAAATGGAAAATAACACAAAGGAGAGTATAGTTTGTACTATTACTCCGATAACTAATATAATAGCTATTACTTTAAGCTTATAGATCCCATAAAAAGAACAAAAAACTAATGATATGGCCAATACGGAAGCTAAAATTAATGTTGTTAAAATGAAGTAGTCCGTTCCTACATATAAGACGTTTATATTAGAAAAAAGAGAGAGGAAATATGTAAGAGGAGAAATTAATAGGCCAAATATACAAACAAAGGCAAGCATAACCAAACATAAATAACTTAAATAATCTAAAAAGAGTCTTGTTTTCTTGTAATTTTCAGATAAAGAATTCAGTGTTTCATAAATCACATAAAGTGAACACACAACCAATATGGAACCAACTATTAAAGTCAAGATAATGAGATTACTTTCACCTGTAAAGGCATGTAATGATGTTAAACCTCCTCCCCGCGTTATTAAAGTAGAAAAAATTATTGATAAAAAAATCATTATACCATTAATTTTTACTAGTTTACTATTAGTCTTTTTAAAAGTTATTGTATGAAAGTAAGCTGTACTAAGGAACCATGGGATAAGAGAAACGGTCTCAACAGGATCCCATCCCCAATACCTACCCCATGTTAACGCTACTTTTGCCCAATAAGCTCCCAATCCAATACTTAAAGTCAAAACTAACCATCCAAACTTCAAGCTAAAATCGTAAAAAGATTTTTGGTAGGGATTTTGTAGCGATAAGTTTGGTTTTAATAATCTAATAATTGAAACAGTAAAAGGAATTAAGAAGTTTGCGTAAGCGATAAATGTAAATAATGGATGCCATATCATAAATGGTGATATTAAAAGGGAATTTAAACCTAACCCGTTAGGAAATATAATTGGAGTCTCTGTTTGAAAAGGATTATAGAAAAATAAAATTATAAGAAAGACCGAAGAAATTAGCATAGAGACTATAGTTGACATTATAAAGACAGTGTCATCTCTATTTTGATTCTTGAGCCTATAGAAGAAAATAACTATAGTATTAAATACCATCCAAGTCATGATAGAACCTGCTTCGCCAGCCCAAATTGCCACAAATTTGTATATAAGAGGGAGAGTAGTTTTACTGTAGCTCCAAACATATATAACATCAAAGTAGTCGTTAACAAAGCAATATTCAAGGAGTAAAAATAAAGAAATTGACAAAGTCATGCTCAACGATGATAATAAATAAATGTTTCGTTTAAGCCTTAAAAGATAAAATAGATCAAAAATCGTAATTATGATTGTAGAAATAATCAGAAGGTTTCCTATAAAAGAAATTACCAAGATTTTGACATTTAACCCAAATAAATCTAAAACGAGAGGAATAACAATAACAATGCTTAGGATCACTATTAAATCAATGAGAAATATCTTCTTGAGTGAATAGAGATCAATTTTCATAATAAAAAAATGAAATAACTAGTATTAAAAAAGATTATCATAAAAATTTATAAACGAGAACCTACCTCTTTCTCTCTTATGAATATATTTTGAAAAAAGTGTGCAATTTCCGCATCAAACTTTAAAATTCACTTATAATTTTTAAATAAAAGCTTTAATTGTTATACAATACCAATTAAGATTATTACAATACGATGGAAGGATAATGAAAAAGAAAATTTTTGTGCTATTTATCGTAATTATTAGTCTACCAATATTTTTACTGGTTCTGAATGGAAAAGCAACTCCAGATCAAGTATTAGATCATGATATCTGTCATACAGTACCTGGAGGATATACAATTTCAGCTGATATAAATGGCACAACCGTAAATCCCTCAGATGCTATAATTTTTAATGTAACTACCTCAGATGTTATTGTTTTTAATGTAACTGCTACCGGAACCTTTTTATTTGTTCAAGCTCCTAATGAAACCACAACAGTAATGCAAAATAAGGATATAACGATTCTTCCTACTACTGATAAAATATTGGATGACTCTGGAGAAGATAAAGATTCGAATCCAGACTCGATGATTATTACCTTTAATATTACTATTCCTGAAACAGACGGGTTTTACTATCTTTTCATTCTAGCAGGAAACAATTCTGCCAGTGGAGCACCTGCTTTTTCTCATATTATAATTGGATTTAGTGTCGGCGGTGTTGCCCCACCTGAACCCGAGTTCGAAATATTTGATCACTTTGGATTACTCCTCGGTATGTCTGCTTTGATACTTCTTTCTGTTGGAACCATCCTCGTATTAATAAACGAAAACAAATTTGTAAAAATCCACGGAATCTTTAGTGGAGCATCTTGGATATTAACCCTGATTAACGCTATTTCCTTGATTAACCAATTTGATTTAAATAATATAGATATTTGGTTTTCGTTTGAGCCTTTCTGGGTCCATGTAAGCCATATCATTTTAGGTGCCACGGGATTATTTACTGGGCTTCTTAGTATGTTGTTTGGAATTGCAGCTGAGCGTAAGTATGCCAAACTTACGGGATATATTACATTGGCTTGCTGGTGGACAGGATACGTTTTAGGTCTTATAATAGTTCCCCCAGCTTTAGATGATTTAATAATAAATATTCTGCCCATTGTAATGAGTTTGATCATACCTGTATCAATAGGAATTTTATTGTGGTATATAGAAACGAAAGTGCGCAAAGATAGGATGAAAAGTAAGTGATAAGTATAAGATTCAAGAATTTTAAATGGAAGTGTTAAAAAAATGAATGAGACAACAGTCAAGGAAAAAATAAACGGGAAGTTAACCCAAACCCCAGAAAAAGTAAAGAAGAGGGGAAGAAAACGTAATTTTGAGGAAATAGTTAAAGAATTCATATCTCCTTACCATGTAAGCACTAATAGATACGAGCTTGAATCTGCATCCGCTGACCTCACTTCGTTACCATCGTATCATTACAAATTTAAAAAAAATTATCTTGCGAGTATAATTGTTCGACCTGCTGATACAGAGAGCTTATCCTTATTAATTAAGAAGTGTTGGGAACTCTCATTACCTATAACAATAAGAGCTGCTGGTACATCTTGCTTTTCCTCAGCAACTCCTGCAAAGGGTGGAGTGATAATCGATATGCGTCGCATTAACAAAGTTGAGCATG
>Ga0209991_10001091_pt1 | contig 12259 bp, 10 predicted proteins | sample ChitaG_FD_183167 | JGI IMG/M metagenome (GOLD analysis project Ga0209991, IMG submission 183167) | Deep subsurface microbial communities from South Pacific Ocean to uncover new lineages of life (NeLLi) - Chile_00310 metaG (SPAdes)... | ecosystem: Environmental > Aquatic > Marine > Oceanic >...
ATTCGATCTGGCCTTTCGATCTTTCTCACTTTCCTTCAGTAACCGGGTTAACTTTTTGACCTGTACTAAGCGAGCACTCCGGTCAGCCTCCGATTCTTTGTACTTGATCACCAAATCTTGGAATTGACTACTCAAGTAAAGCAAGGCCTGAATCAATCGTCCTTCCGGTGATTTGATCAATGATTTTTGGATTTCATCAGGCGAGTGTTTCACCAAACTAACTCGACTGGCAATAAGAGACATGTCGTAATGGGAAAAAACTGCCGGTACGAATTGCACAAAGTCGCATCCCAACCGTGAAAAGAATTCACAGATGGAACTTGCGCTAAATAAATAAAGGTGTCGTTTTTTAGCCTTTAACTGTTCTAAAAAAGGATCATTTTGTTCAACTAACTTATTGAAAGACTTAGCTTCTTGGAAACGAGGTGTTTGGATAAACAGTATGCCGTCACGTTTGAGCAAGTTCAAACAGTGGCGTAGAGTTTCCGTCGGGTTGGGAAGGTGTTCCAAAACGTCCATCATGGCAATGATATCCAGAGAATCCGGCTCTATCTTCTGATTTTCCACTGGTCCTAGAAGTGTCGGTATCCCGAAAATTTTCCGTGCGTTTTCTACCACCCAAGGGCTAAGCTCCAGACCTGTGGCATCAAAACCGGCCCATCGCAGTAAAGCTACGAACCCGCCGTGGGCACTTCCCAGCTCCAGAGCTTTACAAAGGGGCAGTTTGTAGTAGAGGATTGTATTTAGCCAGTGTACACAGCGCTCCGACAAATCGGTCTGGGCACGATCCAGAATATTGGGATAGCCAAGGTCTTTTTCCTGATGGGCAAACCAATAGTCGCGTCCGTAAAAATCCGCATCATCGTCTTTTACCTGTTGCCGGCTAACTTCCAAAATTTCAGCTGCGATTAGCGTTTCACACGCTGAACACCTCAGATAACCAGGCGAAAAAGGGACTAACGCTTTATTCCCACACCAACACTGTTTGATCTTTTTCATTTTGGCCTTTTTCATTGGAAACCTCCTCTATTTTTACTACCAATTTTGGGGATCAGTGCCGTCTCTCTCAAAAAGCGAGTTCTTGCCAATCATACTCATTGTATTAACTGGTTTTTTATTATTTATACGCCCGGTATGCATTTTAATCTTTCAGTACTCTGTGAAAAGAGCAAAAATAAATGGATCTTTGATACATTACTAATTTAATTACTTTTAACGCAATTGCATCCGAAACATTCACGATATAACAAAATAATAGAACAGAGGTCGGGATCCTATAGTTTCAAACCAATATTTATTTTCTCTGACCATATCAAAAATAATTTTATAACTACCCTTATCTAAATACTGTTTCTTTATTACAAAGGTAGTTTCAAATGAATCTCCTACTCCTATGACATTTTCAGGGAGTTCCTTCTTGAGCTCTAGAACAGTGGATGCGGTATCATCTTGGGTATCAAAAATCCGACATCCTATACGAAGCACTTCGTCTGTTGTTCTTCTCCATTTGAACGTGCCGGTATTTGAAACACGTATTAAAAAGTGTAAATCTTCTTTATCAGTAAAAGAAATGGCGTCTATTTGAGCCTTATACGAAAAGTCACTGTGTTCATTAATTAAACCGCGTAAAAACTGTATATCTTTCCACTCCCAAAGCCTCTCAAGAGTTAAATCTATGCTGACAGGCAATGAATTCCAATAGAGCACGTCTGCACGCATGGCTCCCCTAAAATGAACAAAAAAACTAAATATCAAAAAGCAATAAAACAGCCCGTTATAAGCCCATCTCTTTATGCCCTTGAGCATCCTTTGGTATCTCAAGACCGGAAACAAGAAGTAAATAAGATAAGGAATGATGTCGGAAAAATAACGTGGTCCAAATGACCACCCTGCCCACCAACGAGGGAATGTTCCAATCATCAGCCAGTGAAAAAAAATAATACCGAGCACGTATCTATCAAGAATCTCAAACTGATGATGCTTAATTTTTAAAAATATTCCTAATAATACAAAAAAGAATATCGGGGAAAATATAAATAATCCGCGAGAAGGGCTGAACAAGACACCAAGCAATCCCTCTGCAAAATTTCGACCCGGCAATACTGCCTGGCTTATATAAGTTGGAGAAATCATTGATTCATAAGTAATATAATTAAAGACGAAAAATATTCCCAAAATAAAGACTAATCCTGAAAAATAAAACACAAAAAATCTCCTGTAATGTAAAAAAATAAAAAGCGTGAAAAGAATAATTGAAACAATATTTGTCGGACGAATTATGTAAGAAAAGGCCAAAGGAATGCTGGCTAATGGAATTAAGTATGGCGTTTTTCTTGACCGTAATATAATCAGGAGAGTTATTGCTAGCATTAACATTGACGGCCCGTGCGGCCATAACGCCCGGCTTGCAGTTGACCAAGCTGCTGTACAAAAGGCAAAAATGAAGGTAACCAATAATGCGGATTTCACACCCAGGGAGTTTTTTGCAGTGAAATAGATACATAATGCGGTTAGTGCAACCAAAATAGAGGCTATAAAGACTTCAACTAGACTGTGGGCTGTAATCGGGTCGATGGAACCAAATGGGAGATCCACACGATTTCTTATGTATTTTTCAAATGAAGGAAAAGAGCTCACAAGGAGCGGCAATATCTTATCAGCCAAATAAACAAAGGGGACTGACAATATAGACGCACCCAGTGGATAAGAAAAATAGTAATGCCCATTCAATTGTTTCACACAATAAAACTGGTTTTTTTTTGCTTGAATAATTTCTTCGTATTCATCCAAATCAATGTTACATTCTTTTATAATACTCATTGCGGTGTGTATGGAATAGGCTGAGTCTCCTGAAGTAATATTGGTGCTAAAAAAATGGCTGAGAAGCACAATAACAAAAATACTCACTAAAATACTTGCTGAAAATATTTTTGTTTTATATTTAATATTATTATTTGAATGTGGCATGCTATAGATTGCCCTTATTCTATTTGGAGGTTGAGTTCTTTACACTGTAGATTACAGAATCAATCTCGGTCTCAAGAGACCGTTTAGGACGATAACCCAAATTCGATGCAGCGGCGCTGATATCCGCAACAGAGAAACGTAATTCACCCGGTTGGGCTCGAGCAAAAACGGGTCGAATATTGGAACGGATTCGTTCAATCAAAATCTTAGCAAGCTCATTTACTGAGGTGGCCTGACCCGTACCGAGATTATATATGCCAGGTGGGCCGGAAAGAGACTTAATAGTGCCTTCCACAACGTCGTCTACATGTACAAAATCTCGCCTTTGCTCGCCATCTCCGAAAATAACAGGCTTATCCCCCTGCAACAACCTGGTAACAAAGATCGTGATTACTCCAACATAGGGTGTAAATGCCTGACCTGGTCCGAAAGTATTGAAGTAGCGTAACGCACAAAATGGTATTTTCATTTGGCCTAACACCTGATTACAAATGCGCTCTGCGGCTAATTTGCTGGCCCCATATGGGGATATGGGCTCCTTTGGATGACTTTCTGGGATGGGTTTAGGCGCTGAAGAGTCGGCGTAAATGGCCATGGATGAAGCCAGCATAAATTGGCGCACGGCTTTAGGATTTAGGCATCTAAGAAGATTCAGCGTCCCCATCAGGTTGGTATCCACATCATCGTAGAACATTTTTAAGCTGCCTCGAATTGTAACCTGGGCTGCCAGATGAAAAACACAATCGACGCCTTTAAGCGCCACCTCTGCATCATCGCGACGTCGAACATCTCCTTCTACGAAACGAGCCCGTGGATCAATCGCGCTACGTGTGCCTACTGATAAATTGTCTAAAATGCTGACTCGAAATCCGTGGTCGAGTAATTTATTAACTAAACGGGATCCTATGAAACCGGCACCGCCAGTTACCAGAGCATGTTGGAAAGGTTCTCTCAATTCAAGTCCTTCGGATTGCATTGGATGATATTCGTTCTCTGGATAATTGCACTATCGATATCGTCTTTGGATGTGACTCGGACGCCCGGGAAAATGAGACTATTTTTGATCCTGATGGGATATCTCACAACGGCTTGCTCGCCGATAACGCTGTTTTCAACTGATGCCCCAAGTGGGATCCGGGCGTTTTTTCCGATAATTTTTTTGAGTCTACGTCTCTTCAGTTCCATCAGATTAAGCGCGAGGAGTTCATGGGGAAACGTCAGATTAAGATCGCATCTCACCACAGGTCGGTGGAATACCAAGAGTCCATCATCAATCATGACTTGGATGCTATTGGTGATTTCATATTCGTTGCGCATCGCAGTGCGCGGGGTACGACGGACGGCGTCAAACACGTGTTGGTCGAAGATGTAAACGCCACACCCTTTAATCCGATTGCCTGGGTATCGAGGTTTTTCGATTACCCTGCAGACACGTCCGGATCGCTCTTCGTAAATTGAGAAGTTTCGCATTATCATCTCCGGGTTTTCCTCAATTTTACTCAATAACATGGCGTTAACATTCCCGGACATAACCTCTTCTATTAAAGGGCGCAAATCATCAATGATAAGATATATATCCCCGAGAAAAACAAGGAGCGGTGAGTTGATAAAATCCTCAAGAATGCTTAGGGCATGAGCAGTACCCAGAAGTTTTTGCTGCTCGACGTATCGTAATAACATCCCATACCGGGTGCCGTCGCCCAAGGTTTCCACAATTGCAGAACCTGCGTTGCTACTGATCACGACAAAGACCTCAGACAGCCCGCAATTCTTCATTATCTCAATTTGGTATTCGACGAGAGGTCGGTTGCAGACAGGTAGTATTGGTTTGGGGAACTCATTGGAAAGTGGATATATTCGTGTTCCCTCTCCTGCTGCCAAAATGACGCCACTCATTTTTCGCCCTACTTCTTGCATTTCCTTACCCTTTATTGAGTTTGCAGCTTAAAAGCTTGCTTATCACGTGAATGGCATCAAAAGCACGAATTTTTTTGCCTTCTTCAAATGTTCGGCCAACGAAGCTGATTGGAACTTCAGCAAATCTTGCCCCTTGTTGTGCCAGTCGCGCGGTAAACTCTGTTTCAAAATCAAAACCATTGGCTTGGATGACAAGATTTTCAATAAGCGAGGTCCGATAGATCTTGTAACAGGTCATCAAGTCGGAAATATTTATCCTGTATAACAGCCTGCACATCATCGTCATTGCCCTGTTGCCTAACTGGTTGAAATTTCTCATTTTCCGGATATTACCTTTAAAACGGCTGCCAAAAACAATATCAGCATTATCGGTTAGAAGCGGTTCTAATAATGACTGGTACTCAGAGGGATCATATTCAAGATCTGCGTCCTGGTGAATAACTATGTCACCACTCAGCATGGTCCACAAGTGCTTAATAACGCCACCACGACCAACATTCTTTTCATGAAAAATGATTTTCAGCTTCGGATCTTTACGCAGCTGAAAAAGCAGTTCTCGAGTCCCGTCCGAAGAGCCATCATCTCCTATTAAGATCTCCTTTTCAATACTGATTCTGGCTGACTTAACTTTATCCAAAAGCGGAAGAATGGTGTTGATTTCATTGTATACAGGAATGAGTACGCTTAACTTGGACATGAACTTCCACCGGAGACATTTGTTTGCGATGAATATAGAAATAAGAATAGTGCGATATTCAAGATAAGAATTTGGTTTTTGCGCTTGCCACGATTTACTCTCATTTTTTGTCCAATTTCTGCCTACTGACTTTCACAATCACATATATATTATAGAGGAAATTTATGGGTAATCAAACAGAAATTGCTGGAAAAAGTGGAATCACAAGGAAATCTATGAAACAACCACTTAAAAAGTATATGGAAAAAATGAGGATGTTTCCATGATGATTTGCATTTTAAATTTCTGAATGTTAATTTTATTTAAAACAATTTATGATTAATTCAGTCTTGAGCGGCTTTGTTTTAATTATTTGTCTTGATAAACGATGAAAAAAGTAAAAATCCTTTTATTAAGCGACGACATAATCGGAAAAAATATGGCAGGACCTGGAATCCGAGTATGGGAAATGGCTATTTCATTCTCCAAAGAAAATGATTTTGAAGTTGGGATAGCCTGTCCAGATTTTTCACAAATAGATATTAAGGATTATCCTAAATTAACTTTTTCTAAATACTCCTTACAAAAGGAAGACGATCTTATAAACTTTGCTTCCAAATTCGATATTTTTATCCTCAGCGGCTACATCTTGCATAAATTTCCTCGCTTAGTTAATTGTAATAAATTCATTATTGCTGATCTTTATATTCCCTTTATTCTTGAAAATCTTTTTGTCTATGATTCAGAGAAATTTAAATTAGAAGACCGCCAACTGATACACAACAAGGATCTAAATGTCCTTTTAGATTTGCTTTCAAATTCTCATCATTTTCTCTGTGCCAACGAAAGACAAAAAGACTTTTATACTGGAATGCTGACTGCCATCAATAAAATTAATCCTTTCCTGTTGAAAATCGATAAAAACCTCTCGAAAATATTCACATTAACTCCATATGGAATTAGAGATGAAAAAAAGAAAAAGGATGCTAAAGTTCTCAGAGGTGTGTATCCTGGCATAAACGAATCAGATGTTATTCTAATTTGGGGAGGAGTCATCTCAAATTGGTTTGATCCCCTTATACTTATTGAAGCTATGGAAGAAGTGATTAAGATAAACCCAAACTTTAAGCTTTTTTTTCTTTCCACAAAGCACCCAAATCCTTTGCTCATGAAGTTTCCTAAGGCCGATGAAACCGAAAAACTAGCTTCCAAAAAAAAATTATTAAACAAGTTTATTTTTTTCAATAAAAATTGGATCCCTTACAATGAAAGGCACAACTATTTTCTCGAATCAGATGTGGGAATCTCTACTCATTTAGAGCATTTCGAGACTAGATTTTCCTTTAGAACTCGAATCCTTGATTATATTTATTTTAACCTCCCGGTTATATGCTCTAAAGGTGACTCCTTTGAAAGTTACATTCAAAAAAATTCAATCGGAATCACGGTTATTCCCTCTAACAAAGAAGAACTTAAAAAAGCAATTTTATCCTTAGGGGATAAAAGACTCCGGCAAAATTTCAAAAAAAATATTAAGCGGGTAGAAAAAGAATTTTACTGGGATAATTTGTTAATACCCTTAAAGGAGAAACTGCGAAATTTAGAGATACAATCTGAATTAATGAAAATCAAAGGGGCAGAAATTTTCCCTGAAAAAGAAATTAAAGAAAAATATGACTCTTACGGCAAGCTTATTAAATATTTGAATAAATTTCATCGGATAAAAAAGATTTTGCCATTAGGATTTAAAATCTGGTTAAAGAAATTAATTTATAAGAAGAATTTGTGAAACAAAGCAAAATGATGAACAGAATGATTGAGCAATTAAAACATGAGAAAAGCATCTAAAACAGAATACATAAACTGCCCTATATACCAAAGCAGTGATTATAAAAAAATTCTTACCAAATTTGAAATGAATATAGTTAAATGCAAGAAATGTGGCCTAATTTATGTCAATCCAATACTTCAAGAATCAGAGCTTTCCAGAAGATACACGGAATCTTTTTTCTATGAGGAATATTTGCCAATTTTTAAAGCTACTTCCACCCATTATGACCTTAACATTATCAGAAGCCACTTTTTCCTTTTTCTTCAACTGCTAACCAAGTATTTCACACCTGGGAAAAGACTCCTTGATGTAGGACGTAGTGCTGGTTTCTTTATGAAAGCAGCAGAAAAAATGAGGGTGGGAGGCAGAAGGTGTAGAAATTTCGACTATAGCTTCAGAATATGCTAAGAATATCGTCAAAGTGAAAGTTCATGAGGGCAAATTAGAAGGCCTGCATTTGCCGGCAGAAAAATTTGACCTTGTTTTTTTGATTGATACAATAGAACATTTGATTAATCCTTTAAATACACTGAAGGAAATAAATCGAATCTTAATAAAGAAAGGAATTCTCATAATAAGTGCCCCTGATTATAATAGTTTAAGCCGGCTTTTCTTGAGAAAGAGTTGGGCTGTTTTATCACCTGCTGAACATCTTTCCAGCTTCACCCAAAAAAGCCTTGTTCATATACTTCAAAAAGCGGATTTTTGTGTTTTAGGCATCCGCAATTTGTTACAGTTCAATCCAGAATATACGCATAATAAAAAAAGATTGAGCTATTTTTTATTTAAAAATATATATAAAAGATTAAAAGGACTAAAAATAATTAAAAAAACACAGCTCTTTGAATATGCAGATATAATGGCTACTGAGGAAAAAAACCAAATAAAAACTCAAAATACTTACTATTGCCTGAGTTTAATAGCAAAAATGAAAAGAATAATATATAAATGGATTAAAACGTGGCTTAGAGGAGATATTTTAGTAGCAATTGCTAAAAAAAATATAGCCTCAAGTCAATCAGAAATTGTCTATTTTCCTTATAAACAAGTTTGTGGAACTGATTTTCAAGATATTAATTATAGGGTTCCAAATATTGAAAAGTTAAGAACATATATTAAATTTGAACCTAATGCTGACCTCGACAGGATTCTAAAAAAAATTGTTGATTTCAAGAGGAAAATGAATAGGAGTAGATAACTTGATTAAAATAACGAAAAAGGAAAAGATGAATTTATACATAGATTTAATTCCTTTTACTCCAAAATGGGCTGGCGCTGAAAAATATTCTTTAAATTTCATTAAATATCTGAGTAAAATTGACAACACATACTTTGAACCAATACTTCTCTTAAACCCAGAAAATGAAAATTTCTTTAATTCAGATAAAAAATTTAAATATATCAAATGCTTCATAAATCCTCATAAGAAAATTTCTCGCGTGTTTTATGAGCAATTTATTCTGCCTTTTAAATTAAACAGGAAAAATTCATTATTTTTTTCCCCATCAAATATACTACCGATACCTTTTAGGATCCCCTCTGTTGTAACCATATTTGATTTGCATTGGTATAGCTTAAAGAGTTTATTCCCAAAAAAGGAAAGATGTAAATTAAATTATATAAAAACATTCATAAAATTATCCGCCAAGAAAGCAAGAAAAATAATAACCCTTAGCAAGTACACCCGAAATGATTTAATCTCAACCTTGGGAACTCCTGAAAAAAAAATCGTTATCATTCCCCCTGGGGTGGATGAGCATTACAGAATAATTGACAAGAGCGAAGCTCAAAATTTTGTAATGAAAAAATTTAACATTCTAGAAAACTTTATCTTGCATGTGGGACAGACTCACAGAAGGAAAAATATCCCGTTCTTGCTTAAAATTTTTGAAAAAATGAAAGATGGAAACGCATTAGATTTGGTCTTAGTTGGTCCTCCAGGAGACGGAGAAAAAGAAATTCTAAGACTCATTCAAGGGTCGTGCTTCAGAAAAAATATCCATAAATTTAAAGAATTGCCTGAAAAAGATTTGCTTTATTTATATAATACCGCTTCCTGTTTGGTCTTTCCTTCTCTCTATGAAGGTTTTGGGTTGCCTGTCGTAGAAGCCATGGCTTGCGGATGTCCTGTTGTCTGTTCTAATTCAACTGCCATTCTTGAATCAGCAGGAGGAGCAGCCCTTCTTTGTGGCCCTGATGAGGAAGAGTGGATAAAGGCGATCATGAAGATAATTAATGATGAGAGTCAGAGGAACGAATTTATTAAGAAAGGCTTGGAGAGAGTAAAACAATTATCCTGGGAGAGAACAGTAGAAGATATGCTGGAGACATTTGAAAGCATAAAGTCATGATTTTATAATTGAGAGATAAAAAATATAAATGGCTGAAATTTCAATAATAATTGTGAGTTTCAACTCTCGAATATTTATCAGCAAATGTCTCGAATCAATCTCAAAATGCTTTAAAAGCTTAAGCCATGAAATAATAATCGTCGATAATGGTTCTCAAGATGGAACGATTCATTTATTAAAAGAGAAAAAAGAGATAATACTCGTCCAAAACGGAAAAAATCAAGGATACGCCAAAGCATGCAATCAAGGAGCAAAAATAGCTTCGGGAAAATATCTCTTTTTTGCTAACCCTGACATCGAATTTGAAGATAATATTCCGGACAAAATTTTCATCTTCTTATCAAAAAATAAAGATTATGCAGGAGGTGGTTTTACTCACATCCATCGGCATGGGAAAATTCAGCGAATATGTGCGGGGCACATAGTCAAACCTCTTGATCATTTCTCAGAGCAACTTGGACTTTATGGACTCCTTCCCTCAGTAAGAACGTTTAATGCTCGATTTTTTCCGTTAAGAGGATACAAGACCGATCATCCCGCGGAATTTATTTGCGGGGGATGCTTTCTAATTAGAAAAGAAATTTTTCAAGAATTATCCGGCTTTGATGAAAAATTTTTGGCCTACTTTGAAGATATGGATTTTTGCCTAAGGCTAAAAAATGAAGGATACAGACTTTTCTATTGGGGTTCGCAGCGAATTATCCACTCTCTGGGTACAGAACGAAGGAAGATGTCTCCTACTTCTTTAAAGACCGATTATGCCTCAAGATATTATTATTTTAAAAAACATTATTCCCCTGCATGGATACCTTTTCTCTGGATAATCTCCAATATTGGATTGTTAGCAAGATTTATAGTATTTATTTTTTATTCTCTTTATAAAATTCAATTTTATAACATTGCAAAAAACTATTTTAATGTCTTTCTATCCCATTTGAACCTAGTCTATTATGCTAAATAAATTTATAAAAGAAATCAGTGAAATTTATTCTTTCCGACATCTTCTTTTAAATCTTATTAAATCTGACATCAAAATCCGTTATAAAAACTCTTTTTTTGGTTTTTTATGGCACTTATTAAATCCGTTATTTTATTTAGGGATTTTAGCCCTGGTTTTTTCTCAAATTATACGAATCCAGATGGAGAATTATGTTCTCTTCCTCTTTGCTGGACTCGTATCTTGGAGAATGATTCAACAAACAAGTCTAATTGCCACCCACTCCATCGTAAATAACCAAGAGCTAATCAAAAAAGTTCACACTCCTAAACTTATATTTCCTCTTGCTACGGTTATTTCCCAATTTATTGAGCATATAACTTTGTCGCTTATCCTCTTTATTTTCTTGTTCATACTTAAAGGGAAAATATCACCTGTGCTTTTTATAACTCCCTTCATGATTTTTTTAATTTTTATTTTCTCATTGGGTCTTTCTTTATTTTTTGCAACAATTCATGTTTATATAAGAGATACTCCTCATATGATGGGAATTGCATTCCAAGCTTTATTTTTCCTCACTCCCATTCTCTATCCCCTATCTTTTTTGTCACCCGGTATGGAAAAATTTTTCAAATTAAATCCTTTCTATTATTTTATCGAATATTTTAGGTATCCATTTTATTACGCAAAAATGCCCTCAGGAGAGCTAACGATTATAGTTTGTGCTATCTCTCTTGCAACCTTTAGTTTGGGAATATATACTTTCCTTAGAAACAAAGAGAGCTTTATTTTTCATCTTTGATAACTTGAAGGATTGCATAAACTGGTTACTTAAATGGATAAAAACTTATCTATCAAGACAGAAAATTTAGGGATACGGTTTTTCCTAAAACATGAATATCAAAAAGGCGAAAAAGGGTTAAGAATATTCCAAGGTAGAATAAAAAAGGAAGAATTTTGGGCCTTAAGAAATGTGAATTTTGAAGCAATCAAAGGAGAAGTCTTAGGAATAATAGGAGTTAATGGTTCTGGAAAAAGCACTCTACTAAAGAGTCTGGCAAAAATTTTACCGTTATCAGAGGGAAAATTATGGGTGAACGGAAAAATTGCCCCTCTAATCGAGCTGGGGGCAGGTTTTAATCCTGAACTTACAGGCGGTGAAAACATATTTCTATCAGGGACTTTATTAGGATTATCCAACGAAACAATAAGGAAAAATTATTATAAAACCATAGATTTCTCTGGGCTAAATAAATTCCTTGATATTCCCCTAAAAAATTATTCTTCCGGCATGCTTACAAGATTGGCTTTCTCAATAGTGGCTAATCTCGAGCCAGATATTGTTCTGATAGACGAAGTTTTCGCCGTCGGAGATGAACCTTTCCAACAGAAAAGTTTTGAAAAAATTCTAAAATTTATAGAAAAAGGTTCAACTCTCCTGATTGTCAGTCATGACTTAAACACAATAGCTCGGCTATGCAAAAAAGTCATAGTTTTAAACGAAGGAAAGATACAATTCAATGGAGAAGCTTCCCTGGGCATCGATTATTACAAAAATCTCTTAGAAGGGATTAAGAGCA
>Ga0209991_10001092_pt1 | contig 12257 bp, 8 predicted proteins | sample ChitaG_FD_183167 | JGI IMG/M metagenome (GOLD analysis project Ga0209991, IMG submission 183167) | Deep subsurface microbial communities from South Pacific Ocean to uncover new lineages of life (NeLLi) - Chile_00310 metaG (SPAdes)... | ecosystem: Environmental > Aquatic > Marine > Oceanic >...
GTGTTCTATACTTGAGATCTATGAACCATCCGTTCATCCACCATTCGGGGGCTATGTATTCGTTAGCGAAGGGATCAACAGAAGTATCATCAGTCTGGTCGTAAGTGTCTCCTGCACCTGCATATCCAGGATATTGCAGTCCAACTCCTATCCCCGTGCCTTCGTTGTAGCCTATCATTTCACCGTACTTTGAGAAACCTATGTCCAAGCTCTCTTGAGCATACGGATACAAAGCATAAGTGTCGCTGTCAAGAACTCCTTCAATCCAAACGTAAGCGTCTAAATCCAAGACTTCAGTAGAAACAACTGGTCTCAAAATAGCAAACATAGCTAAGAACGTTGTTAGTGTTAGTGTTATCGCCAACAATTTTTTCTTTGACATTTTCATTTCTATTTTCCTCTTTTTTTACGAAATATATTCGTAGCGACTATAGCTTACAAATTTTCCATTTAAAAGTTTTTCCACATACAAATTCATATCAAAAGTAAAGTTACAGAAACAAACTCAAAAAACTCCATTCACACCTTTTTCCACAAGCAAGCAAAAGGCAGGGAAAAAACGCCATTCTTTCAAAAGAAGACAGATAGGCTCCTGAAGCCACATCTTATAGGTCATTCAAAACATCTAGAAGCTCATTCAAGTGCCGTGTGACCTCCAATCGAGGAACAGTAATCCTCACCAGTTTTTTATCGACGCTTTCAGCAGTTTTTTACCTCGTTGAAGGAAAAAGCGTTAAGACTGAAGTCCTTTCCATTCTTACACGGGTCTGAATCAAAAAAACACCCAAACGGTAAAAACTTCTTTTTCCAATTCATATGTGCGCATAACAATCTATAAATACGTTTATATAACAAACCTAAAGAAAACGTAAGGTCCAGATTGTAAATGGGCAGATGGAACCTTTAATCTAGGTGATGTGAGTGAGGGAAATCTCAGATGTTTCTGAAGGGGGGCAAACCCAATTCTCAACTCTATTTTCTGAAGGTTCCTCGTCTATGCAGAATTGGGATAAACCTGAAGTTGCCATTTTGCTTCCAACCTACTGCGAAGCAGGAAATATTGGAAATTTAATTCGAGAGATTGGAAGTTTAGACATTAATCAATTAATTGTTGTCATTGACGACTCTAGCCCGGACGGAACGGCAGCAATTGCTGAAAAACTCAGAGAAAAGTATAATATTGAATTAGTTGTTCGCCCTAACAAACTCGGGTTAGGCACTGCTATTACTGATGGCTTTCGATATATTCTATCAATGAAAAATCCTCCACACTACATAATTACCATGGACGCAGACTACTCACATAATCCTAAGGACATCCCCCGTCTGATGCAGTATGCAAAAGACGGTTTCGACCTTGTTATTGGCAGCAGATACTGTGCCGGCGGAAGAATCGTTGGATGGAATTCTCTCCGGTACTTAATCAGCCGAGTTGCTAATTTTGTTGCAGTTACAATGTTTAAAATGCGGGTAAACGACTGTACGAGTGGTTTAAGATGCTATTCTCTGCGGTACGTTAAAAACGTAATAGGCGACCTTCACAGCCAAACATATGACATTCAAATTGAAACTGTAAAACAAGCTCAAAGTCAAGGATTCGCGGTTAAGGAAATTCCGATAACCTTTACGAATAGAAAGGTGGGTAAGTCAAAGCTTACTCTTGCTGAGATACGAGGATTCCTTTCTTACATCTTTAAGGCTAAGCTTGGAAAATGGTAAAAGTGTACCTATTAATGTGAAGACACTCCAGTCAAGAATGCTTTCGCGGAACACTTGTATGGTCTGTTGCGAGATTACTTCTCAGTATCTAATTGCATTTATATCTAAGAAGTTTATTGAAAAAGAGGCAGCCCATTAGAAAATTGGACCGTTAGGATTTGGGCTTGCAGAAAGGAAAACTCGTTTCATCCTAAATGATCCAGAAGCTGGAGCCATAATGAGACGTCTAATGCCAACGTAGCGAACGTGCACACATGGCGTTGAAAATTTTTATATACGAACAACTCACGAAGAGTTTGCATGTGTGAATGCGTTTTGAAGACGATGATCGGGATTCCAGCGTTTAATGAGGAAAAGAACATAGGCAAGCTTTTGGATTTTTTGATCATGGATATTCCACAAGAAATTGAGACAATATGTGTCGTATCCTCGGGATCAACGGATGGAACAGACAGAATTGTAGTTTCGCGCCAGAAAAAGGACTCGAGGATATATCTTATCGTGGAACCTGTGAGAGGAGGGAAAGCTTCGGCACTGAACATTATTCTAGGTGAGGGAAAAGATTACGATGCAATCGTTTGCATAGACGCGGATCACTTGCCTACCCAAAACTCGATTAAATTGCTGGTTGAATCTTTGAAAGACGACAAAGTAGGTGCAGTTTCAGGAAGATTAATTCCTGTTGACAACCCGAGCGATTTTGTAGGTTTTTGTGTCCACTTGACGTACAACTTACACCATTTGATTTCCTTGGATGCACCTAAGATAAGTGGTGAGTGTATGGCATTTAGAATGGGGGTGATACGGGAGATTCTGTCTACCGTAGTCAACGAAGATGTATATATCCAAATGCTTTTCGCAAACAAAGGATACGAGATAGGATACTGCCCAGAGGCTAAAATGCGTATGAAAGGTCCGTCAACAGTTACAGAGTTCTTTCGGCAGAGACAGAGGATTTTCATTGGTCACCATCAAATAAGGCACCTTTTTGGACAGGTAGCTTCAACAATGAAATGGCCCGGTTGGAAAACAGTTCTTAGAGCATGCCCAATTAAGGGAGTAAAAGGGAAATTCTACCTCTTGGCTTTCATCGCTCTGCAGGGATTCGCTCTGCTCCTTTCCATTTGGAATTTTTCCACCGGAAAAGTCCCGTATAAATGGTCAATGATTGAAAGCACAAAAAGTGTAACAACGTAGAAAAACCGAACTATCTGGGGCATGTCAGCTTTGATACTAATTGTTTTTCATCATCCCTATCTTGACATCGGAGGGGTAGAGAGAAGGTTTCTTAACGTTATGAAGCGGTGGGAGACCCTCCGCATCGAATTTCGCATCATCGAGTCTCAACAGGCACTTCATCCTTATTCGCGTCGAATCCCCACATTGCTGAAGAAGGATACACCTTCTACATATATTATCAGGGGTTTGATTTTTGGGCTGCTGTCAATAGTTCTGTCCTTGAAAGACCGTGGTTTCGATGTGATTTTGGCGTACAACAACGATATCTTCAGCGTAGCTTCAGCCTTTATCATCTCAAGGATTAGTCATAGACCATGTGTTGTCCTTATCCATCACTATGATGTTATTGATGGTCGCAAACTAGTTGAAAGCTTCGTCGAGACATACAACTTGTTGAGAAGAATAGGGTACGGAGGCCCCTTTCATTCGATACTTAAAGCCTTGTCCACAAAACTAGCGATGACGATAGCTGGAAAATGCCAAGCTACCATTTGCGTGTCTAAAGCATTTGCCAAGCTCTTTCCAAACTCTTATCTCTCTTCGAATGCCGTGAAACACAGCCTAATGAATATGGCTGTCTTGATAAAGAAAGAGTATGAAGCGTGTTTTGTAGGTAGGCTGGACGTTAGAAAGGGCATCATGGAGCTAGTGGATGTGTGGAAAAGAGTGGTCGATATATTCCCTGATGCCAAGCTTGCAATTGTCGGACATGCAAACGAGCGTACACTAATTGATCTGACGCGGATTATTCGAAGCTACAGTTTAGACAAGAACATAGTCTGTCTGGGACGTCTGAGCGACAAAGAAATGTATGACACAATTATGAAGTCAAGGCTATTCATTACACTGAGTACCTCCGAGGGCTGGGGCATTGCTATTGCAGAGGCCTTAGCATGCGGAGTTCCGGTCGTATGTTATGACATAATAACTCTTTACGAACAATGGAATATGTGCCCTTACGTAATCTTCGCCCATCTTCACGATATGGAAGATGCAACCAAGAAGATCGTAAACTTTCTAAGTTCACGTGAGCCTGATTTTCACGAGATAAAAAAATGTGTACAGAATCTCAGATGGGAAGATGTCGCTCTGAGGGATTTGGAAATTTTGAGAAAGATAACTGAAGAGAATGGAGCTAACTCAACCTGATTGTTTTCTGTCGTTCTTAGCGGAAATTTTGACGACTTGTATTGTGGTGATTCCGAGAATACCTTTCCTGGTTAAAAAGTCACAGATGATGTCATCGAGTATATCTGTTAGTCGAATCGATGGCATAAGATTATATACTTGAATTGGTAGTGCACCGCTTTGTCTGATGTCAAATTTTCTCCATATCTCTTGGGCTTGAACTAAGCTCTTGACGAAGCCGATGGTGACGTCAGAGATGTGACCAACATTGTATGCAAATATCCTGTCTATGGCTTTTCTGAGTGGAGGAAATGTGGATATGATCTTGTATAAGAAGGAATGGCCGGGAAAAGAAAGCGTCAAAAACGTGTTGGTTACATCTAGTAATTCTTTTAGCGCTCTGGTATAATTTGGGACGTGTTCTAGAACTTCTGAGCAGAGCACCAAGTCGAAAGCTCGTTTCTTGAAGGGCAAAAATTCGGCGTCGCACAGTATGAACTCTGCGTTTGGATTTCTAAGTTTGGCCTTTTTGATGTATCTATGAGAGATGTCCACGCCCACACAATCAATATTACTGCGTATGTGCGAAACAAGGTTTATGTAATAGCCCTCTGCGCAACCCACATCTAGGAAAGTGGAGACTTCGGGGTTCTTTAGGCATTGACGGATGTATGAATTTACATGCATTAGCCTCTTTCTGTGCCACCAGAGTCTGGCGTTCTTTGAACCAGAATACATGCGAGCCTGATGATTGATACGGCGAGCCTCTTTTTCGTAGAAGTCTCGCAACGCTCGCTTTGATTCGGTGCTCAATGTCAACTAATTCTGATCTCCACTTCATCTACGTATACAATGTTTTCGATGCCATCTGAATCATAGTTTACTATCTGTACAAAAAAAGTATCTGGAAAATCGCCATCAAACATGGTTCTCCAGATTTGGACTAAATTGAATTTCAAATACCCTTCGCATGTTGGTATCAAAAGAGATGTCGGCGGAATTGGTATCATTCTATTTGTTGTTAAGTAGATCTGTTTCTTCCACGTTTGGTCAGATATTATTATCATAAAAGCATCTGAATCTCCAAATCCTTTAACCTGACTTGCATAAAGAGACAATGTCACATTCGACGCATTCCAGTAAAGGTTGACAGTTTTTATTACCGAACACCAATATTGGTGTGCAGTCGTTTGCGCTTTTATCACTAGGCTATGTTGGCCACAGTGTGCATAAAGGTCGGTTATTTCAGCGGATCCAAAGCCGTTGCTCTCTCCTTTCATAGCGTGAAATCCCCATCCGTCTAGAGATGGCCCAAAACATTCGAATTCGTCACGGAGAAAAGCACTATGGTTGGAAAAGAAATGGCCTACATTATATCCTACTGCAACCGTGTCTATATGGGCGATATTTTCGTTTCCGTCGCTGTCGTAGTTCAAAACTTGAATGAAAAAAGTCTTTGGTAATGACTGATTGTAAAAACTTTGCCACAACTCGCTCAAGTCAAATTCGAAATATCCTCCACTCTTAGATAGAAAAACAGGATTACTTTTAACTGGAAGATTCTGGGTTCTAAAGTAAATTTGATTTTTCCAAGAATCATCGGATACAATGAACATCAAATCGTCTTGGGGTCCAAATCCACGTATTGGTTTGAGATAGAATGAAATGCTGATGTTCACAGGCTGTGGCGTGTAAATCTGGCGAACAATTGAAGTCCACTGTGGAATGCCTGAGGATTTTGTTGTTATCTTGGCACTATGCTCCCCTTCAAAAGAGTGTTCGGCAACGATATGACAACCATTTGTTTCGGAAGATTCTGAGGCGTTGCGAGGAGCAAGGTTCCACCCTTTGCTTGAAAGATCGGGACCTTCGAAACTGTCTACAAAAATAAGCTGAGGGTTCGTGTAAAGAAAACGGAAAAGATAGGCGGTGCCAAATCTTTTTGTAAGATCAAAGTTGGGGTTGCCGAGAAAAAGGTAAGGGTCCCACTTGGTTTGATTAAAATCCGCATGAGCTAAAGCACTCTTCTTGCTTCCCACGTACACGTGAGTAATGTTTTGGTCAAGCAAGTATTGATAGACTGTCTGATTTAATACTCCGTTTGCCAAAAGATCTACAACTTGTGCGTAGCTCTGGCTTAAATGGTACCCAGAAAGAGGATAAACTATCTTTTTATGAGAAATAGAGGGAATAAATAATCCCGGTTCAAAGGGATTGACCAAAACGGTGGTGTTGATAGGCAGATTATTCTTCATCCAGATCATGAGGTCATAATCATCTTTACTTGTAACCGCAAATAGTCCACAATTATCCATAATTAGTTGCGGATCTTCCGCGAGTCTGTAATAAACAAATGGAGCGTAAATGGGCACAAATATCATGAGTAAAACAATGAGCGAAACGAGTTTCTTTGAATTAAATGAAGGTTTGATTTTCAATATAAAAAGTTTCCATTTTTTATAGATCCTGAAATTGAGGGATCCGATTAGTAGTATGAAAGAGAAATAGATCAAGAGTGTAAAACGCATATAACGACCTAGAACAACTGTTTCTGGTATTAGAACTTGCAATAGTATAAGTAGGATGTTAACACCTATCATAATTACAAGCAAGCTTTCGCATTCTGACACGACTTGATGCTTGAGAGTAAAGCTGAAGACAAGCAAAACTCCAACCATGCTTAAACCGATAAAAATAACTCTAGGTATACCATAAGGGGAAATGTTAACCTGAGAAAACATAGTCAAGAGGAAGTTTACCACATCAGCAAACATGACAGGAGGAGGCCCAATGGGTAGAGGTGTCTCGATGACATTTCCTATATCTGTTGGAAGTCCAATATTATGACCTGGGAGACTGTAATATCTTACAAACCGAATATAAAAGGGAAGACCTACAATACCAATTGCAAATAGTAAAAAGAAAATCTTGCCAATTTGCTCCTGTAATATCCTGAGGGTGATTCTGTGTTTTGCGATTTCGTGGATTCCCCATGTTAACATTAGCAACCAGAAAAACGATAGGTGTACAGTTGCAAGGTACCCAATAAAAACACCAACAACTATGAGAACAGAACACTGACGCCACTTGGTGAAACGTTGTATGTTTTGAGTCCACTTGACCATTGTCAGTGCCACTAGAAAATACGAAAAAGCCATAACAAATGTGTTTCCTCCCCAAGTGATGAAAGCTGGCCACATAGAGACCAGTGCGACCATAAATGCCAAAGAAAGCCCACCCCACTTGAATTTCATATACTCTTTCCCGTAATGATACACAGCTAGAACAGTTATAGCATTGAAGAGGCTTGTAACATGAAAAACAGCTAGCGGTGGAATCATTCCAACCATAAGGGATGCAAAAGCAAAAATTGGAGTGGCACCTTGGGGGAATATTATGGCAGCTGCCATATAGGGTTGATGTGTTTCGGGTATCATCCTATTTTCTATTACGAGTTCAGTGAAGAGCGCATGCAGCGACGTGTCATGAATACTCCCAAATATGAAATTGTTAAGCAGTATACACTGTATCAAAAGTGCGATTAAAAAAAGGGACAAAGTAGGAATCTGATCCACCAAGTCCGACTTACGTATCAAGAATTTCCGTTTCTTATATCTCTTAATTTTCGAATCGACGATCAAGTAAGTTGAAAACGAAGCACAGAAAATGAGAATTACTAAAAGAACCGAATGACTAAAAAGCTGAAGGGGAATTAGCGCCAGAATGTACAGAATGAATCCCCCTAAACAAACGTCAACCACCAACTCCTGTACAAAATCAAGCTTCATCGAAGATCCGAAAACCTTCGAAAAAAGAAACCAAAGAGGCTTTCCAATTAGACCAAGCAATAACATAATAAAAAGGAGTCTCGCAATGATATACAGGATTTCCAACAAGACTCGACCCATCTGTTATCTCGATTCATTACCTTAAAATCTTTACCAGTCATTTTGAAAAAGCAAACCAGTGAGCTATCCTCCAGTTCATTTCTTGTCAGTTTTTCAGCCAAAGATTAAAATCCTTGAAGGGTCTGAAATTCCCGAGGAATAGAAAGAAGTAAGAGGGAAATAGGTATGCCCAAGGTACTTGAGAAAAGGATTTATCGGGCTGGCGTAAGAATCCTTAGAAACAAAAAGAGGTTGAAGAGAATCCAGAAACGCCTAGAATCCATCCAAAAAAGGTTGCGAGAAGCTCAAGCGGAACTCCAGTGACCTCGTCCTTGAAAGAAGGGATACATTTGACTGTGGGGTGTGGTGTCCCCAACCGAGAAAAACGGGGTAAGAGGAGTTGGGGAGAATGAAAAAGGAGTCCTCTGAAATTGGGAAGTTAATCTCAGATCATTATAATGGAGAATCTCATTATTATGATGAAACCCGATTTGGGGAAAGGGCACTTATCTCGAGAAGGATAATGGATGAGGAATCTTCTGAATTTCTTTTAAATTTGATAAGAGGGAATTCAGTACTCGAGTTAGGGGTTGGAACTGGAAGATATGGACTGATTCTTTCCGAGAGAGGATATGACTTTGTTGGTATAGACCTCTCTTCAAATATGCTGAAGAAAGCGGAAAAAAAGCAAGCATTTTCTGGGATTGATTTTCAGGTCATTAGGATGGATGCAAAGAAATTGGGCTTTCGTGAAGAGACTTTTGATAATGTGATTTGTATATGTACGTTCGGTTTTCTGCCTAACCCGGAGGACGTGATAAAGGAGGCTTATCGGGCGCTGGTTCCAGGTGGAAGATTTTTAATAACATATCTGGACCGTGATTATCTTCCCTACATGTTTTGGACATGGGTTAACAAGTCACCTAAATACGGATTCATAACTCTCTATCGGTACCAAGAGGTAAGAGAGATACTTGTGAGAAATAACTTTCAGATTATTCAAAAAAAGAGGATCCTTGGTTTACCTTTAGAGTCAGTCTTGTATTCCGTTTATAATCTCTTCCCAGAAAGAATACTCCGTAAAATTCTCAATCGGTTAGGAAAACTGAAAGAAAATGGGCCTAAAAAATTTGTTAGCCCGGCTACTCTAGTAGCTTCAGAAAAAACATAAACAAATAGATAACTCCCTGGGAGAATATCCTCAAATTTCTGTTGTCATACCAACCTATAACAGGAAAATAAATTAACTCGAGTTCTTAAATCCTTAGAAAAATCTACATATCCTTTGGAGAGAATGGAAATAATAATTAAGTCATTCCACAGATGGAACTTCCGCTGAGATATTAAAAAAAAGTTCTCCGATGTTAAAACAATGAGAAAGAGAAAAAACTTGAATCGGCAGTTACCGCGCCATATACACCATAAACGAAGACGAAAGAAAGGTGGTAATCCTACGACGACTTCTCCAGACTCTTCTTCAGACAGGTTTGGATGTACGCATATTTGAAGAGTCTGCTAGGGAACTTAGGGGATGATGTGGTTAGTGTGCTCCATGCAGATCACGGCGAAAAAATTCTTGGAACAAAGGTAGATGGATTATTGAACTATTTAATCAGATAATCATAATTCTTGCATATAAGCTCATAATGTCATATTTTACATCGACTTGAGTTTTTTCCGATGCCAGCAGACCCAAAAGACTAGTTATATACATCGTAATCTGAACAATGGCTAGACTGACAAACAAGAGGGAGGGATTTTTCAAAAATCCTTGTATAAAAGCCCTTTTGAAAGGATTCAAGTGATCTACAATAGCCCTTTTATTCTTCTTAAGATATCTTCTAAGATTGACTGCGTAGTAGTAGTTTTTCAACACAAGTTCCCGGAAGGTTTCAGGCTCCCCCATATGCCACTCAACAGCGTCAACCCTCTTAACAAGGAAGCCTGCCTCTATGAGTCGTCTATGAAGGTCGATATCTTCCCCGATGATAAGTTCCTCGTCAAACCCCTCCACTTTGAAGAAACTCCTCCTTGTGATGAACCTAGCTGCAATGACGGCCTCCTCATCAACCAGAAGCTCGCGCTTATACGCTATAGATCTCGCCCACAATCCCTCCCCACCTGAGCGGTTAACCGTCACCACAGCATCCGCTTTCCCGATTGACTGAACACACTTTTGAACAGTATCTCGCTCCAACACAAAATCCGAATCTATGAAATATAAGATGTCTCCACCAGCATGCTTTGCGCCGAAGTTCTTCTGTGCCGCTCTCTCTTGACCCTTGAAAAGGACTTTAGGCAAGTATCTCCTAGCTATATCCACAGTGTCATCCTCACTAAAGTTGTCGCAGACTATTGTCTCGATGTTTTTGTAGGTCTGACGCCTTACAGATTCGAGACACTGGCCAATAGTCCTTGAAGAATTGTAGGTTGGGATTATTATTGAAACCAAGGGATTCTTAAGGCTTTTAGACCCATTCTTTCTTGTGAATGAACCATATTCTTTGTCAGGTCGTTCTTCTGTGTTCATGAAAATTCCGCTTTCACACTTTTGCATGCATAAACAATTTCAGCAAGAACAAGAGTTCATCTCTCCTTCATGATTGTCCGTGCTGCTAGTCTTACTGCCTGTTCGCTGTTATGTTTCGGCTTCCACCCAGTCTCCAACAGCCTCTCTATCGAAAGATACATTGTTTTCACGTCCCCTCGCCAGCCACGACCACCCTCAACGCCACCCGTGAAGACAAACTCCACGTCACGAAGACCCAACTCCTCCACCACAACCTCTCCAATTCCACCAACCGTAACTTGATCTACAGAACCCACATTGAAAATTTCGACTCGTTCCTTACTCTCCAAGAACCTGCGAGTCAAACCGAGAACAGCCTCTATGCAGTCATCAATCCATAGATATGACTTCTTCTGGGTTCCATCTCCCAAAATCTCCAACCACTTGGGATCAGCCCGAAGCTTCTCAATGAAGTCTACTATAACGCCGTGACCACTACGAGGACCAACCATGTTGGCAAACCGCAAAATCAGAGCCCTAAGCCCAAAGGTCCCCGCGTAACTACAAGCCAAACCCTCGCACCCCAGCTTGGAAGCACCGTACGTAGAAATGGGGATCAAAGGTCCATAGCTCTCAGGTGTGGGTAAAACAGACGCCTCACCATAAACCGTAGAAGTAGAAGCAAACACCAGAGTCTTAGCAGTTTCACTCCTTCTCATAGCCTCCAAAACATTAAACGAACAAACCAAATTCTCCCGAAAATGAACGGAAGGATCTGTCTCGCCCACACGAACCTCAGGATTCGCAGCAAAATGAAAAACAACCTCAACCCCAGCGACCGCATCATCAGCAACTTCAGCGTCCTTCAAATCACCTTGAATAAACTTGAAACGCGTGTTATCTAACCATCGCCTGATATTCTTCAAACTACCAACAGCCAAATTGTCAATAACAACTACGCTCCACCCTTCTCTCATTAGACGATCTACAAGATGGCTGCCAATGAACCCTGCACCACCTGTAACCAAAGCCTTACGATGCGCAGAATTCATGACATCACCGCCAACTTAGGGTTTTCCCCTCACTTTCATGTCACTATCCTAATAGCTTATTTCAGCTTATTTCTGTTTCATTCGTTTATGTTTCTGGGACTCCTCGGCAAGACACGCATGCAAGCATGTAGCTTGTACATCTGCATAAACAGGTTTCTGAATTAATAATCGCCTTAATACACGTAGTCATCATATTGAATCCGCCCTCCTATGGATTCTTCTCTGCAGTATTCTTGTACAGCCAAGAAGCTAACGACAGCCTGTTTCTATTACCCTCCTTTCTCACAGTGAGGACTCCTCGACTTGCCAACCTTGTTACTACTCTATGAGTTTTCACTTTTGAGAGCCCCGTTGCCCACCTTACATCCTTTTGCAGCGCGGTTCCGCCTTCTTTCCAAATTGCCATGCAAACTTCCTTCTCATCTTCACGTAAGACTTTCATAGCTCCCTCAAAAGAAGCTGGAAATCCTTCTTCGACGTTGAATGCCTGGTCTTTTTCAATCACAATTTCAGGGAATATTATCGAGTATGTTACCACTCCGATGGTAAGAAACATGAATGCAGCGCCAATTATCACCAACATAGAGGCTCTTAATAATGAACTTCCTTGAAGAAAGGGGATAGAGGCTACCATCACAAACGTTAGGATAACGTAAAGAACCGCAATGACCTTCCTTCGCCGCAATCCTAGAACCTCAATCTTAGTTAGAACTCCAAGAATAA
>Ga0209991_10001093_pt1 | contig 12242 bp, 12 predicted proteins | sample ChitaG_FD_183167 | JGI IMG/M metagenome (GOLD analysis project Ga0209991, IMG submission 183167) | Deep subsurface microbial communities from South Pacific Ocean to uncover new lineages of life (NeLLi) - Chile_00310 metaG (SPAdes)... | ecosystem: Environmental > Aquatic > Marine > Oceanic >...
CAAGTGCATCGCGGTCCGCTTCGCTCGCACCGCTCAGCGAATAGGCTGTGACGCGGTTAGCATTGATGGTTTTGAGTGCGCCGGACACCCCGGCGAGGAAGATGTTACATCCCTTGTCCTGATTCCGCTGACCGCCGACGCTGTGGGAATTCCTGTTATTGCCTCTGGAGGCTTTGGCGACGGGCGCGGTCTTGTTGCCGCTCTGGCGCTCGGAGCAGAAGCAGTCAACATGGGTACCCGTTTTATGGCCACCAAAGAGGCGCCGGGACATCCGAAGGTGAAGGAACTGTTAATCACGGCATCGGAGCGTGATACAGTATTGCTGTTGCGCTCGTTCCGCAACACGATGAGGGCACTGAGAAACCCCACGGCTGAAAAGGTGCTCGAACTGGAAAAGCAAGGTGCCGATATACATCAGCTGGAAACACTCATCAGTGGCAGAGCAGGGCTGGGACTACTCGAATCAGGCGATGTCAACAACGGCTTGCTTAGCGTTGGGCAGGTAGTAGGCCTCGTTCATGACATTCCGACTGTCAAGGAGTTGATAGACAGGATAGTCAAGGAGGCCGAGGAGATTGCCTCCAGCCTGGCAGGTGCAAGCATTTTCAGGCCGTCGCGCAGGCTGACCGATGTCAGCGAGTGAGCAGTGAATGCTACAACCTGTAGAAAGACGGGGACCATTGGGCATCACGTGCGAGCAACCCAGTAATGTATATGTTCACCTGATACGCCGAACAGACAGCCTAGGTATCTCTGGCGGGCACCTCAAAGGTGCCTCGCCTATAGGATCAGGTTCTGCAAGCTACCCACTATCAGTACCGCTACTATCATAACCCCGATAGCTTTAAGCACGTCCCTTGCCCCCAGCTCTCGCGCCAATACCACAAAAGTGGCCACGCAAGGGAAGAACATAGCCAGGACTGTACTGCTGATAACAAGTTGCTTGGCGGTCAGAGCCAGGGGAGCTAGCATACCCATGGCTACATCCTTACGCAGCAAGCCAACGACCAGGGCTGTAATTGTCTCTTTAGGCAACCCCCACAGCCCGGTCAATATCGGGGCGGCGATATCAACAATGGCATTGAAAACTCCTAAAGTGTATAGGATGTTTACCACTAATACAGTGCCGAGGACTATGGGCAAAGCTTCTTTAATGAAGCCAGAGACCCGTAGCCAGAGCTTTTCACCAATGACCCGCCACGGCGGCAAGCGGTAGGGGGGAATCTCGACCAGAAGTTCCGGGTTGAACCCACTGACGGCACGATTAAGGATCAGCCCTATGATAACCCAGGATATGAACAGACTGCCGTAGACCATAGCTACGTATGCCACCCCTCGCTGCCCTACCAGTCCGATGATCATAGCCTGCAAAGCGGCACAGGGAACGCCAATAGAAATCAAGGTCGCTGCAATAAACCTTTGTTTACGGCTCTCCAGGATACGTGTCGCCATAACCGCAGGCACATTACATCCAAGCCCAAGGATAGTGGGTATGATGGCATAACCGTGTAGCCCCAACCGGTGCATGATGGTGTCCATCAGTACCGCCAGGCGGGGCAGGTAGCCAACATCCTCCAATATGCCCAACGCCAAATAAAAAGAAACGATATACGGCAACACCGCAGCGAGGGGCATGTAAAGCCCAGTGCTAAGCAAACCGAAGGACTGAAAATAGTCAATTTCCCCCCCAATGAGGTTACCTATCAAGACGTTGTGCCAGAAACCCCCTGACCCTAGAGCAAGGCTCAGTTTCATTAGCAGCGGTGTCCACAGCCCTTCAAAGAGGGGCTCGGCTAAGTAGCCAATGATTCCTTCGCCAACGAATCGGATGAACCAGAAGGTGACAAAAAGGACCAGCAGGGCAATGAGCACCCCACCTACCGAATGATTGCTGACATCTTCCAGCTTCTCATACCAGGTATGATGGCGATGGCTCAATGATTGCACCTGGCTCACGACGTTGCCGACCCCTAACCACCGCTCATCACTACCGGAATAAGTGTGAGCGTTCTCTGACACCTTCGCTTCCGGCAGACGCGCGATTAGTTCCCTGATGCCCTGGCCGGTTACTGCCACGGTGGGCACAACCGGCACCCCAAGAAGTTCCTCCAGCCTGGCAATGTCGATATCTATGCCGCGGTGACGAGTATCATCCCACATGTTGAGGGCAACTATTAGTGGAGTCTCTCTCTCCAGCAACTGCAAGGTTAGATTAAGATTTCTCTCCAGATTGGTGGCATCAACAACATTTATGACCAGGTCTCCATCTTTGAGCATCTCCACTGCTACCTCTTCCGCCTTAGAACCTGGTTCAAGGGTATAGTTGCCGGGGACATCGATAAGCTCAGCTTGCTCTTCTCCTAGCTTCAGATACCCTTGGGTGAACCCCACGGTGGTGCCAGGATAGTTGGAAGCGATAATGCGCGTACCAGTCAGTCGAGAAAAAAGGGCGCTTTTGCCCACATTGGGATTACCTACAAGCAGGATACGCATCATCCTAGGAAGCTCGCGGTAGATACTTCTGTACGTCGATTATTATTTTCCTGGCCATGCCAAAACCAACGGCCACCTGGGCATTATCCACCCTGAGAATAACCGGACCGCGAAATAGCGTAGAACTCACCTTGGTCACTTTCTTCCCTGGCCTGACACCCAAAGCATCCAGACGCCGAATGAAGCCATGTCCTCCCAGAACCTCAACCACAGTACCTGTCTGTCCGGTCCTCATCTCTGCCAGGGTCAATTGCTCATTTCGATTCATGGTCATAGATTATCCTCTGTCCTTAATAAGTTAGCCTTGTTTAACTCACGAATTTCAAAAAAAATTGCCGTTTTTATTTCCTTTTCTTCACACCTCTGTTCCGGCAATCTTGAGGGAGTTCCCCGTGCTCTAAATAATATTCATACCTGCTGGGGAAATTAGCCCCTCCCAGTGGACAGGCCTCTATAAACTCCACAAACGTTGTCAGTCTCTCCATACTCAAGGGGCTAATGACGTGCTCAATCTTGCAGGCATCTTCCTCAGCTAGATCCTGATCAATGCCCAGGGCCTGAGAAAAAAAGCGGGTCAAAGCCTCATGGCGGCGGATCACATCACGGGCAACCTTATCACCTTCGGGGGTGAGCTTTATGTGGCCATATCTTTCATGCTCCACAAGCTCCTGCTCCGAGAGTTTCTTCAGGGCGGAGGTAACACTAGGCATCTTAACTCCCATCATTTCGCTGATCTGCTTTACTCTTACCACCTTCCTTCCTGCACCGAGTTTGGCTATCGTCTCAAGATAGTCTTCCATGCTGGCGGTCTGCTCTCTCTGCGCTTTTTGTCCTTCCATTTGCCTGCCTCCAGGATTGTTAGACATGTCTAACAATCATAACTGAAATTCACGTTCGCTGTCAAGTTCTTGTCGGGCTTTTACAAAAAGCAAATGTGTCAATTTTGGTCGGGGTGAGAGGATTTGAACCTCCGACCTCATGGTCCCAAACCATGCGCGCTAGCCGCTGCGCCACACCCCGTATTGCATGATTGCCCGCAGAACTCCCGTACTAGATCAGGGGCAACTACCTACCAACTATTTTAGATTGAAATCCCGCCGGCCGCAAACGCCGTCTTTGTTCTTCTCAGGAAGTGGTTTCCAACACTGTACTTCAGTATTTGGATCCCCTTGGCAAACAGGGCTGAGCGCCTACAGCTCTCCGGCAAGGTAGTCATCAACAGAAAAACCATCGAAAACGACAAAATCGGTTTCCGACGGAATCTTGCCCGTGGGACACAAGTTGAAGCAGGCCTGGCAGGTGAGGCAGGCCCTGGCCTTCTCCGGGAAGAAGGCTGCCCTCCGGTCTATCCCTCGTCCCATGAAACCTATGGCGTGTTCGCCGACAACTTCATTGCAGTAGCGTACACATTGTCCGCATAGAATGCATCTCGTTGGCTTCGCTCTGAAGCGGGACTCAAACCTGTGGATATCGGCACGGTATTCCTTGCCTATCTTCTTGATTTCCCCAGCGACCTCTCCGTCGACCATTATCGTGGGGGCAACCAGTTCAATGATAACCTTCCGAATCTTGTCTATCCTGGGAGAGCGCGTCCTCACTACTAACCCCTGTTCGACGGGAAAGCCACAAGACGCTACTACTCGGGTTTTCCCTTTCTTTTCCACCTCCACGCTGCATATTCGACAAACACCGCAAGGTTTCAGTTTCTCGTGATAACAGAGCGTCGGTATCTCAATGCCAGCCTCTCTCGCTGATTCCAGTACGGTCATCCCTTTTCTCGCTTTTACTTCCTTCCCGTCTATCTGCAGAGTTATAGTCATAGACATTCACCTCTTCTTCTCACGGACAACTCTGGTCCCGGGAGCCGGGGGCGGAGGCAAAGGCTCTCCCGAGATTCTCCTTACGGCACTAAACCGAGGAGGACAAACTTCAAAACAGGTATTGCACTTTATGCATTTCTCCTGCTCGATCCAGTGGATGATGCTCTTGTCCCCACAAATCGCTTCAGTAGGACAGCTCTTGCGGCAAATCATGCAGGCGGTACATTTAGCGGGGTCAATGTAGTAAGCAGTGAGAGCCTTACAGGCTCTTGCCGGGCAGCGCTTGTCCTTTATATGAGCCTCGTATTCATCCCTGAAATACCTCAACGTGGTCAGGGCCGGGTTGGCAGCGGTGCTGCCCAGGGCACACAGGGAAGCATCCTCCATTACTTCTGCTATATCTTCAATGGCCTCTATGTCTCCTTCTTTACCCTTCCCTTCACAGATATCAGTTAGAATCTCACGAAGCATTCGTAGTCCTTCACGACAAGGAATACACTGGCCACAAGATTCTTCACAACAGAAGCTGACGAAATACCTCGCTATATCAACCATGCAGGTATCCTCATCCATAACTACCATCCCACCAGAACCCATCATAGAGCCAAGTTTGGTGAGTTCATCGAAATCAATCGGAGTGTCCAAACAGCGCTCGGGAATCACCCCTCCAGAAGGACCTCCTGTCTGGACCGCCTTGAATCTCTTCCCCTTCGGTATCCCTCCGCCGATATCATAAACTAGCTGTCTCAAGGTCATGCCCATTGGCACTTCCACAAGCCCGGTATTATTCACCTTGCCCACTAGCGAGAAAATCTTGCTTCCTTTGCTTCCTTTCGTACCGACGGAGTTGAACCACTCAGCCCCCCTATTGATAATAGCGGGGACATTTGCCCAGGTCTCCACATTGTTCAAGCATGAGGGTCTTCCCTTGATCCCGCTTACCGCAGTGTGGATGTATTTCATCCTGGGTTCCCCCACTTTGCCCTCGATAGCACTCATGAGAGCCGTTGACTCCCCGGAAACAAATGCCCCTGCCCCCCGATGCATAGTCACCCCAAAATCAAACCCTGAGCCGAGTATGCCTTTCCCCAGAAATCCGTATTCCTCGGCCTGCCTGACAGCTTGAATCGTGTTCTGGTACGCGATGGGATACTCCTGTCGCACGTAGATGAAGCCTTCCTGTGACCCCATGGCATAGGCACCAATAGTAAGTCCTTCCAATACAGCGTGCGGGTTTCCCTCCATGATAGACCTATCCATGTAGGCCCCGGGGTCGCCTTCATCGCAATTAACAATCACATACTTCAGTCCGCGGGAGGCGTTCCTCGTGGTTTCCCATTTTATTCCTGTGGGAAATCCTCCCCCTCCCCTGCCCCTTAAGCCGGATCTCTTAATCTCCTCGAGAACCTGCTCAGGAGTCATTAGAAACAGGGCCTTTGATAATGCACTATATCCGCCAAGGGCTATGTAATCGTCTATCTCTCCGGGATCAATATGCTTGTTGTTCCCGAATACGATGCGCACCTGGTTCTTGTAGAAGGGAATATCAGGTGCCTTGGCTATCCTTTCCCCCGTTACGGGATCGTTATAGAGTAGTCTCTCGATAACTCCATCACCAGCCAGTGTTGTGGAAACTACTTCCGGCACATCCTCGAGCTTCACTCTCACATAGCAAATCTCCTGAGGAAAGATAACCACAACCGGCCCCTGCTCGCAAAACCCATGACATCCGGTCGCCTTAGCTTCTACTACCGAGCCTCCTGATCCCTGCTTCTTGAGTTCGTCAGCGAATCTCCGGAAAACCTCTAATGAACCATAGGCTTGACAGGCAGTGCCAGTACATACGGTGATAATAGGCTTATCGGGGTTTCTCTTCGCCAGTATTCCTGTCCTTAGTCTCTCAAGCTCACTGGCAGAGCAAAGCCTCTTATTACTCATATCTTTCCTTACTTTGCAGCTTCGAATATCGGCCTGAGGTCTGAAGTCGAAGGCTTGCTGTGGTACACACCATCAACTGCAATCACAGGACCCATGGCGCAACAGCCAAGACAGTTGACGGTTTCCAACGTAAACCGCATGTCTGCTGAGGTTTCGCCTGGTCTCATTTTAAGCATGGCCGAGACTACGTTCAGAAGTTGAGGCGCACCGCGTACCTGACATGCCGTCCCCATGCACACTTTGATAATATGCCGGCCCGTAGGCATAAGGCTGAAAGCCTTGTAGTAGCTCGCGATTTGGTAAACCCGGGTAACCGGCACCTCCAATTGCTCGCTTACTTCCGTCAATACTTCCCGGGATAACCACCCAAACATACTCTGCAAATCGAGAAGGATTTGAATCAGCATATCTTCATTGCTCTGATAGCTGCCTACAGCTTTCTTTACTGCTCTGGAAATCTTGGTCAATTCTTTGTGCCTTGTTTTTGAAACCATCGTCTTCTATCTCTTCAGTTCACATCGGAAAAGCTGTCACTTTCTCTTTGAGTAGGGCATAATCTGCATTCACCATTTCCTGGATCTTCTCAATCTCCTCACCTGTCAGATGTCGATATCGCCCCTGTAGCTTCAGGTATTCCTCAATGGGCTTCAGTTTGGGTGGGTCGGCATTCAGTCTGTAGCGCCCATACTCTATTTCGTAGAGCGGAAAGATACCCGTCTGCACAGCGAGTTGCCCTATCTCAATAGTCACGTCGCTGCCGTGTCTCCAACCTGTTGGGCAAGGGACCAGGATATGCAAATAAGCGGGGCCTTCAATCTCCGCACCTCTCCTGACCTTCTTCATCAAATCCAGACGATAGCTGGGACAGGCTGTTGCCACATAAGGTATGTTATGCGCAGCCGCAATAGCAGGCATATTCTTCTTCCGGGTAACCTGTCCGATACTGAACTTGCCCGCAGGTGCAGTCGTAGTCGAAGCTCCGTAAGGTGTGGCACTCGACCTTTGGATTCCCGTGTTCATGTAGGCTTCATTGTCAAGGCAGATATACAGGAAGTTATGGCCTCTTTCGAATGCCCCAGACAGGGCTTGGATTCCTATATCGCTGGTGGCGCCGTCCCCGCCCATGGCCACGCATTTGATGTCGCTCTCTTGTAGTCTGCCCTTTTCAACCGAGATCTTCAGACCCGCCTCCACGCCCGAGATCACAGCACCCACATTTTCGAACAGCGTATGCATCCAGGGGATTCGCCATGAGGTATAGGGCATTGGCGTAGTGCACACCTCGGCACACCCGGTGGCATTGGCCATGATCACATTTTCCCCGAGAGCTTTCAGAGCCATCCTGATCGCCAGAGATTCCCCACAGCCAGTGCAGAAGTTGTGCCCCTCAGCTAGAAACTCCTTGGTGGTTACCAGGCCTTCGCCAAATCTTACCATCTTTGTTGTCATTCGTTGCCTCTTGCTGGCAAGCTATCGATTGGCTGGCGGTTCTGTGCTATCATCTTATGCCCACCGTCTCGATCATTTTGTCGGAACCCTTTTCCGCGATTTGCCTTCCTCTGCTGATAACATAGTCGAAATCCTCTTCGGACATATCCCTGCCACCCAGGCCCCCTACGAAGCCGACCGTCTTGGGTCTGGCATCTTCATCATATAAGGCTGATCTAACCTCGGAAAAAACCGGCCCTCCCATGCCGAAAGAAATGCATCTGTCAAAGACGATCAGCACCTTGGAACCTTTTGCTATGCGGCGAACTTCCTCGAATGGAAAAGGCCTCCAGAGGCGCAAGCTTATGAGCCCTACAGCCTCACCTCTGTCTCTCCTTTCATCTATTACAATCTTTGCCGTCTCGGTGTAGCTGCCCATGGTCAGAAGCAATGCTTCGGCCTCTTCCGTCCTGTATTCCTCTACCGGATGATAATAACGACCAAATATGTCTCCGAATTCCTTCCAACCCTGCAGTATCACCCCTCTGGATTTTCTTAACGCCACCTCCTGAGCCAGCTTTGCTTCTGAGTATATGTCCGGCGGGCCGAGAGCGCCATGGGTCATGGGCCTATCAGGGCTTAGCGGAAAGGGGTATTGGAATCTGGGAAGAAATCTATCCACTTCGTTCTGCTCCGGCAGAATCATTGGCTCTATTACGTGTGATAAGGTGAAGCCATCAAGATGAACCATAACGGGAAAGAGGACGTTGCGATCCTCACCGACACGAAAGGCCCAAAGGGTCAGGTCGAATGCCTCCTGGCTGTTCTGGCAAAACACCTGTATCCAGCCTGTGTCTCTGACAGCCATGGCATCGGAGTGGTCTCCCCAGATACTTATCGGTGCCGATAAAGCCCGGTTGGCCACCGTCATTACTACCGGTAGTCGCATAGATGAGGCGACATACAAGACATTGTGCATATACTCCAACCCCGGACCTGCAGTAGCAGTGAAAGTTCTGGCACCTACCGCGGCAGCTCCAAGGCAGGTGCTCATGGCCGAGTGCTCCGATTCCACAGGGATATAAGCAGCCCTCAATTCACCATCGGCTACCATCTCGGCAAGCCGCTCAGGGATATGCGTCTGGGGCGTTATGGGATAGGCAGAAATGACATCGACATCAGCCATTCTGGCCGCCTCAGCCACGGCATGGGAGGCTTCTAATGCGACTCTTCTGCTCATTTCTCCTCCTCTTCTACCCTTGTTATGGCTTCTGCAGGGCATATCCTGGCGCAGATGCCACATCCCTTGCAGTAGTACAGGTCAGCTTCATAGTATCCGTCATCACCGGGCTTTATGGCGGCATCCGGGCAGTAAATCCAGCATAAGGCGCACTTGATGCACTTTTCCTTATCCAGTATGGGCCTTTCTGTCCTCCAGTCACCGGTCCTCCGAAAGCTGGCATTGCCCGCGTCGGTTATGATATTGCCAACTTCCATATCTTTCCAGGTCAGCTTGTCTGCCATTGTTTACTCCCTTACCACTGTCTCGTCGTAAGCCCTCTTCATGGCTTCGATATTCCCCTTGGCCCGGAACCCGAAGCGCTCCTGCAATTGCACCACCAGAGAATCCATTTTCACAAGCTCGGTAACCTTCAGTAGTGCCCCAATCATTGCTGTATTGGTTATAGGCAAACCGATCGTTTCCCTGGCGATCCTTGTGGCATTTACCGCGGCTACAGGCCACTTATATCCGAATTCAGACTTCAGTTCAGCAGGCGATTTCCTGGAGTTAACTATGATCTTCCCCCCATCCTTCAGCCCTGACGTCACATCAACTGCATGCAACAACCCCGGATCAAGTACAACCACGACATCGGGCTTGTAGATAGAAGTCCTGATCCTTATGAGTTCATCGCTTACCCTGAGAAAAGCGATAACCGGTGCCCCTCTCCTCTCCGGTCCAAAACTGGGAAACGATTGAGCATACTTGCCTTCGCCTATAGCAGCACGAGCAACTAACTCAGCAGCGGTTACCGCTCCCAACCCACCCCTACCATGCCACCTTATCTCAAGAAGCTCAGCCATAAAAAGACCTGTATAGCACCAAAAAAACTGCCCCTGAAGGGACTCGAACCCTTGCACCTGGCTCCGGAGGCCAGTGCTCTATCCTCTGAGCTACAGGGGCTGCTCTTTGTCTCGTTTAGCAGCAGACATTCAGTCTCTCAATTTATCACAAACCAGCGCTTGATGTAAACAAGCGATAAGCACCGAAAACGTATAGCGCGATCAGAACGGGGGCATACCAACTAAGCACTCCAAGAAGCTTGCGCCTTTGTCGAAACCTGAGCCCGATAATAACGACAAGGCTCATCGCTACTGCCACCGAGGCAACAATAACATGACCGCCTTGCGACACTGGAGACAGTGAAGAAAGGATAAATCCTTGACCCTGGGCAAGGTCAACCGCGACGATAAAGGCAATGTTGAGCATATTGGCGCCCAGTATATCAGCCACCGCCAGATCTAAGGCACCCATGCGGAGGGCAGTGATAGCAACCACTAGCTCGGGTGCCGAGGTAGCGGCTGCCAGGAACAAAGTCCCGACAAAAGTGCTGCCCCAGCCTGTAGTCTCACTGATTTCATTGCCAACGCGCGACAACAATATGCCGGCAACAATGACTGCCGCTGCCGCCAGCGCAAATCTGATGCAAACCGTTCTTCCCGTAAACTTATCATACCGGGAAGAGGTGGCCGAAGCCGCGTGTAATCGCTGGCTGCGGTCCTGACGAAACATCCACCACATCCCCAGCAAATACAGTATCACGATAACAATACTCGGAATGCCAACCCGGCCGAGAGCTAAGGAGGAGAGCCTGCCACCAGCGACCATGCTTGCGCCGGCAATGGCAATGAGCAATGCTCCCCAGCCGGCTGTTATCACATGCCCTCGACTTGCCTCGCTCAGAACCGGGGTACGCCGGTGCAGAATATCGAGTAAAGCTAGAAGAGAGAGGTTGAAACAGCAGCTTCCAAGCAGAGTGCCCAAAGCCAGATCAGCCGAGTGAACTAGTGCTACAGAACTGACTGAAGTGACCAGTTCCGGCATGGTCGTGATAACTGCAATAAGCACCAGCCCTACCCACATTCGCCCAAGACCCGTCTTCTCGGCGATAGCATCCCCGTACTTGGCCAGCTTTGTTCCGGCCAACAAGATAGTAGTAAAGCAAAGAACAAACTTGACCCAGATCAATGTTGGCTCCTGAAACCAAGCACGGTACGCGAATGATACTACACAGAGAGGAACTCCGCCAGTCACTGCCCAGCCGGAGATGTCCGCTATGGTATAATTGGCAGCGTAGTGGAGGAGAGGTGACCGAGTGGTTGATGGTGCCGCTCTCGAAAAGCGGTAGGCAAGAATGCCTCGTGGGTTCGAATCCCACCCTCTCCGCCAATAGGGGAGTATCACCCGGAGTTTGCCTGCGAAGTAGGGCTGATGCAGGCGTAACCCGCCACGGAGAGGTGCTGGAGTGGCTGAACAGGCACGCCTGGAGAGCGTGTGTCGTCTTGGCGACCGTGGGTTCGAATCCCACCCTCTCCGCCAACAACAAGCAACAGAAGTACTTAGAAACGATGCAGTTATCCAATCTAGTTGGCCACACAAAATCTGTTGGTTTTGTGAGGGCGGATTCTCAACCGAATCTTCGATTTGGTTGGGTGAGAGTTGATTGAGCTATTGCGCTTGACCAATTCCCGTTCTGTCATTCATAAACCACTCCCCTGCTAACGACGCTGAATCGGAAAAGAGGATTGAGAGCCCGATTCATGAGATTTGGATATTAGCGTTTATTTGCTATGCCGTACGTTGCCTGGTGATGCAAGGGATGGCTCCAACATATTGAGGAGAAGGTAATGCTTCGCTTGATTGTGGCAAACGGACGAAGTTGCAAAAGGGCGTGATTTTGTATAGGCTTACCTGCAACAATATGTTGGTGGAAGATCTTGTGTGAGTTTCCTCGTTTGCTTTCTGAAATCTCGGCCATCTCAGTGAGCTAACGGACAATGAAAAAGGACAAGGGAATCAACAAAGCTCCCAGTCAAGCTAATTCTCATTCGAAGTTGTCTGACCGGGGCAGCAAGGCTGAGAAGTATTATCATGACCTTGTGGCTTTGAGCCGAGTCTCGGCGGCAATCAGTGGTCTGCATGACCTGGATGCCATTCTTAGGATTGGCTTGGATAATGTGCTGAGCATCATAAATGGAACCGTTGGAGGAATAATGCTCCTGGATGAACCGAGTCAGACGCTGTCCTACCGTGTTTATCACGGTCTATCCACCGAATATGCTGAAGAGATGCGTCTCAAACTTGGTGATGGAGTCGCGGGAAAGGTAGCTCAAGGCGGCAGGTCAGTATTACTGGAGGACATCTCCTCGGAACCTGATGCTGCTCGGATTGACCTGATAAGTGCAGAAGGTCTAAGGGCATTCATCAGCGTCCCCCTCCGAGCGCAGGATAATGTTCTAGGTGTGATGAATGTTGCCAGTCATGTGCCGCATCGTTTTACC
>Ga0209991_10001094_pt1 | contig 12237 bp, 12 predicted proteins | sample ChitaG_FD_183167 | JGI IMG/M metagenome (GOLD analysis project Ga0209991, IMG submission 183167) | Deep subsurface microbial communities from South Pacific Ocean to uncover new lineages of life (NeLLi) - Chile_00310 metaG (SPAdes)... | ecosystem: Environmental > Aquatic > Marine > Oceanic >...
ATAATCAGTAGTGAGGAAATCAGGTTGATTGAGTCAAGGTTAAACAATAGACCCAAGAAGTGCTTGGGCTTTAAAACACCCCTCGAAGTCGCTAACCTTAATGTTGCACTTCAAGGTTGAATGTAGTTTACTCAAATAGAAGCATCTTCCTAGTTTGCCTGAAGCCGTCGGCTGTCATCAGTTCGCAGAAGTAAACGCCGCTTGTGAGTTCTCTGCCCTGCTCGTCTCTGCCGTTCCAGGAAACACGATGGGTTCCAGGTTCAACCATACCCCGAATCAGGGTAGCTACCTTCTGCCCGGCCGAGTTGTAGACTGAAAGGCTTACCTCGTTCCTCGTGGGTATACCGAAGGCAATCTCCGTGGTTGATGTGAAGGGATTAGGTGTGTTCTGTCCGAGGTAGATCCCTTGCGGGATTGCACCCTGATCCTGCTCAACGGCGCTGAGTTCATAGGTTACGATTTTGATAAAGCGGTGGGCGTTGCCCGTCCGATCCACGACAACAACGTGAACGAAGTAGTCCCCTGGCTCATCAAAAGCGAGAGGAATTGGAGGTGGGTTGGGTCCCTCGGAGCTGCCTTGGGGTTCACCCGGGCCGTCCCCGCCGGAATTCGATTCTTTAGGGCAGACGATGAACATCACAAGTATGGTGCCTGTGGGACCAGCCCCGGTCAGGTCAGTCAGGAGACCCGTGTTGGGGTCCAGTTCCCCTGTTTCAATCTCACCGGTCCATGGATCCATGAAGTCAACCTCAAAGTTATCGTTGGGAAGCGGTGTGTTTACGATGGAGTTCAAAGTCATGATGTGGCCTCCTCCGCCAGGCCAGATAACTCCACACAAAACATCCTGGCCCCTCTCCAGTTCATTGCGCATTATGTCCCAGTCGTAGCCTGGGCTTGTAACCGTATAGCCATTACCGTGGGCTGCAATCCAATCCACCAGACCCGTTACAATGCCCGAACCCGTAGTTCCGGAGGTTGCGCTGGTTCCCATTTCCGCCGCAAGGGCATCCACCAGGTCATGATCACTCAGTCCGCCTCCAATCTGGTTATCTCCTTGATTCTCAAAGTACTTAAGGCAGGCTGCCGCCCCGGTGGGAGCGCAGTGATTGTCGGAATGAACGCGCTGGTCGATCTCCGGTATTCCCTTTTCAAATTTCGCCAGCTTCAGGTCGGTGTAGTCAATAACTGTGGCTATCTCCTTATAAAGGTCCTGGACGGAAACCAGTAAGGTGTCATCATGCCATTCGAACTCGACCGCTACATCGTCAGGGGGGGTGGGATCGTAGGTGCGGTCGGTCTCCACGCTGAACTCTTCATACCTCATGTGAGCAGTAGCCCGGAACATGACGCTCATATCCTCCTGGGGGATGATAGCGTGGGGGAAGTAAGCAGACCATCCGTCCCCCTCAGGGTTACCTGCAGTCTCTACGGCATATATAGGTTCAGATCCATCTTGGTCGGTGCCGAAGAGCTTCCAGGTTCTTCCTTCGTCTATGGAATAGAAGAAGTCCACATACTGGATTTCTCCTTCAGGATCAAGAACGTGAAGCTGGACTTGGCTTGTGCCGTCGGCTCCTCCTATCCAGTTATGCCAGGGTTCAGGGTTGAGCCAGTCTCCGACTCGCAGCAATGGCTCTCCTAGCTGAGCCCACGCTGGTGTGGTGATGAGAAGAACCATCGCCAGAAGGCACAATAAGGTTCTCTTACACTGATTATTCATTCAATCCTCCTTTAGTTTTCTCAATCGACGGAGTACTCCGTCGATCGTGGTTTTGGTTCCGTCCCTTGTTCCAATCAACCTCTTGTGTCTATGGGGATGAAGGAAGCGCCTCATCCGACGTTCAAGAATCAACTGAGGCGCCACTCCAACACAGCCGAAACATAATCAAAATTTGAGGTTTGTCAAGGTTAGGTATTTCTAAACCCAAGCTTCCAGCCAGGATTTTCTGTCGGATTATCTTTAATCAGATCAGGGGTTATCCGGGACAACGATCACAAAGTACATGGGACCCATCTGCCTGATGGTGACTTTTTTGAACCCGGCATCAGTGAGCAACTCATAGATCCTGCTCCTTGTGTAGAAGTAAACAGGGCATCGCTTTAATCCCAGCCTGATCTTGCGGGGTAACGTCCTCCAACTCCAAAGTACAGGGAAGCTAAGAAAGGCCTTCTCCTTGGTCAACTCCCTTATTTTAATCAGCGTCGGCAAGGGATCCTTAATATAATCCAGTAGACCCATCCCGATACAGATGTCAAAGGCCTCGTCCGGACCGTATTCCATTATGTCTGCCTGGATAAACCTGGTTCTATCCTCGAGGTTCTCTTTTTTAGCACGTCGGTTGCAAACTTTAATCATCCCCTCTGCAACATCTATGCCTACTACCTTCTTTGCATCCCTTCGGGCGAGCTCCAACGAGTAGCGACCTGTCCCGCAGCCGACATCAAGAAAGGTTCGCTTTTGGATAGGTTCTGAAAGCTTTAGGGTTAGCCTGAGCCTTTGATACATGGCCTTCCTGAATATCTTATCCAGGAGGATTCCGAGCCTCGTTTTCTTACGAGAATATATCGCGTCGAACCGCTCTACTTCACTATCCCAGTAGTCCTTCTGCTCAAGCATTCTTTTCATAGTCCAAGCAGTTTCCTTATCGAGGTGAACCTGAAGTCGGCCAACAATCGATCTACTCGCGCGGCCGTTTTATCAAGATTGTAGTAATGCCGGAGCGTATTGATTGGCCCCAGCTTGACCCTTGGTTGGGCTGGGTCAAGCTCCCACGGGTGCAGGTAGAAGACGGCAGGACGCCCCTGGCGGTTGCATCGCTTAAGAAGCGCCTTTGTCAGGCCGTAGGGATAGAGCCTGAAATAACCCCCTCCGCAAGGTATCCTTTTGCCCAGGATCTCCACGCAGCTTAAGGGAACCTCTATTAATGTGTCGTTGAGCTTGTGGATTGCCAGCGGCGCGTTGCCGATGCCGTAATCAGGATGAAGGCTTAAAGGGAAGATGGAGGAGTCGTATCGGATGCCGTTGTCTTTAAGTATCTGTAACGCCCACAAGGTTTTTGTTGTGATGGTAAAAGAGGGTGCACGGAACCCCAATATCTCCTGTTTTACGCATCTTCTTGTAACGTCAAGGGCCTTCTTTAGATCCTCCTCGAAGGATCGAGGTGTCATCTCGGTAAGCGAGGTATGCCAGTAGCCGTGGGTGGCTATCTCATGACCGTGATCGGCTATCTCCTTGATCAGCTCGGGTGAACGCTCTGCGAGCCAGCCCAGCACGAAGAAGGTCGCTTCCGTATCATGTTTGGAAAAAAGCCTCAGCATACGCCTCGTATCTTCAACGACCCGGAGTTCCTGGTTGTTCCACTCGTTCTTCTTAACGGCTTTGTTCAGGATGTGTCCACAGAACCATTCCTCCAGGTCAACCGTGAAGGCGTTTATCATACTCGGAATATAACCGAAATCCTGATCCGGTCAAGTGAATTGGCCGTGCGGCTTGAGGTTCTTTTTACCCCATGTCGTTGCTGCCGTTTCTGCGAAGCGTACGCAACGCCGCAGGGACCCCGAGGAGCTTGGTGCCTTCGCTTACGCGGGGATGTTTCTTTATGATGCAGATATTTCAAGGGGTGAGGGTTTTGGCTTGACACACGCAGGGACGATGGTTAGAATCCAGACACTATGTCTCAAACCAAGGATAAGATTCAGGGAATCTTTATCTCTGAGATAGAACTCTCAAGGAGTCTTCTGGTAAAGATATTTACCAAGTTCCTTGACCGCATCTCTCCGCGAAAAGAGGAAGTGAACGACATGAACTACTTCCCGGTCAGGGACTGCGATACCGGGGACAACCTGGTAGTTACCTTGAAGAGTATCCTTAGAGGGATAAAACAAACCCGCCGTTGTCCAAAGCGAGAGTTGATTGAGAGCCTTCAGGAGGAGATATTGTTGGAAGCAGCCAGGGGGAACGCGGGGATGATCTTTACCGGATGGTTCGCAGGTTTCCTTAACTATCTTGCCGAGGAGCTGGTCCTTAACTCAATGAGCCTGGCCCACGCCATGGAAAGGGGAAGGGATTGTGGGTATCGAGTATTTGCCGAACCACGAGAGGGGACCATCCTGGACCCCATCCAGGTTTCTGCTCAGACCGCCCTGGGTGTTTATGAACAAGAAAAGAATCTCGTCTCTCTGTTTGGAGAGATTATCTCTCAGGCCAGGATTGCCGTTGAGAAAACTACCGACAAGTTGAACGATCTGCTCAAAGGAAAGAATACGCCCGAGGAGATCCAGATGCTGAAAGCCAAAAAGGTGGTGGATGCCGGTGCGCTGGGCTTTTTGATCTTCCTGGAAGGCTTGCGGGAGGCAATAGCAGAGACGATCAAAGAAAGAGCAGGGGTGGTGGTGGTAATAGAAGGAGAAGAGGATTTAGATGAAGATGTACTTAGAGAAGAATTCTCCCCTTTGGGGGACAGTTTGGATATACGCATCTCACCGTCCCAAAAAAGGGTTGCTTTACACATCCATACCGATTCTCCCCAGAAGATAGCCGAGGTTGCAGGTAGGTTCAGCGATATACATGATTTCAGGATAGAAGATTTAACCGAGGAGGGATAATTATGGACACCTCAGCCCGAAGAAGAATAGGTATAGTAACCGACGAGGCGTCCAATCTATCAGAAGATTTCGCTCTAAAGCACGATATAGAGGTAGCTAAATACCCGGTCTGGTTCCCGGATGAAGACGAGGAGATCAAAGATACAAAAACGCTTTATCAGAGGATGAGAGAGCTCAAAAAGACTGCCAAGACCTCTGCTCCGCCGCCTTTAAGGTTCAAGAAAGCCTACAAGAGGTCTCTTGAGAAATTCGATAAGGTGCTAGTGATTCTCCTATTCAAAGGATGGTCAGGGACGTTTGATTCGGCAACCCAGGCGAGAAACCAGATGCCAGCACAGGAGCAGGAGCGGATCGAGATATTTGATACTCACCTGGCTTCGGTAGCGGAAGGATTGGTTGTCTGGAAGGCCCAGGAGTTGATTAATGAAGGTAAAGGGCTTGTGGAGATATTGGAAATACTCGAAGAATTCAGAAATAGTGTAAGATTATTCGGCATTATTGAAGATCTTACCTGGCTTGTGCAGGGTGGCAGGCTTCGTCAGCCTTGGGCTACTCCGGCCTTGCTTCTTCAGAAAGCAGGGGTTCGTCCTGCTATAGGGATTGTAGGAGGTCAGATAAAGACGACCGGCCTCAAGTTCTCAGGTAAGGATAGGATTTCAGTGATACTAAAAGAGTTGAAGAAGGTTTCTCGAAAAGGAAAACTTAGAATAGCTGTTGCTCATGCCGATCTTTGCGAAGAATCTCTATCAAGGTTAAAACAAGGGATCGGGGACCTGAATGCGGAGCTTCTGTTTGTTTCGCAATTGACTGCCTTGGTGGGATCAAACACCGGACCGGGGACCATACTCGTTGCCTATCACTACTAGCTTCGGATTCATAGGGGTCGGGATTTATGAACAGACAGGAGTGTTCTACATCGTTTCCCTCACCCCCTGTTCCTGTGCCGCTATGGAGTGCGTGTGGCACAGGCTCTCTAGCCTGTGCAAACAGACGGTTTTAGATTCTGTATCGTCAATTACTTGTATCCCAGTAAGGAATTCAGTTTAGGCGGGACGGTCCCGGACATCCTCAAGATCCTCGGATTCTTCCACAGGTTTCTCTTTGATATTGAGTGTGCGGCCCTTCCATGTGTTCTTACCGGCAATGGTCATGACCATTGAGCGGGCGGCCATGAGAACCCATAAGAAAACAATAACCGGGTAGAGGAGCGTTAGATATAAAGGGTAGTGGAAACGCAAGTGTGTTATTCCCCACAGGATAATTGAACATCCGACGGTGACGAGGGCAAGTACCACCGAGGTTTCAGAGACGGCAACTCCGGTTATGGCTAATCCAAGCACGAGCACCGGCAAGATGAATACCGTAGTAATCCACAGCCAGACCGGTATGTATACGAGTAGATTGTTGCCGAAGGTGGCGAACAGGTTCTTGCTGAACCCCTCGGAGACCTCCCCAAGGTTGGTATACATCCGGCAACTGATATAGTGACTTGCGTCCACTATTCTCCAACGTAACCCGTGCGCCTTGATCCTTCGTCCGAACCAGACATCATCCAGCACTTTTTGTTTTGCGGCTTCGTAACCCCCGATCTTTTCATAAGCCTTGCGGCGAAAGAGCATGAACTGACCAACTGCGAGGCAAAAGACAGATAAGCGAGTTCTATGCGCAAAACCGACAGGCAAAAAGGAGTTGATGCCGAAGGACATAACGGGTATGGTCAACTTTTCGCCTAAAGATTTAGCTTCTTCCCTGGGCAGGGCGGTCAGGAAATCGGCTTCTTCCGCCTCAAAAGCTGCCGCCGCTTCTCGCAGGGTGTTTGGATGATGACGGGTATCGGCATCGGTAAAAAGAAGCAGTTCTCCACTTGCAACCCCTACCAGCTGATGACATGCCCAGTGCTTGCCTATCCAACCCTCAGGTAAAGGCTTGCCCTTACGGATTTTCAAGCTTTTGTTCTCTTTTGTTAATCCCTCAAGCACCTCCCATGTCCTGTCCGTAGACTCGTCGTCAAGGACGATCACCTCAAAGTCAGGGTAGTCCTGAGCCAGAAGCGAACGCACGCATGCAGCGATGTTTTGTTCTTCATTACGTGCAGGCACCAGAATCGAGACACGCAGGAAGCGAGAGGGCGCAGGATAGTCTCCTAACCTGCGGAAACTCCTTGTGTTGCTGAGGGCAATCAGCAATAATAGCAGAAGGAAGACGATAGTAATAACCTGAATGTTTATCCAGATATTACTCAAGAGGCCCTCCTGAGGAGCCTTAGGATGTAAGGCCTGGGTTTGATAGCTTTCTTCAGATCGATCCGGTGCTTGTACAGGAATATTGCCATGTTGCCTGCCCATATGGCGAGCAGCGGTATCTCCATTCCTCGAACAAACAGGCCGAGGAGGAGAAGATAACCGAGGAATGCGAGCATGCCGAGTATAAGCGACCAGGATGGATGATCGATAAGGAGATAGAAGAGCCCTATGAGGAGCCCAAGGACCACCAGTCCCTCCCAGATAGTGATAGCTGTCCATACGCCGAATGTTACCGCTATCGCCTTTCCACCTTTGAATTTCAGGAACGGTGAGAACGCGTGTCCCAGGATGGGAGCCAGAGCAACCGGTATCAGCATCCATCCATTGATGCCGAATACCCAATGAGCCAGCCCTACCGGGACAGCACCTTTGCATAACTCCAGGACTCCTGCGGGAAGCCCTATCTTCCAGCCGCCCGCCTTCCACGCGTTTATGGCACCAGGGTTGGCATCGCCGTACTCCCTGACGTCTTTTTTGATAAGCAGTTTTCCCATCCATACCGAAAACATCATCGAGCCGGCAGCAAATCCAACGCCGGTCCAAAGCAGAACGTGCAAAAGGTTGCTGTTCATCTAGCTACACCCTTTGAACAATGCCAACCATCTCTGAAAGATGCATCCGCGTATAAATAAAGCGACCACAGATCTGCGTCCCACCATGAGGTTACCATATCCATAATGCAAATTTTGTCAACCCAAGGCAGCGCTTTTCTTTTAAGTGATGAATTTTTGGTGTCGTTTACTTTTGTTTGTTGGAGATCCCTACTTTCCAGATGGCACGGCCTGAAATGGTGAGGCAATGCGATCCCTTGACATCCTTCGGATTCCTCCTAATATCTTGATATGGCAAAGAAAGACAAAGACGCCATAACAATCCCTCTCAGCGTGTGGGAGAGTGCTAAGACCAAGGAGGACTTGGAGGACTGGCTCCTTGCCCATAACCCTGAGTTCGTCAAGCGCTTACGTGAGGCACAAAAGGAAGTCGAAGAGGGTAAGATTGTATCTTTAGACGAGTTGTGAGGCACTTTGGCCTACCAAGTCAGGATTGCCAAAAGCGCGACCAGGGAGATTCGTTCACTTGATCCTCAAGTAAAAGAACGTATCAAAGTGAAGTTGAGGTGGTTGGGGGATAATGCTGAGAAAGTTATCCACCATCGGTTGAGTGGCCTTGTCCTGAATCAAAAGGAGGTTTTTCGCCTTAGGGTGGGCGACTGGCGGGTGTTTTATCTGCTTTCGCACGAGAATAAAGAGATTCAGGTTTTGACGGTTATTCATCGAAGCGAGGCCTACCGAAGCCTTCCTTAATCGTTAGGATGTTTCCGGGGTCCCAACCGAATGCTCTGCGTTCGGTTGGGGTAAAGATACCTTGACATCCAGGTGAGTATGACAATAATTAAGTGTCAAATCTAATACAGAGGACCAAAAGGAGGTCGTTATTGAGAAACGTGCATGTAATCGGTCAACCTGGAACCGAAACCCTAAATAATCCCTGAACTGGAGAGAGAATGTATTCAGAAGAGCTTTCAAAGGCTTTGATGGGTTTCTTTTTCGGGACTACCGTCTCCTGCGCCATAATAGAGACCCTTGCCGAGAGCCAGATACCGTTGGGGATAGCAGAGATCCTGGCAAGTGTCCGGGATATCCGGCGTATACAGCTGCCGCAGAGTGCGGTGGAGAGCTCGCTCACGTTGCTTGCAGAGGCGGGTCTTGTAGCAGGATTGCGAGACACATTTAAGCTTACCGAGTTGGGCGCAGAGCTTTCAGCCAGACTTTCAGAGCTTCGTACGCCTCCCGGCAAGTAAGAAGGCACAGCGCACCAACGCATAGGGTCCTGCCAGGGTTACTCTTTTCGGGGTGCCCGCGGCGTTGCCAAGCAACGATGTGGGGTAATAGTCCTTGACTAAGGCCCTATTTCCCGCATAATACTCCCTACCCAAGGAGGCTTGATGTCAGTTGAGATTCGTGAGGTTCGCACGAGGATGGAGAGGAAACTTTTCATCTACTTCCCGGAGAAGCTTTACGAGGATCGCTATCCGCAGTGGGTGCATCCCATCTATCAAAACGAGAAAAGTTTCTTTGACCCTGGTAAGAACGACGCGTGGAGTTTCTCCGACGGGAAGCTTTACCTTGCATGCCGTGACGGCAAACTGGTGGGTCGCGTCATGGCGCTTATCAACCACAAGCTGAATAAGTTTCAAGACAAACGCGAGGCGCGTTTTGGGTTCTTCGATTCCGTAGACGATCAGGGAGTGGCATCTGCGCTCCTTGGTGCAGCGGAGGAGTGGGCGCGTTCAAAAGGGTGCGATCGCATCGTTGGACCGCTGGGCTTTACCGACATGGATCCGGAGGGGATGCTTGTCGAGGGATTCGAGGAACGCGCCTCTATAGCCACCTGGTGGCACCCCCCATATACCCCCGCGCTTGTTGAACGGGCAGGATACGCGAAGGAGACCGACTGGGTCACCTATCTTGTGGAGCTTAGCAACCCCTTGCCGCCGGTCTATGCCAAGATCGCAAAAAGGCTCTCTTCCCGCACGAGCTACAGGTTAAAGGAGTTTGCCAAACGCAAGGAGTTCAAGCCCTCTATCGAACCGATCTTTGCTCTGATCAACGAGGCCTACAGCCATCTCTACGGGTTCTCTCCGCTGAGCGACGAGGAGATTCAAAAGGTTGCCGCCACCTACATCCCAATTCTGGACCCTCGTTTCGTAAAGGCCGTTACCCTGGACGATCAGGTGGTTGGCTTCGCCATAGGAATCCCGGATATGACCGAGGGTATACGCGCGGCTCGCGGCAGGCTTTTCCCCTTTGGGATATTCAAGATCCTTGCGGCACGCCGCCGTTCCAAGCGACTGGATATGCTTTTGGGAGCAATCAAAGAGGGGCATCGCGGAAAGGGACTGGATGTGCTCATGGCCAACGCCTTGTATGTCAGCGCTCGCAAGGCGAAGATGACGCACTCGGACAGCCACCACGAGCTTGAAGACAATACCAGGGTGCGTGCGGAGATGGATAAGCTGGGCGGCAAGATTTACAAGCGCCACCGAGTATTTTACAAAGAACTTTACCCAAAGGGCACGCTGTAAGGGAGCTATCTATGGGAAGCTTTGTTTCGCTAATGTTGCTTGCGAGCTTCAGTGTGAGTGCTGTCCCGCGGGTTGATACTGGAACTCTAATTGAGCAGGCTGTGATCGGCCTTATGTGTGCGGCGGCGGCAGGATTCCTAACCGGGGAGCTGGCATGGATTGCGGCTCCAGAGATCTCGGATACAACCTATCCACTTCGCACCAAGCAACGCGCGGCGGTAGCTGCAGCCTACAGCGTAGGCGTGCCATTCGGATCGGCCCTTGGTGTACACGTCTCAGGGCTTGCCATGGGGAGAAAGACCCCGTTCTGGCCCAAGTGGGTTGGTGCTGAACTGGGGGCCTTGGCCGCAGGCGGGATATCGTTATTGATACTTTCCAAGACCAAAGCGGACACGACGCACTATAACCCATATCTGGTGGATCGCCCTTTGGAGGTTCTAGCCGCTGCGCTTCCGGTTGTGGCCGGGGTCAGTGGAGCCTTCCTCGGCTCCTGGCTTGCGCATAAACTCGGCTGGGCCGGTGCGGGAGTCCCGCCTGTTCGCATAGGTCTGTATCCGGCAGGTGACGGGTTTGCGGTCTCCTGCAAGCTCTGCCTAAGCTTCTAGACCCTTTCGCTATCTCTTTAGATATTAGCCGGTTAGTGGGGTAGTTGGGGATGTGCTGTCCGGGGAGTGATCAGGCCCGTTCCAGAGAGTCGTTTAGCGCTCCAACGAGCTGGTTCAGGCGATGCTCTATTGAGGACAAAGGGAGGGCGGTTCGATCAAGAGAGACCACGAGGAGGTAGCCCCGGCCTAGCGCTGAGACAAAGCATAGGTAATCTTCTGTTTCAAAGCGCAGCCCCTTCAACTCCGATGCGTCGGCCTTTCCGATGAGGCGTGCTGAGGATCTGCACAACTCATCTACAGCATCAATGTCGAGTTCTTGCTCAGCCCCTTCGGCTGATACCTCCATGATCTTGGTACCGTCATTCCGCACTATGTGGGCCGACCGGAAGCCTGGGGTCTTCTCGCCCCAGTCCTTCATCCATGCCTCCTCCTGGAGGCCTCGATCCGGCGGTTGAGGCGGCGACCACTCGGCAACCTCGAGTTCTTTCTTCGGGACGGGCTTGACCTCTTCTCTTGCTCTACTGGTGGTTTTCTTGCCTTCCCTGCTGGGTTCCTCGGCACCTTCTTCCGTGATCGCAAGCTCTGGCTGGGTGGATTCTTGTTTTTCCGCTACACGCGCTTCGCACTCAGCGATCAAATCTCGTGCGTCGCGCTCGATGCTTACCACATCTGCGGCAAGGCCCCGGATCGTTTCGTAATCCCCGTCGCGTCTCGTCAGGATCTCAGAGAACGCCTCTTCACCGGTTTTATCTCGGAACTCGGCGTGCACCAGTTTGCCTTTCTCAAAGAAGATCGTCCCTGCCGCATCCTGTCTGGGAAACCTTACCTTCAGGGCAAACGGTTGCCTGGAGCGTCGTATGGATCTAAAAAGATCCATCATGTGCACCACGAACGGGCCACGGAACCTCTTTAAGCCTGCACCGCGTTTAGCCATCGAGCCTCCTTCGGGAGATTTAGGCCTAAGTCTACGCCGGCCCGTCCCAAAGTCAAGACCTTTTATTGTTCCTTTGCCCTGCGGACACGTGTGCCCCGAATGGGTACTTGTGCCCTTTAGGGTAAAAGATCGCAGGGGAAGTCGATCATCTCAACACCAGAGTTTTTCTTGTAATCGTTAAGTCAGCACTTTCCAACCTCACGAAGTATACGCCTGAGGGAAGGGCAGAGGTGAACTCAACGCTGCCTGAACCTCTTACGTTGACACGCCCAATCCGTCTGCCCGCCGCGTCGTAGAGGCTCAGGGTACCTTGCTGGCCTTGAGGGATCGAGTAGCTAACGCAAAGGGGATCGGTGAAGGAGCGCACCTCAAGGGTCATGAGGTCGGTGGTGGGAGCTTCCGTGATGCCTTCGTAGTAGAGGGGTTTTGAGAGTTGGTCGTCTTCATCGCACTCGTCAGGCTCCATCACGGTGCGGATAGTCAGGGTATAGGAGCCGGAGGATTGCGGGGTAAAGTCGGCGAGGGAGGCGGTGTCCTCGGTGTCGGAGTCCAACGACCAGGGCAGGGAGTCGTAGTAGACCTGGGTTTCCCCATCCCAAACCTCAGCAATTACGTAGAACTCCGGAGCGTTCTCACGCCCAAAGTTCTTTATTCTTGCTTCAGGTATGTATATCATACTGGGCTGAATGGAGTCACCTGATAATA
>Ga0209991_10001095_pt1 | contig 12237 bp, 10 predicted proteins | sample ChitaG_FD_183167 | JGI IMG/M metagenome (GOLD analysis project Ga0209991, IMG submission 183167) | Deep subsurface microbial communities from South Pacific Ocean to uncover new lineages of life (NeLLi) - Chile_00310 metaG (SPAdes)... | ecosystem: Environmental > Aquatic > Marine > Oceanic >...
GCGAGTACCTTTTCCCCTTCTTACCCACTTCGATCACCTCTCCTTCTGAGGCGATCTTACTAGACTGGTTGCCCCCGACTTAGCACATCAGGTGGTGCAACTTTCCCACCGCACCCCCGGTTATACAGCAGTGCGGGTTATGGTGTGAATTCCGGGGACGCATACCATGATTCCTCAAGGTGCAGCCTGAAATGGGGTCTGTGTTTTCCGAATTCACACGAAGAGAGTTGGCACCCGCCGCTTTTCGACATACTATGTTGAAGAGTTGCAAGATTATCAGTGATGGCGCGGTCGTTTCGTGGCTGCGCTGGCCGATCGTGTATAGTCTTCACGGCGCATTTGGAATATGATCGACGAGGGAGAAGTAGGCATGCCAAAGACAGTTGATGAGATCAAACGAAACCATCTTGCCGGCTGTGTCCGCGCGTTTCTCGACGGCAAGCAGACTATTAACTGGGTCATGGCCTTCATCAGAGGCCATCGCCTTCCAAAGCCAATCCTAGAAGCCATACTCGCCAGCGCTCAGCCCAATGCCGATCCTGCTCGCTACGAGGAGCTTCTCTCTACGTGTCGAGATGAAGGATTGCTATGACATGTTGTCTTCCCAATTCTGGCTTGGAATTCCGGGAACGCATACCATAATCACTTCAACGGAAACACTAGGGGCGCGTCTTGTCTCTTGACATCCTCGGATTCCGGAGACAAACACCCATCTTGTCCTGCGATGCGCTGAGATTCGTGTTACCAGTTAGGCAAGTGTGCTGGTGAGAGGGAATTCTTGTTGCGGCTTTGCCGCAAAGGAGGCTGAGTATGAGCACGAATAAGAAGTGTTCCATGTTGCTCCGAGTTGTCCTCGTGTTGGTACTAGTCGGTGTGGGTGTAGCCGGAGGGTACTATCTGTGGGGGAGAAGTCCCGTTCCACAGGCGTTTTTCGTAAGGCTAGGAACCAATGAGGTTTTCCCAGTTCGTGATGGGTTCCTCAGTCTCATTTCGAGCGCGCGGCAAGAGGTTCTTGTAGCTCAGATGGAAGAGGAGGACATTGTGTGGCTCGAAGAAGCACTCGCTTCCGTATCTGCTGATACCTCTGTCCGCATCATCATAACGCCCAAGAATAGTACCAAGTTCAGCCAGTTGACGGGAATGGGCTTTAAGATTGAGCCTCTCGATACCCAGGGAGCTCTACACCACAAATTCATTGTGGTCGATGGCAAAACGGTTCTCACGGGCTCAGACAAGTGGTGGGGAAATGCCGTGCTGGTCACGAACACGACCGTTGCCGAATCGTTTCGACGAGAGTTTGACTACCTATGGGATCTGACGAAACCCCTAGCTGCATCTGAGCCTGATTGGGACAAGAAGAGTTGTTTGGAGCGTCTGAATGCGGCGCGTTTCGCAGACCTTGTACCAGTCAAGGGCATTGGAGGTATCCGTGCTTTGCGCATCCTGGAGTATCGCGAGAGTCACGGAAATTTCTCTACGGTTGACGAGCTGACAGAAGTTTACGATATAGGGCCTGCTCTTCGTACCGCTATTCTTGAGAAGTTAGGCTGCAGTACACCCTAGGCCGCATTTGGACTTCCATAATACGATTGTCAATATCCGGTCATCCAATATCCTAAGAGATGACAGGAATAGAGTTGACACCCACTGCTCTTCGGCATACTATGTTGCGGAGTTGCACAATAATCATGGTTAGGCCTCTTAAAACTGGAGGTTGGAGCCAATGACGCATTCAGTTGGAACAAACGTGGACGATAAGGTTTCGGAACTCCCGCAGGCATACTTGAGCCATCCGATTACCCCCCTTACCAAAGATGACTGGGCTCGACTCTCAGAAGAGATTAAGGTTGTTCGAAGCGTCTGCGAAGATCTTCAGGTACGCGTTCACAACCCTATTGAAATCACTGATTCTCTACATGTTCGTTTGATGGAGGCTGCGGAGATATACGAGCGCGATATGGTTGCACTGAAGAAGAGCAACATGTTAATAATCCACTGCGGCTACGGCACTCTGAGTATGGGGGTTCTCCATGAGTTCTTTACAGCAGTAAACACACACATCCCAGTTGTGCTTCTTATATCTGCCGCGGAGGAGCCACGTATATCGCCGTGGGTTCTGGGGTTGGATGTGTTGCGTTACGATGTGAGGTTTCAAAACGAATCTGATCTCGCGACTGATCTTGCTGGTGCAATAAGATTAGCGCTGGGGCTTACGGAACTTCGCCGAGAGCCGTCAAGCAGCTTGGTCAGGGCGATCTCGCGCATCAACGTTGCACTACTTGAGTATCTCAAAGTGCACCCAGAAAGTCTCTACACACTCAAGCCGCGTCAATTCGAAGAACTCGTGGCAGAAATGCTTGCGAGCTTCGGATGGGAGGTGGAACTCACTTCTGAAACCAATGACGGGGGCTACGACATCTTTGCCGTGGCCAAGGATATTGTCTCAGGGGTTAACGTCGCCTTTTTAGTCGAGTGCAAGAAGTATCAACCAGAAAACAAAGTTGGCGTCGAAATAGTACGCGCGCTCTATGGAACAAAATCGTCCTTTCCTGGTGCCCATGCAATTTTGGCTACTACCTCATTCTTCACTCGAGGAGCACAAAAGTTCAAGGCCTCGCGATACGATCTTCATCTACGTGACTTTGAGGGAATACTGAAATGGCTGGATGAATATCATCCTAATTCAGAAGGAACATTATATATTAAGGAGAGCGGCGTGCGCAATCTTTAGGAGAGCAGATGAGTGTTTCAATCTGTGATGAAATCACTTCGTGTCTTATAACTGGGGAATTCCGGGGACGCATACTATGATTTCTCAAAGAGCAGCGTGAGATAGGGTCTATGTCCCTCGAATTCACAAAAAGCGGCCTTATCAGAGTAGGTATTAAGTCACACATGACCGACGAGGAGGTCTGAGCTCTTGAAGCTGAGAGACATACTGGAAAGGTTCATGTTGACAGCGGTGACCTTTCTGTTCTTTGCTTTCTTTAGGGACCGCTTGGGCTCAGTCCAAACAAACGATTACCTAATGCTGATAAGCATATTGTTGTCAATATATTTTGTCATTGTCCCCTTTTTGCTTTGGTTGTCAAATGTGGCTAAAAACCAATACAACAGACTGGTCCCTAAAATAGGCATTCTCAACGGATACGTAGAAGATGCCGGCAGAGAACATAAATGCGTGCCAAAGCAGGCAAAGATAGCGGGCATTGTATGGGAGCGGGAGCTGCGAAAAGCACTGAGGGGCATGCGTTTCAAGCGAATAAAAAGACTATATGCAGGGAAAATCGATTCCTCTTTTGTTCTAATTATAAATCCTTATGGGGAAAATTACCCGGAAAGCGACACGGACATGCGGTCTACTTTCCAAAGCATACGCTCGTATATGAAAAACGGAGGTGTCTTCTTTGCCTCAGGAGCACCGTTCTGGTTCCACCAGAATACAGTTACCGATGAGGACGGAAAATGGTCTGTAATTAAAACCAAAGATGGCCGCCAGCTCATGAAAGATGGACTCTGTTTCACGAGTTTAGGCATATCGGTTACAATGCAGGAGGATGAACCCTTAACAGTAGAAGTCTATCAGCGGGGCATGGACCAAGAGATCGCAGGTGATCTGCTAAACGGGGCAACCAAGCTAAACAGATGGAGGGCCATATTACCACAGACACCTGACTGCCTTCCTCTTCTTCGTGAAAAGGAAGATTTAAGCTATCCCTTATGTGCTGTTCAATATGATAAGGGCTTTTTGCTCCACAGTGGACTATCAGTAAAGGACGAGGATAGCATTGAATTTCAGGTGCTCATTCAGTTGCTCAAGGCCCTAATTACTAGAAGGTTTAGCCAATTAAGGCTGTAAGTGGGGCGATAGAAATGAATTCCGGGGACGCATATCATAATTCCTCAAGGAGCAGCCTGGGTTAGGGGCTATATCCCTCGAATTCTCAATCTTAAGAGATGACAAGAATAGAATTGACACCCACCGCTCTTCGGCATACTCTGTTGCAGAGTTGCAGAATAATCATCGTTAGGACTACGCAGGAATGACATGAGCGATACGGACAAGGAGAAGCTTGACGCACTTCTCAGGGAGGCCGCCTCCATTATTCGGAGCAAGGCCGACTCGGAGATTCCAGCGCTCCTGGGAGACGGCATCGTAGACGAGTTTCTTGGGGCAATGGCGCCACGCAAGTCTGACACAGGGCAGACCATCTATGACTACCTGCTTGCCAACAAGCACCGGCTGCAAGTGGTCGCCCTCCTTCGGCGCGCTATCCATCAAAACTACAGCATAAGTGGCACAGTCAATGGCCACCGATGCTTTGTTTCACCCGACTTTCATCAGTGGTTCGACGACGGCGTCGTGTTCCTACAGGGAAAAGAACGCTTCGCTGGACTGATAGGCCTATACCAGAACGGGCAGATCAAGTTCGCCGTAGCTGCACGGGACATCCGCGCCGGCGAAGACATGGGGCCAGATGATCTGCTGTTCCTCAACATCGACGAGTACAGACAATTGGAATCGGAGAAGGCTATACCGGCCAGCCTAGGGGATCTCGATTCAGTCCTGGAAGAGCTTGGGCGTATGCTAGGCGAGCGGGAGGAGAACGAGGCCAAATACCAGTCATTCTTTACCAATAACCCTTGGGTATTTGGAGCGCAGTATGTCAGGATCGACTCCCACACGGCTCTCGACAACGAGAACATCCCCGACTTCACTGGCGTTCGCGCAAGGGACCACGCACGAGACATCATAGAAATCAAACAGCCGTTCATGCCTCTGTTCTGCCAAGATGGTAGCTTCCGGGCCGAGTTCCATCGCGCTTGGCAGCAAGCAGAAGATTACTTGGAGTTTGCGCTCTCAGACACCGACTTCCTCTACAGGCGGAAGGGCCTGCGTTTTGACAATCCACACTGTAACTTGTTGCTTGGCTACGATCTCTCTCCTGATCAGAGTGCGGCACTTCGGCGCAAGCAGAAGATGCACCCGAGAATTACAATCCTAACTTACAATGACGTGCTTGCACTGGGCAAAAACACTGCTCAGATGATCAAGACGCTGAAGGGATGGGATCACGAGGATAGGTCAGGGTAGGATCTTTCTTTTTCGACGTTCTCTATTCTCTCTGCTGAGGTTCAAGCCGTTGGAGGCGCGTCCTGCAATCTGACACGGTTATCGAGTCATGTTCAGCAGTTCGTGAGAGAATTCCAGGGACGCATACCATGATTCCTCAAGGAGCAGCCTGAAATAGGGTCTATGTCTGTCGAATTATCATACTATCTTAAGAGAGGACAGGAAAAGACTTGACACCCGCCGCTCTTCGACATACTCTGTTGCGGAGTTGCACAATAATTGAACGCCGGGGTCTACCATTGGATTTTGCAGTGACAGGGGCGCCCTCGTGAGTTAAACTGAAGCTGACGGGGGTGTGGCTCCTGGGGTCCGCAGCCTGCAAGGGACTGCTCGGCTCTGAAATGCCGCCCCCGTCATCTATGTCATCCAGGGGCGTCTGCCGGGATGATGCCGAACATGTGGCTTTGCGCAGTCGACGATGCTGGCTTGGGGGTGACTGATCCGTCGCATCTCGCCACCCCCAGGAGTCTATCAGCTTTCTCAGGAAGCCTCACTTGCTGGATGTACAAGAGGATCATCCAAGTCGTCCTCCTTTTGCCTCCAGTCATCCTCCTCCCAGTCCATCTCCGGGACTGGAAGTGGGATCTCCATATGCCCAAGGCTCGCTAGACTCTGTATCCACAACAGAAGCCCCCGGTCAACGATGTGAAGAACCTTAGCCGTGGGATCGTAGTCGAACACAAGCGGGCGTATCCCCTTGGAATTCTGCAGCCGGACTAGTGACTTGAGCGCTTGAGTGATGTTGCCAACATTCAACTGCCCCCCTAATGGGTGTATCTCGATGACTCTGTCCTGAAGCTCGGAAGCGGGAATCCCTGTCTCCAGCTGACGCACATTGCATGTCAGTATCGAGTAGGTCAGCCACTTGTAGATCTCAAGGGAGGTGCGTTGGAACCCCCTTGCGATCTCGCTAATCAGCGACAGGTATCTACCATCTTGCTGGGCAAGCACTTCAAGGATCTCCCTGTCGGCGTGAAGCTCTCTCCCGATTCTCCTCGCCGTCGATCGCTCGTCCTCACCACCTTGTTCAAAGAAGACATTGTAACATACTTCCTGTAAGATGTATACAAAACCATGGCAGTGATATGCCAGATTAAATGCGAAGTCTTGATCGATGTCCGTGTTCAGTAGCTCTGCGCCTGTCTCTGCAATCTGAACTAGCTCAGACTGTCGCCATCTGTCGACATCGACTTCCTCAATCCGGCCCAAGAGGTCACCGTTTAGCGCTACTAGTCTGTTCTGTTCACGCCACACTCCGACTACGATAAAGCAGATGTCCGAGCCTTCAAAGTATCCCTTAAGCGTATCTGCGAACTGCTTCTGCGTGTGGCGGGAGAGGTAGTGGAAATCCTCCAGTACCACTCGCTTGCTGAATCCAACACCATCGAGTGCAGCGATGATATCGTTCGGATTGGCCAAGTCGATGTCTGGATACTCAAAGGACAGCTCTCTAGACTCCTCGCTTTCCCTTCTTCCTTCGATCTGTGCTCCGATTCCAAGGGCTTTGACGCCAGCCTCACCGCCAAACGTTCGGCGAGATGCATTCCTGTGCTGCTCTGTCTGGATTCGCCTGTAACCTGCGGCCTTCAGTATCGACGCTTGCAAAGCGCGCAGATCCATGGTGGAGCCACACTGAATTACGACATACTCCCCTGGCTCCATGCAATGCTTCCGCAAGCATGTCTTGCCCTGTTTTGAGCCTCCGTATAGGACGATGTGCTTTCCGCGCTGAAGTGCTCTTTGAAAGGCTGGATCAACACTCGACCGCTCAACGTACGAAAGGGGCACGCCTCTCCCAACGCCAAACACGTCCTCTAACTTAGGCACGCGCACCTCCCCCTGGACGGTTCGCTACCTCTTCTCACAAGTGTAGATGAGATACTAGCAAAAGTCCAGCATCGAGCCTCTCGCAGCGACCCCCGGTGATGATTTCGAAAACGGGCAGAATTCCGAGGACGCACAACCCGAGGGCGCTTGGGGGTCAGGGCGCTTGGGGGTCAGACCTTCGTTCTTAGGATTTTGTCGCAGAGAGATCCGTGAACGCATACCATAATTCCTCAAGGAACAGCCTGAAAGAAGGTCCATGTCCCTCGAATCCGAGTATCCAATATCCCAAGTGATGACAGGAACGGAGTTGACATCTACCGCTTACCAACGTACTCTGTTGCGGAGTTACACAATAATCATTGTTAGGTGGCGGCCAGTCGTCGCCACCGAGGTATACTGAACAGAGATTGTACGGAGCGTTGGAGTGGACACGGCCTGGAAAACAATCATCTGGCAGCAATTTGGCGCAGCAATCGACATGCTTGAGAATGCCGTCCTTGCTTGTCCGGACGATCTCTGGAGCGATCGTTCCCAGCGACCGGAGTTCTGGTACGTGGTTTTTCACACGCTCTTCTTTCTCGATCTCTACCTGTCGGATTCGGATGTGGGATTTGCTCCTCCTGCTCCTTTCACGCTAGACGAGATGGACGAAGCAGGGTTACTTCCCGAGCGGGTCTACAAGAAAGATGAGCTCCACACATACCTTGAACATGGCCGCAAGAAATGCCGGGCGACCATTCAGGCCATGACGGACGAGAAGGCTAATCAACGTTGCGGGTTTGATTGGCTTGATATCAGTGTGGCAGAGGTGCTTCTGTATAATATGCGGCACGTTCAGCATCATGTTGGCCAACTGAACCTGATTCTCAGACAAAAGGTCGACTCTGCTCCCCGCTGGGTAAGGAAAACAAATATCAGACTCAGCGACTAATAAGAGTTAAAGGTGTTGCCGCCACCTAACACGCGCTGGAGAGAGGGGCAAGTCTTACAATCCAACACCAGAATCTAGAAATAAGGAGGGGTCAGAAATAAAAAGGGGTCAAACCTACACTTGACACTAAATAGCAGCGTGAAGCCTGATCTTCATTCTTGACATCCACAAAGAGAATGATTCGGCGCGGACGATGAGAGACGAGACGTAACAACGATTGTTGGACGGGGCTATTCCACCATCGATCTCACCGCCAAGCACGTCGATAGAGGATCTGAGCCCTAAGCGGCGCTAACATCCTCTCCCGCAGGAAGCTAGCGTAACCCTCCAGCACCGACTCAAGAGCCTCGTCAACTTTGGTCATATTTCGATTCCTGATTATTAACAATCTCCATAACTCGCCAGTTACGATGTTATGTTAACCGTGGGCTGATTCCGATCAAACGGTTTCTGCAGGTCTTCTCTTGACAATAGAGGGATGGAGTCATATAATGCGTAACGTTGGGAGAATGATTGTCTGGCAAGAGGGAGATTCTGGGTAGAATAACAAGTTCGCTGAAGGAGAGCTATGAAGGGTAGCCAGAGAGCCGTGTTCCTCGATCTGCAGGGGACTCTTGGTGGAGAAGGACTTGACGATATCATGGGTTTCTCGTTCTATCCGACGGCTGCACGTGCCGTGGGACTTGTCAACGACGCTGGGCTGCTTGCCATCGTCATCACGAATCAAAGCCACATCTCCAAGGGCCTCTTCACCATGCAGGATTTCGAGCGCAAGGTGGCAGAATTGAAGGCAGAGCTGGCAGTCGATGGGGCGCGAGTTGACGCCGTGTATTGCTGTCCGCACTCGAGTAAGGATGGATGCGAATGCCGAAAACCTTTGCCGGGAATGCTGTTGAAGGCGCGAGCAGATTTCGACATCGACCTGTGCAGGAGCTATGTCGTTGGTGATGCTGGAGCATGGGACATGGCTCTCGCTCGGAAGGTCGGCAGCAAAGCCGTCCTCGTGCGCACTGGGCTGGGGGAGAGTTCACTCTGTGGGTACAGGCACACGTGGCGAGATATCGAGCCTGACCACATTGCCGAGGACGTTCTCCGGGGCGTGGAGTGGATCATCACCCAAGAAGGAGCCAGCGAACAAACGGCTGGAGGCGACGCGGAGAACCGCGCGCCTCAGCCGTAGCGTTATAAAAAAAGACTGGGAGAGGCTGTGCAATGAATGATCCTCGTGGTTCGATATGGCGGAAGTGGGACCTCCATTTACACACGCCCGCATCCCCTGATTATCAGGACAAGTCAGTATCAAACGAAGAGATTATTGAGACTCTACTGGAAAACCAGATTGCGGCGGTGGCAATAACAGACCATCATTTTATGGATGTGGATCGGATTGAGGAACTGTGCAAGATCTCGGGTGGTAGGCTTACCGTATTTCCGGGGATAGAGGTTAGAACTGACTATACAGGAAGGGAGAATATACATCTGATTGGAATATACCCAGAGACGGCCAACATAGGCTTGATTTGGACAGGACTTCAAAGTTTGGGTTTGCATCCTGATGAAGTTGAGGAAAAGGGCCACAATAGTGTGTATGTGAAATTTCAAGATTTCTGTGAAATGGTGCATGACCGAGGAGGAATTGTAACCATTCATGCTGGGCACAAAAGTAGTTCAGTTGAGAACATCACCAATAGTTTGTCTCATAAAAGCGCACTGAAGCACGATTTGCTGGAACACTACGACGTTTTTGAGATGGGGAAAGTCCAGGATATACAGGAATACAAAGAAATAGTCCTCCCGAAAATTCGCAAAAGCCCCCCAATGATAATGTGTTCAGACAATCACAACATTAGGAAATATAGTGTTAAGGAATGGTGCTGGATTAAAGCTGACCCTACTTTTGCAGGGCTGTTGCAGACTCTTCGTGAACCCGATGACAGGGTGTTTATCGGGGGCAGTCCGGCGGTTTTGCAAAGAATTTCAGAGCGTCCTTCAAAATATATTAAGGCTTTCTACATGAAAAAGACCCAGTCATCATCCCTTGATGAACAATGGTTTGATGATATCAAAGTGGAACTGAATCCTGAAATGGCAGCAATTATAGGGAATAAGGGCAATGGCAAGAGCGCATTGTCGGATTCGATCGGACTAGTTGCAAATTCCAAAAACTACAACTACTTTTCGTTTCTCAACGAAAACAAGTTTTGCAAAAAAAGGGGCGGTAACAAGGCCAGAAACTTTTTTGCCCAGCTTGAATGGAATAGTGGCGATGTATCATCTGAGGTGTTGTTAGACGACCGGCCTGATGATAGTGCCGTAGAGATAGTTAAGTATATACCTCAGAAGTTTTTCGAGCAGTTGTGTAACGAGGAGGACATAGCCTTTCAGCAAGAACTGGAAAGGGTTATTTTTGATTTGGTGGAAGATAAGGCCGGGAAAGAAGATTTGCAGGAACTCATAGATTTCCTGAGCGAGCCAGAACACAGAAAGATTGAGGCATTGAAGCTGCGCCTTAGTGCGAAAAACAAATCGATAGCCGAGTTGGAGAAACTAAGTACCGAGCAAGAAAGGGACAAGATATCAAATAGGCTGAAAGAGAAACAGCGGGAACTAGAAGCGATCATCGATCCTGAGCCCGTTAAAAAACCTGACGAGGATTCTCCAGAACTAAAGAACACATTGGCCAAGATTGAGGATCTGCAAAAAAGTCTAATCGAACTTAGAAAAGAAAGGACCGAAAAGGAAAAAAGGAAGTCCAGTCTCACATACAAGAAGAATGTTTTGAGTAATGTTTTCAGAAAAATAGAGAATTTTAAGGTTGATTTTGAAAGATTTGTTGAAGAGATCCAAAAAGATTTTAACACTTTAGAAGCTATAGATTTGAAAGCGTCTGACATCCTGACGCTCGACGTCAGAGTCGATCCCTTAAGGAAAATTTATGATAGGGTGAATGGTGAGTTGGCGCAACTTACCGATAAGTTAGATCCAAATAAAAAGGGGTCCTTAGTAGAGGAAACAATCAGCAAAGAAAAAGAGATGGAGACCTTGCAGGCGAAGCTGGACAGACCAAACAAAGAGTATCAGAAATATCTGGCAACTAAAGAAGAGATGGAGAAGGCAAGACAGGGGATTATAGGTTCCGAGGACAAGCCGGATACCATCAAATACCTTGAGAAGCGTCTCAAATACATTGATGAAGATTTAAGCCATGAGATTAAGGATAAATATGAGGATAGGTTGTCTATTAGTGAAGAGATATTCTTGAAGAAAGAAGAGCTGAAAGGTATCAGAGAGACGCTGTTTAAGCCGATAGCGCGTCTCATTTCAGACAATGACGACCTAAATAAGGATTATCCTATAACCCTAGAAGTTGCGTTTAAGATGACGGGTTTTGATGACAAGTTTCTGGCGATGATCAACCAGAATGCGGTTGGAAGTTTCAGAGGCAAAGATGTCGGTGCCCAAAGGCTTAAAACAATCAGGGAGCGTTTTGATATCAATGACAAGAATTCGTTCTTGGGGTTCCTAAACGAGTTGATTGAAAATCTGAAAAAAGACAAGAGGGAGGACAAAGGAAAGGAACAGCGAGACATTCATTCGCAGATTTTGGGTGCGCCCGAAGATTTCTACGATTACGTATTCTCGTTGGACTATTTGGAACCGTACTATGAGCTAAGACTGGACCACAAAAGCCTTTCGGAACTATCTCCAGGGGAAAGAGGCTATCTGTTGTTGGTTTTCTATCTTTTCATAGACAAAGGCGATATCCCTTTGATTTTAGATCAACCGGAGGAGAATTTGGATAATCAGAGTGTCTTCGAATTGTTAGCACCATGCCTCAAGAAGGTAAAAAAGCGGCGGCAGTTAATTATTGTAACTCATAACCCAAATATTGCTGTCGTGTGCGATGCGGAGCAAATTATCCACGCAAGAATCGACAAAACAAAGAAATGCAAAGTTTCCTATACGACGGGTTCAATCGAGAACCCAAAGATCAATCAGAAGATCGTGGAGGTTTTGGAAGGAACATTACCAGCGTTCAACAAACGTGATTCAGCTTATAATGTCAGCCGGACACAGGTGATAGCGGCAGATTAACTGAATCACATTGTATTTATGTAATACTGCCTTGCAGAATTAAACGAATTCAATAAAATTCACGCAACATAACTTATCGTACAGCATAATGACCCGAAAAGATTTTATAACAAGCTCTTCCAGCGGATCGCAAAAAGCCGCGCCCGCTGAAGAGCATCGTTAGCCGAATGGAGGAAATCGAATAGATGGGACGTTCGACAGTACATTACGCTGACAGCGATACGAACAACATCCTGAAGAAGCTTCACAA
>Ga0209991_10001097_pt1 | contig 12221 bp, 9 predicted proteins | sample ChitaG_FD_183167 | JGI IMG/M metagenome (GOLD analysis project Ga0209991, IMG submission 183167) | Deep subsurface microbial communities from South Pacific Ocean to uncover new lineages of life (NeLLi) - Chile_00310 metaG (SPAdes)... | ecosystem: Environmental > Aquatic > Marine > Oceanic >...
CTACGTGCTGGTGTATGGACCTATCACTCCACCAATCTCTGTCTACTCATCCCACGCGAAAGCTGTGCCGCGCATGGCCTCGCCGGCCGGCGTGACATCGTAGTAGGTCCAGGTGCGGTGCTGGCCCTCGATCTTCGCATCCGCCGACTTTTCAACCAGATATCCCTCTCGTAGCAAGCGCTGCGTCAACTGTCGAATGCGGGCCAACCGGCCTCGACCTGGGCGACGCTCCCCTAACTGGGCCAGCACCTCGAAGTAGGGGAAGGCGTCGGGCACACCGTACCAGTCATCACCCACCAGCCAGCGCTCTACTGCCTTGTAGCCCTTGGGCAGCCGCCCTAGCCGCGCTGCCCGCCGCGTATTCCAGTGATGCGCCTCAAGGATGATGGATGGCGGGTCCACATAGTCGCTAATCCTGGGTAACTCGCCGATGGACATGGTCCCCCAGGGCACCTGTAGCGGGGGACAGTGATCGCAGGCCCCGCAGCGAATCCAATCCGGCTTCTCACCGAAATAGCCCAACACGTACCGCTTGCGACATAGGCCGGCTGCCAGGGCCCCGGCGTATGTGATCATTCGCTCTAGCTTGGCCTCTTTCTCGGCCTGGTGAGCTGACATAGGCTGGACATCCCATCCCAGGTTCGACTCCGTCCGCAGGCGCTCCGTTGGCCAGATAACGTAGCCTCGCTCGAAGCTGCGGAACACCAGCAAGTTCGCTCGATCCCAGCGGTTCAGTATTTCCTCAATTTTGAGAATCGGCTGATCGAGGACTTGAGCCAAGGCCGGCAGGTTGAGGATGAATCGTCCGGGTACGCCCTCGGTAGCCTGGGCCAACAGCGCCTCGGCTAGAGCGCTCTCGCCAGGGGCATAGCGGGCCACGGCCTCTAGGAAGTGCTCACGGGAGCGGTTGACCGTTACGGCGGCCTGGCGAGTGTAGTCCTGCTCCCGCCGCAAGTAGCCTCGCTCCTCTAGCAGATGCAACATCACCTTTAGCTTAGTCTCATTCATCTTCCCTCGGTCATCCAAAAGCAGGACCATCTCATTGGGATTGAGGTAGATGGGTTCCGCCAGATGTCGGCGTAGGTAGGTGTAGAGGGCTTCAAGCCACTCTATCCGTGGTGCTGCGGACTCGATGAAATAGTCGTGGATGCGTCGATCCGAAGAGTGATAGAGCATCACTCCGTATGCGTCCTTGCCGTCGCGCCCCGCCCGGCCCACTTCCTGATAGTAACTCTCCAGGTCACCGGGCATATCGTAGTGAACCACGTAGCGCACATCCGCCTTGTTGATCCCCAGGCCGAAGGCTTTCGTCGCCACGACTACGTCCACAGTTCCGGCCTGGAACTCTTCTTCCACCGCCCGGCGGTCGGGGGGAACCATCTTGCCATGATAGGGTAGAGCGTTGATCCCATAGATACGCAGCAGCCGGGCTAGTTGTTCAGCGTCACCCGTACGAGCCACGTAGACGATGGTGATCTCATTCCGCTGCGCCGCTGTCCGCAGGATCTTCAAAAGCTGCATGAGCTTGTCCGTGCGGTGACGGATCGAGTAGGCTTCCGTGTCCCGGTTGTAGACCACCAGCTTGAGTTCTGGCCGGTCGAAAGAGGCCAGCACAGTGCGGGGGTCGCGCAGGTGCAGACGCTCGCAGATGGTGACCTGCATATCCTGGGTGGCTGTGGCTGTGAGGGCTGTCGTGGGGGGACGTTTCCCCAATCGTTCCAGGATGTCGTAAACGTAAAGATAGTCGGGGCGAAAGTCGGTGCCCCAGGTGACGACGCAGTGGGCCTCGTCAACGACCAATTGGCGGACGCGGACCTCGCGCAGCATATCAATCAGTTTTGGGTCGCGCAATCGCTCCGGGCTGACGTAGAGTAGGCGCAGCCGACCGGCGACCGCTCGCTCTAGGATCTGCTCCCGATTCTCAGCCCGCATGCCGCTGATTATGCAAGCTGCTGCCTCGATCCCCAGGGCGTGGAGTTGGTCCACCTGGTCCCGCATCAGGGCGATGAGAGGCGAGACCACCAACGTGAGCCCCTCTCGTAGAAGGGCCGGCAGTTGGAAGACCAGGGATTTGCCGCCACCGGTAGGCATCAGGGCCAACAGATCACCCTCGGTCAGCATGGCCCGGACAGCCTCTTCCTGCTCGGGGCTCTTGAAGCCGGTAAACCCTGGCCCGAAAAGGTCGTGCATAGCCTCCAGGACAAGAGGTCGCACCGTGGCCCAGTCATCCCAGGCCATTGGGAGCAACCCCTTAAAGCGCTCAGTCCAAGAGGCCATCCGCTCCTCGAAACGAGTGCGTAGCGCTTCGGGCAGTTCATCCCAAAACTCCTCGTCCACGGCCATGCGGTCACCGTGGTCGCGCATAAAGCGGACAATCTCTTCGTAGGTTTGCCGCCGGTCGGCCTCAAAGCGGTCAGGTGTGTCCGGACGATAATAGCCGGGCAGCGAGGCCAACAACTCCGGCTTGTAACTCTTGCGGTGGATTCCTTTGTCGTAGAGGATCACGACGCCAAAGTCATTTCGGTTGCGGATCAGCCGGCCAAAACCCTGCTTGAACTGGATGAGCATCAGGGGCAAAATGTAAGGGGTGAAGCGGTCCACCCGGCCATCCTGCAGATATTCCTCGGCTCGGGCCTGGATCAGTGGAGCGCCCATCATAGGGAAGGGCAGCTTCTCCATCATCACAAAAGAGAGGGTTTGACCCGGAACATCTATGCCTTCCCAGAAACTCTTGAGGCCCAGCAAGACCGATTCCACTCGCTCCTTGAAGTCCTCCCGGAGTTGCTTGCGGGACAATCCCTTCGCCTGATAGAATAGGGGGATGCTGTAACGACCCAGATAGGCCTGTAGCCCTTCCCGGCCGTTTTCCGGATCGCCAAGGGCGACGTACTCCATGCGGACTCGTGCCGTGAACAATCCCAGAGTTCGACCTCCAGTGAGACGGAGGAGCAGCTTCAACTCCTCAAGTAGATACTCCTTGAACCGCTCCAAATCCTCGCCCCGGGGTGCCACCTCCAAGTACTCAGTCAGCACCAGGAAGGCGTTATCGTGGTAGCTAAACTCGCTGGCAATCTGCTGGCAGCGCCCGCGAGGGATGACGCCTTCCAGTCCCAGACGATCTCGGAAGAAGTCGAACTGCCCCTCGGCAGTGGTCAGCGTCGCCGAAGTAAGCACTACTGGCATTCTGTCGTAGATCTTTTCCTGGAGATCAGGTCCGACCCGGAGAGGTGCCTTCTTGAGTGCCCACTCCACGAAGGCAGCACCACCACTCTCCTCGGCAGTGTACTCCATCACCTCAGCCCAGTACACCCAGGCCGCGTGCCGTACGCTGAGGATCTCGCTAAACAGACGCGCTTGCTCCCGAGCCAGCCAGGCCAGGTGCTGTAGTTCGCGACGGGTCTCGGGAGCGAAGGGGAAGGTGTCACCAAGACCTGCGACCTGTTCCAAGAGCATCTCCAGCTGGCTGGCTACTGCGTTCAGCTCGGTCTGGAGCTCAACACGGAAACGATCCACCCGGCTCCACCGCAGATCAACCCGTCGTGGGTCTCGAAGCAAACGGGCCTGGGCCCCATAGCGTGGGTGCATCTTGAGGCCACTACGGGCCACGTAGTCACGGAGATGCTGCCCAAAGTCGCTGCTGAGAACGCGCAGGCGGGGCAGGTGAATGTCTAGAAGCTCACGTACAGCTTTCTGGGCTTGGCGGACGCCGGGTGGTAAGTTCCGACGCAGACGGAGAAGCAAACCCCTTCGGGCCCGGGCGGCATGCAAGCGATTGGCCAGAGCACGGATGGTGGACTCGGAGACCTCTTCGGTCAGTGCAGACGTACAGGCGTCCTCGAGATTGTGTCCTTCGTCAGCGATGAGGAAATCGGGCAGGGGCCAACCGCCTTCGCCCCACGGGGCGGCGAGGAGCAGAGCATGGTTGATCACCAACACTTCGACCTCACGGGCTTGAGCCAATGCCCGGTGATAGAAGCAAAGGCCCCGGTCGCAGTCGGGGCACTCACCACTACCTTCGCCTATGGCAATCTCAGCCCTGAGGGGTTTGAACCCTGGATAAGTACGTTCGAACCAGTAGTGGAGTTCATCCAGGGTCCCGTCACGGGCATTTTGCATCCACCGCAACAGATAGAAAAGGCCCAGGCGGTGCTGTAGCGTATCCCAGTAGGCATTCCCTGAGCTCGGGAAGTCGTTATCCACCTGGCTTCGGAGAGCATCCCAGGCACTCGGGCTGACGTAATTGGCTCGTCCCTTGAGCACGTGATAGCGGAAGGTGTTGGGGAAAATGCGCTGCAGGCGGTCAAGTGACTGGACGAGTTGGTCCTGCAGATTTTTGACTGAGGTAGAGATGGTCACTTGCTTTCCCTGAGTCCGAGCCCAGTGAAGCGCAGGCACCAGGTAAGCCAGTGTTTTGCCTGTGCCTGTAGGCGCTTCGATCATCGCTGACGCTTCTTGGGCCAAAGATTCGACTACTAGTTGGACCATCTCCCGCTGGCGAGGGCGATCCTCAAACTCTGGTGCTTCTCGGTCCCCGCGCTCACGGGCTTTCCGCTGCAGGGTGGCCATCCCCTGTTGGATGATGCCACCAGGCTCGAATAGGGCTTCCATCTCACCAGAGGAGAAGGTCACGTCTCGTAGTGGGTAGGAGTCGGTCGGTGTAGTATCGTCTAGCAATTCAGCCAGAGGCACCGGTTCGGAAGCCGAGGCGACGTCAGGCGCGATCAAAGACGACAGAATGTACCGATCTCGGGGCAACAAGCGGAGCATCTCAGCCAGGATGGGCTTGGGCAGACCGTTGAAACGTGCCCGCAACACCCGGAAAATCAGATACAGGAAAAGAACATCCACCCCCGCGTCGTGAAAGGACTCGTCAGCCAGGTCCAACCCCATTTGGCGGAAAACCTTCGGGGAGATGGCCATCTCGACTGCCTCGCGGCCTACGCCCAGCTCGCGGGCCAGGTCTTCCAACTTGTGGCTAGGGGCCCCAGGCATGGTCAGGAGTGCCAGCTCCATCGTGTCAATGAGGGGATTCGCCAACCCACGTCCAAGGTGAGATTCACAGGCCTGGTGGAGAAAAGCGTGATCGAATCGTCCGTTGTGGGCCACCAGGGGCAGGTCGCCCAAGAAGGTCATCATGGACTCGATCTGCTCTTCGATGGGCGGTGCGCTCTCAATGGCTTCCAGCTTCGCTGGATTCGTATCCAGTCGAAGCTTCTGCCGGAGTGAGAGCGGTAGACGCTTGACGGGACGGACAAAGAGGTTGCCACCTTCTGTCGGCTGCCCATCCACAACTTTCAGAGCAGCAAACTGAATGATACCATCGGTTTGGAAGTCAAAGCCCGACGTTTCCAAATCGAAGACTACGTAGGTAGAGAGATCCAGAGGCAAAGGCGGGATGGGCAGTGGGTCTGGGAGGGATGCAGCGGGGGATGGCTCCACGGGGCGAGGTCGTTCAGGAGGCTCTTCTGCACTTAAAAGCCGGGCCAACATCCAGATATCTCCTGGCCGCTCGATGAAGACATCGCGGTCAGCCAAGATCTCGTCCAGATGACTTTCCTGAATGAATGGCTGCTGTTCACGCAACCGTTTGAGCAAGATGGCCTTCTTTAGGCCTTCCGGGTGTTCGGCCAGGATGCGCTGGACCTCCAGGCCCAGTGGGCTATCAGCGCGCAAATCCTACCTCCACTATGCACTAGTCTCTGCTGAACCTCGTTACATTCGCTGGCAACTTGCAGATTGGCTGTCAGGCATAGTATACCAGGTTTTGCCTCCTTTGGCAACAAAAAGCCACCTGTGCGGTTGACGCAGGTGGCTTTGTAATCTGCTGCCACGCCCTGGCAGTTACCACGACCGGACTTCCACCGGCTAGCAGACGACAGCTTCAGGACACACCAGCGGCTGTCACGTGGCAGCACCTAATCCCGAATGTGATGTCCACTTACTTCATGGTGCAATGGGACAGCGAATATAATGGCACAGCTCCTCACTTGCCCTGTGGCATCACAGGTAACAAGCCTTTTTCAAGTTCGATCATGTTTCAATCAAACTGGCGGTGTTGCCGTTAGCCGATAGGGGAATTGACCATTCAGCTACCAAAGTGCCGGGGTCGCTTGTTAGTCTCAAGATAGCGTTGTTCCCTAAGAAATCCCCCTCCGCCTGAAATACTCTGTAGACGTCGGGATAATCTCCCAACTCCTGAGTAATGACGATTCGTTCTCCGTGTTTCCAAACAAAATCGGGTTCAAACTGATACGGTCGATGGCTCGCTTGTCCCGTCAGTTCCCATCCATTCATTTGGATATCCTTGTCTGTTTGATTCTCCATGACAACATAGCTGGACGGCTTTGCCTCTATAATAGTTATAGTTAAATTCACCCGCAGGCCCCGTGTGAAGTTCCAAAGGTACTCAAAATGCGCCTTGAAGAATCCATATGGGTTCTTGGGACCCAATTCGGGCAGATTTCTGATCTTCATCATAGGGACATGGCCCCCGATACAACCTTGCAGACCATCTGGTCGACCGAAATGATACGGCTCAACAAACGCAAATTGGTCCGTGATAACCAGTGATAGCATTGGGGGCAAATCGTATAGATGCACCCGAAAACGTTTATTTCGTTCTTGCTGGGTCATCAACCAATCTCTTGTGGCCTCTATGTCCGCTATGGTTTTTCTGCCTAATGGTGCCTCAATATTCTTCCGACGAGTCGCTTCATCTGAGTCCGGTTTTAGCAACAGTGCTCTGACGTCATACTTTTCGCTGTATTCCACTATCGCTTCTCTGAAAGAGTCGTTTTCTACCATAGTTGGCAAAGCAACACCACAAATATCAAGAGTGCCTCTGGCACTTTTGATCGCTTCCACAATATGTGTTACTCGCTCAATATTCGCTCTACGGAACAAGTCAACAACTCCGCACTCTCGAGCGGAGCGAAGTAGCTCAACATTTGAAATCTCGCTGAGCTTCCTGGTTTGTCCTTCTATATTCCTCAACGTTACATATCGCTCGAGTGTTCTTGAGATCGCAATACCTGCCACGAGTGCAAGAACTAATCGAAGAAGTGCATCTGTGTCTATCTGTTTCCCAGCAAACACCTCGTAGATCAGCGCTAAACCGGCTGCCACCGGAATGGCCAAATGGAGAATGCTCTCCACCCAATGCAGGATGGTCCTAAACTTCGTTCGACTCATCTCTCTCCTCCGCGTAGCTTTTCGTGATTCGCAATCCTAAGACTGCCACCGTATCATGCGCCGCCAAGCTGTGCATCTTACAAGTGTCGCGACGACCAACATGAGTGCGGCAACAATTGGAAGTCTGATACAATTTGGAGGTTGGACATGACTAATCCTCTCGAATGCAACGGTATTATTGCAATTCTGTTGATTGCGGAAACTTCTTCGAGAGTAGCCCTGTCGGGGCAGCTTGGCCGCGCCTCGATGGTTCGCATCAAACGAGTCGGGGGTTTTCATTATTCACCTGACTCTATTGTACCACAGTGCGCAGGGTCGCGCAAGTCCTCCGTCTCTTTTTCAGGGCCGATTACCAATTCATGACGGATCTACTGATCGGTAAGCGGAAACAAAAACTCCCCGCCGGGAGACCTGCAAGACCAGCGGGGAGGGATACTCTCAATATGACCTTTTTCCTTGCCTGCAAGCTGCCACAGCCTGAGATAGACTCGGTGGCTGTTTTGTGGTGAGTGTTTTACGCCTCGCGTTCTTCCGTATGACTTGGCAGAGCGAACCCCACCTTGCGTCTCAGACCTTCTTTTTGCCGGGCAATTTCTCCTCTGTCTAGTGTTTCGACGACATAACTATAGACTTCAGCAGGATTCCTTGATGCCATTTGCTGAAACGAAGACAGCAAGGTAGAATGATCTAATGGCCCCACTAAATCGGCCAGCATAGAGTCCAAACCTAGCATAAGGACAACTTCAACGCATGTATCAATGTCAAGTGTTTCCTCAATCACAGCTTCTACTACTGGTTTGAACTCCAACACTCGTTTGTACATTCCGTCGGATACTGTTGTTTGGGGCATGATCTTAAGACTCCTCCTTACGGCGAAGCGAGTGATGCTGGTTATAGTGGAGGTAGTCTTTCAGCAGTTCAATGTGATCAGGTTCAAGAGTTTGATAGAGATCTCCAAGCAGTTCCCTAATCTCTGCTTCACCTGGAAAATCAGAGCTACCATAATTACGTAGGGCCCTAAGCCCATCCTGAATTTCTTTGTCAGGGCGCTTATCCTTTATCACTTTCTCTATAAACTGGTGGTAGTGATCCCAGGTCTGGTAATGATAGAATTTGGTTCGAGTTTCCTGGATCTCTTGGTCGTCTAGGGACAGTGCTTCTGCAACCTCCTCCAATTCTCTCACTAATCTGTGTTTCAGAGGAGAACCTGAAGCTCCCCATCCCCAACGTCCTCCCCTCGTAAGTACGTCAAAAGTTGCAAGTAGAAGGGGTCTACCGAGAGCCTTAAGATTCGCCATTGTTGCGTAGGCTTCCTCTAGGACTTCTTTCAGTTCGGCTTCAACTCCACTAGGGCCTGCTTTGAAAACTTTGATTCTCTCAATATTCAGCAAAACACCTGCTGCAACTCCAGCAACGAGAGCCAAGGCCATTTCGGCTGGCTTCCCTACGTATCCAAAATAGAGCGTAGGAAATAGAACGAACAACGCTGAAATGATTGATTTCCACATATCCTTACCCACTTGCTATTCCTCCTTGCCCAGCACTCGGTAGTTCTTTTCATTTGGCTGCTAAACAAGTATACCAGATTTCACCTCGTTTGGCAACAGCAGGGAATCTAGAACTCTATTCTGATGGAAGCCAAAAAACTCCCCGCCGGGATACCAGACAAACCCGACGGTGAGCTCGCCCACCAGATACTACAGCTCACTTGAAAGGAGAGAGGTATACCGATGGGCAACGGTATTCTACACGCAAAGTCGGAACAGCGCAAGCAGTATGGAATACATGAACTACAGGCGTTGCCTCTCAAGCAACCCAGCAACCACAAGTGACGTAACGGTCAGCACACCGAGCCACAGCAACTTTTGACCAGAACCAAACGGCTCAGCCGGAAACTCGATTCCAGGTTTCCAGAGTTTGACAAACGTCAGAAAGCCCCTGTAAATCCACTCCATAATGCTATCAGTCGCTGCCAATACAGCGAATACAGCAATTCCAAAAGCATTTAGTGCACGAAGTGGCCCGAGGAGTTCCTTCGCAGATTCGAACAATTTGACGACGACTTCGGCTGCGCAACAGTATTCTACAGCAAAAGTCGGAAGAGCGCAAGCGCAAGGCCCTGGCCCTTGGTCTGTCGCTTGAGCCAGGGAGCAGCGCTACCTCGCAATCACGTAAAAGCCCCATCCAGCTACTAGCGCGACTACAGCCGTTGAGAACCCCATAAACCTCCACGCGAAGTTCTCAGCATAAGGGTATCGCCCGGCAAGATACACCGTAGCCACTGGCAAGGCAAGGGTGAGACACGCTTTCAGAGTCCAGAAAGCAGTCGCTCCAAATCTGGCGAGGATGAAAGCGGGCAAGGGGCTCGCTTCAATTCCGCCCAATTGAAAGCTAATGTAGGTGGTTACGGCGTCCAGGGCGTTGGCAGCCAGCCAAGCGATGACATCCTTCACTCTGTATGACCTTAGGTCCGTTATGGATTGCATCTCAACGTCCCTACAGCAATCCTTCTTCCCTCAGGATTTGCCGCACTGCCTCCCTCACCCATCTCTCAGTCTGCTTGTCCATCTCTGGCCGCACCACGCTGAACACCTCGCCTCCACCAGAAAAAGTGTAGTGCCACCGGCCATCAGCCTCTGCAACGTTCAGGAGCTCAAACTTGCCAGCCTCCTGCATCGCGGTAGCTAGCAGGAATTGGAAAGCCTCTTGCACTTTGGGAGGCTCGGCGTCAAGCAGGGAAGCGAAAGCTTGGAGTTCAGGGCGAAGATCGCGGCTTCCGTTTTTCATCAGCGGATGCCGGTCTCCTTGTCGTGCAGGCTCTCAAACTTTCGCCTTACGTCCGTAGCCGCTTGACCTGCGGCTTCAGCGCCTTCTCCAGGCGCACCATCGCGTCTATCATCGCCTCCTGGATTTCTGACCAGCGGTCTCGGTCGGCTACGCCACCCAGGGTCAAGAGGTGGCGGATGCGACAGCCTCGCCGGTCGTCCATGCGCTGCCATTCGAGCGGTCCGCCAAAGTCCTCCTCGACTTGCTCTTTGCTCGCAAATAGCCGGTCGAAGATGCGTTTGTTCGCTTCCGCCTCACCTTGGTCAATGTATAGCTCAACCTGAGCATCGCTCATGCGGATGAGGTAGTTGAACGCGAGCCCAGTCTTCCCGGCCCCAGCACCAACCCAGTTGTCTTTGCTGGGAGAGATGCGCGCGTGCAGACTGGTGCGCTTCTTCGCCTGTTCAAGCAGTTGTCCCCAGAATTCCAACCGGAGCACATGACTCTGCACCCACTCCTTCTTCTGACCGCCGATCTGCTTGGCCTCGGGACTAGGCCCGGCTACGACCGTCAATAGTGGCGCTGCAGGTGAGTCGCCGATCTGGTACGCTTCTAGCTTCACCAGGTACAGAGCAACGTCAGCAGGCAAGGTTTGGTTGAGCCAGTGGATGGCCGCTTCGTGCTCGAGCCGCGGGTTACTGCTTATCCAAATGGCAGTCTTGGCATCCAGGTTGCTGAGGTAGGTGATGAGTTTGCCCAGGTGATCGTGGTCAGTGCGCTCCAGTTGGTTTTCGATGATCACTCGGTTGCCGCCCGCATCCTCAGCCAGGACGTCGGCTGTGAAGATGCCGGCGGCTGCCTCCTGCTCTACTAGAGACAGGGATAGTCCCAGGGCTTCGCCCAGGAAGTCCAGGTTCTCCGCCAGCCAGGTGGTAAAGTCACGGGCTTCGTTGCGCCAGATCTCCCGCAGGGGAACTTTTTCCAGTCTGCCGATGGGCATGTTGAGTAGCCTCCTCGTATCTGTGGCAACAGTTCCTCAAGAGCAGTGTGCTCCGACTAGTGTTTCCCAAACAACTCTAGTACTCGTCTCCAGAAGCCTTTGTGAGCCGTGGCTGTTGCACTTGCTAAGACGGGACTATCAATCTGCTCACGCCCGTACTCCGTCACAATACACACCTCAATGATTAGACTTTGCGTCACCAGATTACGGAATAGGGATAACAATGTGCCAAAAAACATCATCACAAACAACAACGGGAACGCGAACATGCTCCACTTCCCCATGAAGGTCAATCCTCTCTCAGTAAACCTCAGTGCAAAGACATCATAGACCCAAATCACTACATTGTCTATGGCTGCAGTAACCGTTCGTGTATTTCCGAATACTCCTAATATGCCAAACAAGACCGCTGTTGGGAGCAAACGCTTGTCGGATCCCTCGCGATTCGCCACTGCCCACCTGCGCAACATCTCTAGCTCAACTGGGCTCAGTTCCATCAATCGCCACTCCTGGCCGTTGCCTTCACCCGCTGGGATTGGCTATAGCGCAAGTTTACGGATATGCATTTTAGGCAAGGGGTTGTGAGCAGACCTCAGATAACAGACCAAGGTCGTACACAGCCACCCGGCCATGATACCTATCTCCCCCGCACCCATGTATAAGAACGTGCCCAAAGGAAGCAAGAGCAACGCATACACCGTAGTAAACACGATCAGACGCCTGTGGTCTTCTAGCAACAGAGCGGGGAACTTTGCTTGATATTCCGGCAGCAGCCCCCAATACGGAAACGAAATCGCAAGTGTGACAAAGCCCACTGCCAGAATCAGCCTCCAACGTATAGGATAACGCTGATCGCGGAAAAACTCCACCCACCGCCAATAGGCTACGGGGATCATAGCGAACGTGAGTATGAATATGGCCGTGCTAATTGCCTCAATCAAGATGGAAGTTTCTGTGCGGGGAACAGAAGGCTGGGGTACACTGAAAATGGCATCCAAGGAAGCATTAGCAAGGATGTACCAATATAGTGAAGCTACTGACCAGCAGAAAACGGAGACCACTATGCCATTCCCTTGGGTCTCTGATGACCATGTTGTGGGCAATGGGGAGGATATCAAGAAAGCGATGCGGCGCCACCGAGACCACCCAGTCATATCCGGCGGTGCAGCAATTCCCTCGCGCAGCGGAGCAAAGGCAAGAGTCTGAGCATACTCGACCAGCGCCGAAAAGCGGTTGATTAGCGCGTCAACTTCGACAGCGTACG
>Ga0209991_10001098_pt1 | contig 12220 bp, 9 predicted proteins | sample ChitaG_FD_183167 | JGI IMG/M metagenome (GOLD analysis project Ga0209991, IMG submission 183167) | Deep subsurface microbial communities from South Pacific Ocean to uncover new lineages of life (NeLLi) - Chile_00310 metaG (SPAdes)... | ecosystem: Environmental > Aquatic > Marine > Oceanic >...
CGATTCATCACTTGGTGGAACCGGTGGCTGTGTTACAGGCGCCCCAGGTAATCAACCCACCGAGATGCTTGTCCATTTTTTCAATGAATCAGGGATTGAAACCTCTGTTGATGAAAAAAAGCTATTTTCCTTGACTGAAATGGTCCAAAAGGAATTATATAGCAAGATTTCACTTTAGTTTACGAAATAATCTTCAAATCTTTCACCCATTTCTCAAAGTCTGATTTTAAATCCTGCCAGACTAAAGGTTTTATCATCTTAATATCAGGTCCTGTTTCAGCATCAGCAAAATAGACAAGACTCTTCCCCTCTCTCGGTACTTATTTAAATTATGGTAATTCCCTGATTAGCTGACCTTAAAACTTTAGCATATAAGGCCCTGAAAAGAAAGCGGAGCATAGGGCTTCGACCGACTTGGCCTCTGGCCCATAGGGCCTACGCCCCGGAGGGAATATTGGAATGATGAGTTGGGATTGTGTTAGAGGTTTGAGGATGGATGAATAGAAAATGGAATAAAGAGATATTACTTGCCTGTGCATGTTAGCACGCAGGCAGAGTTTTATAGATTTTCAGAAAAGTATTATGATATTAGGACGCCCCGGTCAAATATGCTTTGCATTTTACAGGGCAGGCAGATTAACACAGATTAAGAATAAATATTATTTACATGTACCTGCCCGCCGTCCCTGCCCGACATCCGGCAGGCGGGTCTGCGTCCCATTTATAGAAATTATTTTCTTTCCAATAACTCTTTCGGAACCTCGGCCTTTTCTGGCCATCCATCTGGTATCAACTGACCAGGCTTCTCTCCAAATTTCTTTTTGTCAGAATGGAGCTTAGGCCTTTTGAATTCCTCCCTGGGCTCCTTTGGGATTCTGCCATTGAGGATGGATTCCGAGCGCAATCTTCTGCCGACGGTCTTTTCCATCAAGGTGCCAAGCTCTAAAACCCTCTCGATATTGATACCCCCAATATCAATACCCATCTCATCTAACATGACACACATATCCTCAAATGTGACCAGGCCCACTACATTAGGATCTTTATAATAATAGGCGCCAGTACCTGGCACAGGGGTTCTGTCAAGGAAATTAGTCGGCTGTCCACCTGTACCACCCATGGTCCCTTCAAAGATCTCTACTCCAGCCTGAAGGGCAGCCAGGACATTTGCCAGGCCCCAGCCTCTGGTTACATGAAAATGGGCCACATGCAGATCAGGGTTTGGGATCTCATCTAAAATCATGGAAAAGTACCGATATACCTGATCAGGTGGGGCAGAGCCGTCATGATCAGCGTGCTCAATATCATCTGCACCTATGCTTAAAAATCTCTTTGTAAACGCTACAGCATCTTCTAGTTTTGTCGGGCCTGATATAGGGCTGCCCCAGATTGTGCTCACAGTTCCACACATCTTGATGCCTGCATCTTTACATTTCTTTATACACCTCTCTGCCTCCTTCCAGTAAGCAGGCAAAGTTGCGCCAGAGTTTGCAAAATGGTGTTCCTCATCTGTTGAGACCATCATCAAGAGTCTGTCAGGGCCATAACCCTTTTCTTTAAGCTCAATAGCCCTGTCTACAGATGGTTCTCTGATAGTTATAGCTGTCCATTCAATATCATCTTTGTTCATGCCCCGTTTTGTTAGACGTTTTTCAAATATTCCTCCTCTTAACTCTTTTAGCACCTCTTCTGCGTCCTTGAACTGGGGCATACCCCGTGGATTTCCTAAATTTGTAACCTCAAGCCTCTTCACACCAGCAAAGGCCAATTCCTGCAAGTAATATATCTTTGCCGCGGTAGGAATCCATGCCTCTTCATGCTGGATTCCATCCCTAATGCTTATCTCGGCCAGTTTAACCTTTTTAGGCATCCTTTTATTGGCCTTAAAAATATCGTATTCGCTCATTTTATTCCTCCCTTCTATCCCTTGATGGATCTTGGAGTCAACATCAGATGATGCGGACAGATACTCTTTGGATTTTGGTAACAGCTACTCGCAAAGGCAATAAAATAATCCCTTATTTGTGTCAAAGGAACAACCTCGTCCACCAGACCGGCCTTTGCACAATACACTGGCCTTGACTGATCATAGTACTGTTGCGCAAGGGCGTTCATTTTATCGATCACTGGTTCAAGGGGGTTACCTGCATCCTTTTCTTTTACCAACCTTCTTGAGAAGGCAGCAGCAGCAGCCGTTTCTCCATGCATTACATAGATTTCAGTAGTAGGCACACCAATGGTAAAGGCATTATTTCTGGTTGCCTGGGGCCCTCCCATTATGTAATGGGCAGCAGCTGTCCCCTTTCTCAAGACAACGCACATCATAGGAAGTTCTGAACTCTCAATAGAGTAAATAAGTGACTGTCCAAGCCCGAGGAGTTCTGCCTTCTCAGCAATGTCCCCAACATCAATACCTGAGGTATCTTGGACCCAGATCATAGGTATCCTGTCCCTGCCACAGAACATGACCAGCTCATTCATCTTTATAAGACCTTCTCTGTAAAACTTGCCACCTATGCCCAGATATTGATTCTCTGCATATTTGGGATAACCCTTACCCAGAAAACCCTGCCTATTGGCAATAACTCCAACCAGGAAACCGTCTAACTTGGCGAGTCCACAGTAAACTTCAGGAGCATAGTCTGGTCTGTATTCCATGTGTTCACTTCCATCAAAGACGCGGGCCAGCACCTGTTCAATGCTATAGGTCTTTTTTTGATTAAAGGGAACAATAAGATTAAGATCATCTGCTGGATAAATCGGATCAGCAGGTTCTGCTACCCTGAACACCGATGGGTCATACATAGGCATACCTGCCATACATTTCTTAACAGCTTCAAGAACACCTTCCTCGGTATCAAATACCTCTCTCATAAAGCCGGTCACATCATGGTGAACCCCGACTCCTCCAGGAGGAACCTGTTTGAACTTTCTTGTTGCTTCAATTATCGTCTCTGCACCCTCGAGATCAAAGCCTCCCTTGGGAGACATGCCACTGACAATACCTCCTCCACCCACTGCCATGTTGGATTTTTCGTGGGCGAAGATGATAGACGGGCTTATTGCATGATATCCACCACCAGCAGGATTTGTACCGTACATACCACAGATCACATGTATACCCTCTTGTTCCAGCTCAGCATGCCTGAAAAATGTCCTTCCACCAGATCTCCTGCCAGCGTATACTTTTTCCTGTTCAGTTAACTTTACGCCACTGCAGTTAAGTATCCAGACAAGGGGAATGTTCAAACGTTCGGCAATATCCTGGGCCCGAAAAATATGCTCTCGCTGACCTGGGATCCAGGCCCCAGCAAGGACTTTATTGTCTGAGGCAATAATTAAACCGTATCTGCCCGATATCTTACCCAAACCAGTTACCACTCCGGTTGACCCCTCCTGATTGAATTCAGGGTCATAAAGGCTGTCTAATGGTACAAATGTACCGGTATCAACTAAAAGCTCGATTCTTTCCCAGGCTGTCTTTTCCCCTCTTTTATGGAGCTTTTCAACTGGAAGACCTGCCATTTTTCTTTTCTCTAAGGCCTCGGCTACCTCCTTTTCAACCTCAGATATCTCAATGGCATTGGCCTCTTCCCGTTCTCTCTCATTTTCTCTCAGTTCTCTTCCAATCGGACTCATTTTTTGAAAATACTGTCTCATCTTATTTTCCCTCCTATAATCTATAATCACCTATTTTTTGTTCAAGGGTTGCTATCAGGCCTGCCCGGAATCTTGGATCCCTATAAAGTCTTGCATCTGCCTTCATCTCTTTTTCAACAAATGAATTTTCATCAAATTTTGATGGGTCATAACCCTCAAGCAGGTTGGTTAAGGCCTCTATGGATTGTGGTGCTAAAGGTCTCCCCATCTTGGCCATCTCATCCTTTACCTCTCGCAAGGGTTTCCCCCAAAGATCAGAGTAATTCTCCGGATCCTTTCTTCTGGTTACCTCGAGAGAAATATCCTCTTTTATGGCAAGGATTTTTCTCTCTTTATCACCAACTTTTGGTATCTCTTTTGCCGGGCAGGTGCCAAGTTCCAATCCCTTTGGAAGTAAAAGCATTCCTGTCTCATCATTATGGGTTTCTAAATCTTCCTGATACTTTGCCTTATCAGCATCAGGATCATCAGTTCTCTGCCTCTTTGGAAAAGTAAAAGGAATATCTACAACTATATTATAGGTTCCGATTTCTTTTAGCTGGTTGGCCTTTACCTCCTTTGATGTCTTAGCCATATATTCAGCATTGATTGGCCCAGCCTTAATCAATGTTCTGGCTATTCCTGACCAACCTGGAATGAGACCAATAGTAGCCTCGCTAAAACACATACCGCTTCTGGAGTCACCGACTAAAAAATCGGCCATCAGGGGAATCTCTGCCGAACCACCAAACCTTGTCCCTCCTCCACAAACAGCAACTACCCTCAAATATTGGGCAATCTTTCTAATGCTTCCATGAAGGCCAATCCCCTTCTTTAACCTGTCATCCGCCCATTTAAAGAGCTCGTCTACCTCCTCTGAAGAAGCACCGCTTGCCTCCTTTTCCTTTTTCATCTCCAGGGTTTTGTCCAGTCTGTTCAGGCTTTCCTTGAGATCCCCGCCAGCATGGACAGGATCATTGGCTCCATAGAGGATAAGAAATTCAAGATCATCCCTCTTCTCAAAAACTCTATCTAAGCCTTCTAAATAGGCGTCCAGTCCTGGGTTTCCTACCTGATGAACAGGTGGATTATAATAACATAGGACAGCACCAACCTTTCCTTTAAATCTGACCTGGTCAATCATAAGATATGCCTTACCCTCAGACCATTCATAGACAGGACCGAGGTTTTTATATTCTGCAATCTTATCAGACCTGACCAATCTTATTGGCCCTTTCATAAAATACCTCCACTTATTGATGTTGAAGATTTATGGCACTTTATATACAATGATATTTATCCTTATTCAAGCAATATCGGTAAGTTTGGATTAAAAATTTTCTAAGAGGGCTAATTTTACACATTGAGAGCCTTAATTATTCGACCGAGCGCCCTGGGTGACACCTTATTGCTGGCTCCGGCCCTTTATCAAATAGCTGATAAGGCAAAGTTAACCTTATTGGGGAAAAAACCAGGAATTAGTTTTTTAAAACCCTTCTTACTAAACTGCCTTGATTACGAAAAGGGCGGATGGCACACCCTATTTTTTGAAGAACCTCATTGCAAAGACCTTTCTTTCCCGGATGTTGAAAGGGTAATCTGCTTTCTCAGTGATCCTTCAGGTAAACTAAAACAAGGTCTAAGAAAGTGTCTGAAATACATCCCTATCTTTTCATTTCCACCCTTTCCACAAAGGGAAGAAAAAATACATGTTGCATTATATTTAGCATCATGCCTTAAAAAATCTGGACTACCTGTTAATCCTGAGGAAGCCATAGATGAGGCACAGAGGAGACCCTTGCTTGGAAAAGGCAAACCTTCGAGATCAGAAGGCATGATTGTTTTACATCCCGGCTCAGGAAGTAAAAAGAAAAATTTTCCACCTGAATTTTGGCTTGATCTAATAATAAATAAAGATCTTATGATATCTCATAAATGTATCTTGCTTTTAGGACCTGCGGAAGGACAATGGGATCAAATCATTGCCAAAGAGCTATCAGGGATAGAAATAGAGATTATTCAATCACCCCACAAAGACAGGCTTTTATCATTGCTCAAAAAGGCCTCCTTTTACATTGGACACGACAGCGGCATAACACACCTTGCAGCAATGCTTGGAACACCCACAATATGTCTTTTTAAAAACAGTAATCCCCTTCAGTGGGCTCCTTTGGGGCCAGATGTTACTATAATTGATTATGGTAAACCTCATCAGGTTATCTATAAGAAAATTAAGAACGAATTAACAAAGGTACAAAAACTTTTGGCTTGACTGATATAAGAGGCTTAAGTATCCTTCTTCAAGAATAATCTCAGACAATATTGGTAGATAATTTAATGATAAGGGGGCATATATGGATTTTTCATTATCAATGGAACATGAGATCTTAAGAAAATCTGTACGGGATTTTGCTGAAAATGAGATAAAGCCTGTAGCCATGGAGCTAGACGAGAAAGAGGAATTCTCTTACGAGACCATGAAGGCCATGGCTGAGCTTGGCCTTTTTGGTATGTTTGTAAGTGAAGAATATGGAGGTCAGGGCATGGATTATGTCTCCTATATTATCGCTACTGAAGAAATTGCCAGGGTTGATGGGTCTCATGCTGCCACCATTGCTGCTGGTAATTCCCTGGGTATAGGGCCCCTTTATTATTATGGAAATGAGGAACAGAAAAAGAAGTATCTCCCAAAGGCATGTAAAGGTGAGACTCTCTGGGCCTTTGGACTGACTGAACCTAATGCCGGATCGGATGCTGGAAATACACAGACAAGCGCCGTTCTTGATGGAGACGAATGGGTTATAAATGGTAGCAAGATATTTATTACAAATGGGTCAGCTGACATTACTGCTGGTGTTATACCATTGACTAGGACAGGTATCAGGAAAGATGGCAAACGAGAACTGACTTCGATTATTGTAGAGATGGGTACCCCAGGCTTTGAGGCAAGGACTATGCATGGTAAGCTAATGTGGCGTGCATCCAATACAGCTGAGCTATATTTTGAGGACTGCAGGGTACCAAAAGAAAATCTTCTGGGTCCAATAGGCGATGGCTTTCATCAAATGCTTGGAACCCTGGATGGAGGTAGACTCTCCATTGCTGCAATGGGTTTAGGGGGGGCACAGGGTGCCTTTGATTCGGCCCTTAAATATTCCAAGGAAAGGGTTCAGTTCGGCAAGCCAATATCAACATTTCAGGTTAATGCCTTTAAATTGGCAGATATGGCTACAGAGATAGAGTGTGCGAGGCTATTACTCTATAAGGCCTGCTGGCTGAGAGATAATGAGCAGCCATTTGAAAAACTTGCTGCCATGGCTAAATTATACTGCTCTGAGGTTATGGGTATGTGTGCTAACCATGCTGTCCAGCTACATGGTGGATACGGACTAATGAAAGAATATGATGTCGAGAGATTCTATCGCGATCAGAAGCTGTTAGAAATTGGTGAGGGAACCAGTGAGGTTCAGAGGATCGTGATTTCTCGATATATCGATGCAGTTTAGTTAAATGTTAAACAAGATTCTTGGTAAGGATATTGCCACTTATGTCAAGGCCCATCAGGGCCTAATAATAGTGACAATCATCCTAACAGCCTTATCAGCACTTTTTATTGTAGTACCTGCCTACCTTCTTCAGCCCTTTATTGACGAAGGAATGAAAAGGGCAAGTGATCCTGCTGAATGGAGAATTCCCTGGCTAACCCTTCGATCTAACTGGTCTTTTGAGAGAACGGAACTGGTTCTGGTAAGCGGGATTTCACCAAATAGCTTGCTCGTTCTTCTTACTGGTATTGCATTCCTCTCGGTAATCCTTAAATCAATTACCATTTACTTGAGCGAGCTTTCAGCAGCAGCCTTCTCAAACAGGGCCATTAAAACTTTACGGGTTGATCTGGCTGAAAAGTTCATAGCACTGCCTTTAACTTTTTATCATAAGCGCAAGAGTGGCGAGCTAATTGCACGGGCAACAGCAGACCTGACAGTAATGCAGGGTTTGATAAGCACTATCATCATTGGTCTTGTGCAGAATCCCCTATCAGCATCGGTATTTCTTATCTATCTCTTCTTGATGAACTATAAACTTACCATAATGGCTATTATTGTTGCCCCTTTAATTGTTGGTCTTATCAGACTTTTTGGCCGCAAGGTCAAGAAACATTCAACCAGGGTGCAAGATGCGACAGCAGATGTAACATCAAGCTATCAAGAGATTATCTTATTAGTCAAGGTTATAAAGGGATTCTGCAGGGGAAAATATGAATCAGATAGGTTTAGGAAGCTTGCTGATAGTCTCTATAAAAGGGTTATGCATTGGACTAGATGGCAGCTCGGAATTGGGCCCATGATGGATTCAAGTGTCTTCTTGATTCTCCCCATTGTGTTGATAATAGGAAAGATCTCCTTTCAGCATACCTTAGGAGAGCTTATTGCAATGCTTTATGCATTTGCCCGGGTCTACTCTCCTGTTAAAAATCTGGCCAGGATAAATAATAATTTGAAGACACTTCAGGGTGCAACCAGAAGGGTCTTTGATATAATGCATACAGTGCCAAGTATACAGGATAAACCAGAATCAAGGGTGATGCCGAGACTAAAAAATACAATAGAGTTCTCTCATGTTGATTTTTGCTATGAACCAGGAAAATTAATCTTAAGTGATATCTCTTTTACCGTTAATGCAGGGAAAATGGTAGCCTTTGTTGGCTCAACTGGGGCAGGTAAAAGCACTCTTCTGGATCTCATTCCCCGTTTCTATGATATTCAATCTGGCTCTATAACCATCGATGGAATGGATATCAGGGATGCAACACTGGAGTCCTTACAAGGTCAAATTGCTACAGTAAGTCAAGAGAGTCTCCTTTTTCATGACACCATTGCCAATAATATCAATTATAATGGTGTCCATTATAGAAAAGAACAAATTGAAAATGCAGCCAAAACAGCCCAGGCCCATGATTTTATCATGTCCTTTCCAAATAAATATGAAACAATTGTTGGTGATAGAGGAACCCTCCTTTCCGGTGGACAGAGACAGAGAATCGCCATAGCCAGGGCTATTCTTAAAGATCCGGCTGTAATAATTCTTGATGAGCCTGCCTCAGCCCTTGATCCAGAAAGCGAGCTCCTTATCCAAGAGGCCATAGAAAATCTTCTTGGACAGAGGACTGTTTTCATTGTTTCCCATCGCCTGAATACAATCAGAAGGGCTGATATGATCTATGTTCTGGAGAATGGCAGAATTGTTGAATCAGGCACTCATGAAAAACTTATTGCTGCAAATGGCAGATATAAGAACTTCTATGATATTCAGTTTAGGCGGTAATTCCTATAGCACCTGACGGTCTTTTGCAGGCTCCAATGATGGGTATTCTTATCTATTGCCTCTAAGACCTTCTTTAATATTCAGATAAGTGTCCTTGATCCAGCGTGATACCTTCTCAACTACTGTCCTGTTAAAGTACTCTCTGTCTTCGTCAACCACATTTTCATACTTGCCATCATATTTCAATTTTACCCAGGCATTGAAATCAAATTTCCTTGAAAGATTATAGAGATATCGGTTTAGAGGCGCAAAACCCGATTTCCTGATAACAGCCACACCAAAGTCAATAACATAGGGCGTGAGTCCTTCTACGACGAGAAGGTTGTCCTTTTTCTTAAGGTCAGTATGTGCCACACCTGCCTTGTGCAGATCCTTTATCAATTTCAAGAGGGTATCAAAGAACACGTCATGATCGTTAATCTGGGCATTTCGGACTGGAAGACCGTCGATGAATTCAAGTATTAGGTAGCACCCATCGAGAAGGCCGTAACAGCACGGTATGCCAGATACTCCAGATAGCCTGGAATAAACCCTGTACTCATTGCGCAACATCGCCCGGCGGATAAGTCTGCTTAATCCCCACCCCATTGGGGCCTTGATGATTAGACGCCGACCTTTGTGTTCATACAGATAGACATAGCCCTGATAACCGCGTCGAAAAATGTTCGATCTGGTTTTAACGCTTCCCCTGATCCAGTGAAGGAGCTCGCTTTCTGTAATGCTATCCATATTTCTTAACATCGGTGCCACTGGGGGATTTAATGTAGACCCAAGGAAAGAAAATACAGCCAAGACATTAGAAACAGGGCAATAATGGGCTCGCCGTTTTGCCGCAGGCTTTGTATAAACGACCACCTTCCACCTTGTGCAGACCGATAGGAGGTAAGTCGTGGAATTAGTGCCCATGTTTTTTTACGCCATTGCTCCCAGTCCTTTTTAAACATGCGATGAAGGTTTTCGTCTTCTTGATGGATGGCATGAGGATAAAAGGCAAGCAAGATAACTATCAACAGGGGGAGGCTCCACCATAAGCCGGAGGCGAGGGCAAAACCAAATCCCAAGGTGATATTGCCTACATAGAGAGGATGCCTGACATAGGCATAAGGCCCATCAGTGGCAAGGGCCTTGTTCTTTTTAATATGCCCTGAGGACCACAGTCGCACTGCAATGCCCAGGAAAACCAGCACTCCACCGGCAAAAAACAACAGTTCCTTTGGTTCACCTGCAACACTAACCAGGATTACAAAGGAGATTCCAATAAATTGGCGGAAGCGTTCCCGTTGGTATCGAATATCATGAAGGAATCGCTGCAACCCGAAAGCTATTGCCATTAATTTAACTCCTTTGGGCCAATTTTAGTTGCATAATTCTATTTCTCTCCACAGAGTGGTAACAAATACTGATTTACATGATAGTCAGAAAGACTTTCTTTTCAGAGAAGGCAATATAGGATAAAGTCGATCGTGTGTCAAGTGAACCTCCCAGCCACGGATCGTCAGATTGTCAGTGCTTGACCCACCTATTCTGGAGCGAGAAGAGTCCTCTTCACATGGAGGCCTTTCATTCTGTGCTTCAAAGATTCAGGATGAGACATCCTTGAAACAGTACTTCAGGGAAAAGCATAATTTTTCAAACAACTGTAGTCAATGTTTGCTGCCGTGCAATAATATACAATAAAAAATAAGGAAGAAACACCAGTTAGTGTTTTATTAGTATATGTATACTTAAATTTATTCAGAATTCAGTATATGGTACGTAATCAACACTCTATGTTAATAGGAGAAGGTCAGGAACTTTTCTTTCTATACAGCAATAACCGGTATGAATTGTGTTTCTTGTAATTCTCGGCATTTATCTCACCACTGAAGTACCTCTTATCGATTTTTTCAATTTTCCTCCTATATCTCCACCTTAAGAGCTTTGAAATGAGGGGTCTGTTGTTATCAAGATAATAGAAAATCAGCTTCCTTATGGGAAGACCGACTGAATTCAGCACCTCCTTAAACAGGTCTAGGTTGGGCGCCGTCTGTTCCGTAATATCAATATCCTTAACATGTTTAAACGGATATTGGGAAATAGCATCATAAAATCTACTGAGCCGGTGGCCTCCTCCGATAGGCCCCTTACCTATTGCATCTGTTTTGAAAAAGTCGCAGATTAAGAGGTGCCCTCCCTGTTTCAAAAAATTAAGCGACTGCCGAAGAGCCGTTGATAATTCTATATATTGAAAACTTTCACTAAATACAAGAGTATCATAGTGTTTATCTGATTCCATCTCTTCAAACAGGCATTTGAAGATAGTGCTCCGGTTTCCAAGTATTTCGACGGCGTGTTCTGTAAGCATAGGACTCGGAGAAACACAGTCCACACTGAAGCCCTTATTGAGTAGCTTCGCAGCCAATGTCCCGGCACCGCAACCGATATCTAAAATGGTTTTCGTATTTTCAGGAATATGGGACATAATAAAGTTTGAGTGGTTTTCCTGCGCCCTTGCAAAATTGTTTCTATTTACTCCGAGGTCTTCTGTCCAGTACCCGAAGTGGAGGTCTTCTGTATCAAAGAAATATTTACTGAAGATCAAAGCGGCAAGCAAACCGAGTTCTTTAGTTTCAATCTTATTTTTTTTCATACTATTCCAAAGGAGAAATATATACAAAATAATGACCTTCTTACTATATCTGTGCGTCACATTTCAACACTTTTTCACATACACTTTCACCATTTGTTCACTTCGTTAGTATATCTATGTATTGCATTGGAGTTCGCAACGCCAGAGGCTTATGACTTCTGCTATAACTCAGACTACACCCCAAAAGCTTTCGGCTATCATCAGTAATCTTCACTCCGAAATGCATGTTAGCCATCAATGGTATGTAACCTTAATAAAAAATGAATTCTTCTGCGTGATTCTGTGCCATCAGTGAGTGAAACAAACAGGTAGTGAATGTTCGATACTATTTTAGAGGAAAATAAACATATTAATACATGCAATCTATTTTATACCTCTATTCGCAGCTATCTCACCGATAAAGACATAAGATCAGTTGCCAGGATAAGCTCTCCCTGGTAGGTTTTCCGGCATTGAGTTTCTATATCACTTTTTAGACATTCCGGATAAAAGTGGGTTAAAAGAAGCCTTTTTGCCCCTGAGCGGGTAGCTATATCACCTGCCTGGGATGGGGTCAAGTGCCCTTCGATTCCTTGGCCATCAGGAAATGAAGACTCGAGGATCAAAAGGTCTGCACCTCTGGCCAAA
>Ga0209991_10001099_pt1 | contig 12216 bp, 13 predicted proteins | sample ChitaG_FD_183167 | JGI IMG/M metagenome (GOLD analysis project Ga0209991, IMG submission 183167) | Deep subsurface microbial communities from South Pacific Ocean to uncover new lineages of life (NeLLi) - Chile_00310 metaG (SPAdes)... | ecosystem: Environmental > Aquatic > Marine > Oceanic >...
CCCTGTCCCCTTATCTTTCTCTAAGCTTCATAAGCTTCATAAGCTTCAGAAGGTTCAGGAATTTTTGAAATTTCATCAGCTATTAAAAAAAGAAGATGACCTTTTTAAATAAATAAAATAGTTAGTGTAAACTTTAACGGGATAGTTAGAAGAAAAAATAAAATAAAAAATAAAAAATATTGATAATAATTTTGTAATGCTATATAATGCGAATATGGATGATTTAATAAAAAAATTAGAAATTTATCGTTTAGAAAATCGAGTAAGCCAAAAACAATTAGCTGACAAGCTAAATGTCCACTTCTCAACTGTGAACCGCTGGTTTAACGACCAGACCATACCAAACAAGATTCAGCAATATCATATTAAGAAATTATTAGAAAATTTAGATAACACTTCATAAGCAAATTATTTTTATTCGGGGGGGCTATAATGAAAGCCATTATTTTGGCTCGAGTTTCAACCAAAGAGCAACAAGAAGAAGGCTATTCTATTCCAGCTCAAGTAAGGCGATTGACTGAATATGCTCAAAAGAAACAATTAACAATATATAAAACTTTTCAAATTACTGAATCCTCCTGTTTAGATACCCGGAAAGAATTCGAAAAAGTTATTACTCTTATAAGGCACTCAAGGGAGCCAATTACCTTAATTACTGATACCGTAGATAGATTACAGAGAAGCTTTCGGGAATCGGTCATCTTGGAAGATTTCCGAAAATCAGGAAAACTGGAAATTCACTTTTTCCGGGAAAATTTAATCCTAAACCAAAACTCAAACAGTAATGATTTAATTCGTTGGGATATGGGAGTTATGTTTGCAAGAAGTTATGTCCTTCAGTTAAGTGATAATGTTAAACGGAGCATTGAACAAAAATTAAGAAACGGGGAATGGATTACAAAAGCTCCCATCGGATACATCAATACTGCGGACGAAGAAGGAAATAAAACAATTATTCCCGACCCTGAAAGAGCCCGCTATATTAGGAAAATATTTGAGATGTATGCCACCGGAAATTATTCCATGAGTATCATCGGGCAAGAAATGAAAAAGCTTGGCTTAATCAATAATAGCAAGTCACACAAGCCTGTTTCCGCGAGTCAAATTGAGTGGATCTTAAAAAACCCCTTCTATTATGGACAAATGAGAGCAAAAGGGACACTTTACCAACATCACTATGATCCCCTGATATCTCTTTACCTTTTTAATAAAGTACAGGAAGTAAAGAAAAATTGGCATAAAAAACCTTTTAAATATGCTGGCATACCTGCCATTTTTAGGGGCCTTATAAAATGTACTGAGTGTGGCTGTATGATTACTCCGGAAATTAAAAAAGGTAAATATGTTTATTATAGCTGTTCAAACTACCATAGAGTTCATAAAAAAAGAATTTATGTTAGGGAAGAAGAATTATTAAAACCTATATACGAGGCACTAAAGAGCATTCAGATACCTAATAATGTCCTGGAGTGGCTTACTAAAGAACTGAAAAGAATTCACGAAAACAAAAGTGTATTCCATCAGAAAAATTTAAAGAAATTACAAAAAGATTATGATATTTTAGAAGATCGGACCAGCAAAATGTATGATGATAAACTTGATGGATTGATATCAGAAGAACTTTATCTAAAAAAGGTAAAAGAATACAAAGAAAAACAAAGGGATATTTTAATTCAAATAGAAGATCATACCAAAGCAGATGAAAATTTTTATATAACCGCTCCCAAAATTCTTAATTTAGCTAATCGAGCTCTGGAAATATTTGAAAGTTCTGAAGTGAAAGAAAAAAGGGCTCTGGTAAATTTATTACTTCAGAACCCTTTACTTTCTGGGCAAAAGCTTTTATTTTCCTTGCGTTCACCCTTCTATATGATAGCCAAATGTGGCCAAAATAAAAACTGGCTCCCCAGACTGTTCCATAGATAGAACTTTTACTTCCACATTCTATTTTCCCTATAAAGTAGCGAAAGCCAATCAAATTGCACGAATATACCGAAACCCTATTTACTTAGCAAGAAACTATAAAAGGATGATTAACAACGGTCAAGTAAAAAACCAGTCTGGTCTTGCAAGAAAACTCGGTATCTCAAGAGTACGTATTTGCCAAATTTTAGGCTTGTTAAAGCTCGATTCCTTGATCATTCAAGAATTAGAAAGATTAGGTGATCCACTTAAATCGAAAATTATAACCGAACGTATGTTGAGACCATATGTTAATAAATCCTTCCGAGAGCAAAAAGAATTTCTTTATATTTTAAAAACTCTTTTTTCCCTATAAAAATCAAAATAATAAATGTTTACTAAGAATGCATAAGATTGAATTATCAACAATTTAAAAAAATTTTTCTAATTGTTTGGCCGATGCTTATTGTGTTGGGATGTGTAATTATTCCCATAATTTTTTGCTCTATATATTCTTTCCCTATATATTTTTTAAGGTCCTTCCAAATTCTTTCTTTTCTCCTCCCATCTTCGTAATGAGAATAAATATGTTCCTTTTCTATTTTTATGGCAGAAAAAACTTCCCTTAATTTTATGCTAAGTTTTTCCTCATTCCAAGAATTTTTCAAAGGACATACAAGTAATTCAGTCTCATCGATATTTTTGAAAAATACTATACATGGTATGGCTTTAGGAGAGATGCCAAAAAAATCTGCAATTTTATAGCTTTTTGACCTGTCATAAGGTACCACTTTAGTAAATCCTTTGCAATAATCTTTCATTTTTTCCCGCTTGTTTGGTGGCTTGTCTATCAGAAAAATTAAACATTCTTCTCCAGATAGAATATGTAAATCTGTGAAATATTCTCTAATATATTTAATAATTTGTCTATCTTCATTTGAATATAAAAAAAATGCATAGACCCCTTCCCATTTATTTTTAAAAATTAACCAATGATCAACAACTTCATCAATACTTCTTATAGACTGCATAATATATCTCCTTTCGTAGGATTAGAGCAAGCACATAAATACACTTTTAAATAGAAGTTGTCGGTTTTATATTTCGATATATCTAATCCTAAAATTATTCTTTATTACTGACAAAATAATAAACAATATAACTATCTTCCCCCTGTTCGCCTTGCAAAAGTATAAACAAAAAGCGCCATCATAAAAGCTCCGATAAAAGCTTCTGAACCCGCTAAAATTCTTCCCCATCCCTCAAGAGGTCTAAAATCCCCATATCCTAAAGTGGTAAAAGTAATTAAGCTAAAATATAGACAATCAGGAAAATTTCTTATTACATTATTTTTTAAAAATCCCTTAGATGCTAAATCAACAATATTTCCAGAATTTTGATAAATACCAGTTCCTTTTAATTCAATTATTTCAGGATTACCGATACCAATTAAGCTAAAAAGTAGAGCGAATATAAATATTAGTATTCCTGCTGAAAATATTACATTCCAAGGTTTTTCCCCATAACCATAAATCATATTTGAAAAAGTTGATATTATCCATTTTTTGAAATTTCCCTTTCGTATCCATTTTAAGATAGGAAGAAAATTCTCTTTTTTACTTTTGTACTTCAAGTCTACCTTATAATAGGGAAATGATTGTGATAATCTCTCCATATCTCTTTCTTTTGTAAAAGCCCAACTTTCATCTTCGTATTGCCCAATACCGTGGAAATTATTCTTTAAGAGCAAATAGATTTCTTGAGCTTCAGAAAACTCTTTCTTTTCTTCCTGAAGAATATGATTTTCTATTTGACCCTTCTTTATTTTTGTGTTCTTAAGTAATGCACCAGTAAAATTAATTAATCCACCCTCAACTAATTCTATATCCAAATATATATTTTCTAAGTAAGCACGCTCAAAAGATATTTCTCCTCTCTCATTTTTTAATTTGATAAATAATCTCTTTCCAGAGAATACTTTAATTCTTGAAAAATTTACGCTTCTAACTAAATATTCTAATCTAAAATCAGCATCATCCTCGAAGGTTGCCTCCCTAAAGTCAGCATTTCCCGTGAGGGTTGCCTCCCTAAAGTCAGCATATCCCCCAAAGGTTGCCTTCCAAAATTCAGTATATACCTCAAAGATCGCCTCCATAAAGTCAGCATTTCCCCCAAAGATTGCTTCTCTAAAGTAAGCATTTCCTTCAAAGATTGCCTCCCAAAATGTAGCATATCCCCCAAAGATTGCTTCTCTAAAGTAAGCATTTACTTCAAAGGTTGCCTTCCTAAAGTTAGCATCTCCTTTAAAGGTTGCCTTCCTAAAGTTAGCATCTCCTTTAAAGGTTGCCTTCCTAAAGTTAGCATCTCCTTTAAAGGTTGCATCCTCAAAGTCAGCACCTCCCTTAAAAGTTGAACCCATAAAGTCAGCATTTTTTAAAATAGTAACATTTAAATCTTTTTTAAAACTTATATTTCCAACAAAAATAAATTCTGAAAAATCATAATCGCGGTCTTCTTTTTGAAGCTTTTTGACATATTCTTTCAGTGCCTGCTTGAATTCTTCTTCAGTTTTCTCCTCTGCATTGGCATGAAAAATACAATATTTTGATTCTTTATGAGTTGGCCTTCCACAAATCGGGCATTTGTTAGTTACCTTTACTTTTTCATCCATTTTATTAAATTCTCCTATTATATAGATTAAGTTTCAAATATATCCACTTTAATTTAAACTATTGTTATATTTAACAAACTTAAAAATTAATATAACTCATTTCATCTTTTTAATATAGGAATAAAATTGTAATTTTTGCCATATATTAAAATAGTAAAGAATATCTATTTCTGTATTATTCTCAGCTTTTATTCTCTCAATAATAATGCTATTTCCTAAATTATTATGCTTATAAGCAAACTTTTGAAATAATTCTTTTACGAAAGTGAAATTTCTGTTTTCGGTTATTATTACTTGCATTTCATCTGTTTTTTTGATAAATAAATTGTAAAAGATATATGTGAATCCTTTAGTAAGTTTTTCCTCAAATTTTCTTAAAGAAATTGGGTTTATCCGAATTGTAGGATATTCAGGTAATAATATTTTTGTTGTAGGGCCAAAATTTGGGAGAATTCCATATGATGGTATTTCCTTAAAGAATGAAATATCTGCAAGCAGTTTTTTTCTTTTTTTAGTTCTACTAGCTATATCTTTAGAATTTTTACCACATTCCGGGGTAATCGACCGTAATATATTTCTCTGTATATCTTTTTCATCATTATTATCTGTATTCATACATAGGCCTAATGGTATAAGTAATTCTTCTTCTAGTTTACTATAGATGTTATTACATTGGGCACATGAAGGCACTTGCCATTTTTCAATATTTTTTGGAGTACTTCTTAAATACCAAGATTTTGGAAAAACATGGTCATTGGTTATAGAATCAAAATAATCCAAACAATAAATACATCTTTTTTTCATGTAATATTAAATAATCTCACTTTTATTCTTTTAGAATTTCATCAATCCATTTAACTTCTCTATTATCTTGTTTCTTCTTCTTGTAGTATCCTTTTTATCAATGTCTATATTAAATCTGATGACTGAATCTTCTTTTGCATTTTGTGGTAATAGATGACAAGGGAAATTAAAAATGAGGGGATTTTTTTCTTGGGTTTCTAAGATGGCATATTTGTCTTCAAAACGATCGAAAATTAAATTAAAAATCATATTTTGCTTTCTTTCTCTATAATAATATTTTAAAGATATTATAAATAATTATATTACGTTATATATTTTTAGTTTTGGATATTTTTTTAAGTTTTTTTGATGCATCGAACAGGTCCAAAGCATCTTTTGCTGACAGTGCATTACAATCCTCAAAAAGGTTCTCTAAATCGAGACACACAAGCACTATCATAGCACGAAATTGTACAGAGGCTAGCGCGAACTTATCACCTTTTTTAATAATATCGCATATTTTATCGAAATCTTTTAAGTTTTTAGCCGGCGCTATTAATTCTCTCACTCTATCTCGATGCGCACCGGAATTTAATGTACATCCTTCTACTTCATGAGCAAAGTCATTTCTTATCTTACGAATTAAATGAAGCGAGTGAGAAAATGAATTATTTATTAAACCCAATCTATATGTCATATTGATTTTAGCGCTAAGAGTACTTAATGGTTTGTCATTATCAAGAAGCTCGTCTTTGCTTCCAGAAACGGACACGAGGAATTTTTGAAGGATTTGAAATAAAATTAGATCTATTTTTGCTACCGCTAAAATAACAGTGGCTCTATCGCCTTCACTTAATAATCCTTTATATAAAGAATCAAACACTGTAATAGGATCATAGATATATTTCTTCTTTTCTTTGCTCATTTTTTTCCTCCAATGTAAATTATTATTCCTCTTAATTTCTTTCATTATTTTAAAATCAATGGAATAAATGGGATCTTCACATTTAACATAACTGATTACTTAAAAGGAACTTATTTTTTAATTATTATAAAATAATAATCCTAAATTACTTCTATTTAAAAATTACGACAAATCTTTCAAAAATCCTTCTTTTTTAAAAAATAAAAAGCCCTTCAGCAAAATGCCAAAGGGATAATAGATTCGAATTCTACTCAAATCCCCGGGCTGATGTCTGAAAGCGTGCTTTTATGGGATAAGATCAGAATTCATATATACAGAATAAAACACGGAAAATTTAAAATCGTTTTCCAAAATTATAGAGAAAAATGAAAAATTGTCATTGAAAGTAGAAAAATTTAATTTCTTCTCATTTTATTAAATAAAAATTAGCTATTACAAAGTCATCTATTTTTCAAAATCGATTATTTTTTTCACTTCCTCTTTCCCTACTAAGACAGGTTCACCTCTAAACACACCTCTATTATAAGTACAAACTAAGTATGTATATGATTCTAAAATCGCTACTACTTCCTCATTCACACGATCATCCGGTTTGCCAACCTCAGAATGATATTTTTTTCTATCGTGTAAATAGGTTAAGCTAAATATTCGACGATCAGTTACTTCCCATCCAACAGATTTCTTTGCAAATTTTTTTATACCTTGAAATACTTTTTCTGCTTCTTTTTTATCTTTGACGTGTGGAATAAAAAATATCACTTATTTTCTCCTTTTTAAATTTTAAAATAGAAAAACGATAATTTAATGCAATTAGAAATATCTCCTCAATAAATTTATGGAATTAGTAAACGATTTACACTTATTAAACTATTAACTTCTTTAGAAATAATATCAAAATGATGACCACGATTTAATGGCCTAAATATACCTTTAAAATTAGCACAAAGTTTTACTAAGTATGTTGTTAAATTAAAAATACTAATTTTACTTATTATTTTAGATCCTCTCCATTCCAAAATAATTAGATGTCCATTTGTAACTTTCTTTCCTTTATAATATTTTTTTAAAATTCTATCTTTATAAAGGATAGAAGGTTCATTTACATTAAAATAATCTTCTGTATTACCTTTACCATATCTTATGAAATTTTTTATCCCATCAAAATCTTCCTTTAAAACAAATTCTTTATCTGTATTATATGCTAAATAATTAAATGCAATCTTTGAAATGGCCCTATAAATGATAGGATCAATTTTTATAGTACCTTCTACATTAACCTTTTCTATTTTTTCAATATTATTACTTGAATCCATTTCATTGCCTAGTTTAATATGCAAACCCTTTTCTTTGAGAAAATTCATCAAATAGCTTATTTCTTTATCACTACTTGCAATTAAATTAATTTTTGCACCTACATAGCCTCTCTCTTTTAATTGCTTTGGGTCGGGAATATTTTCTGGTTCAAAATAATCATACTCTTGTTTATCTTTGTTGAATATCCCTACTTGTAACTCTTTTTTTAACTGAAGGTCCCCATTTTTTGAAATTATAAGTTTTGCTATTTTCCCTTTATGCTCACCAGAAGTAATTTTAAATTTTAGCCTTTCATGTTTTTTAGGTAATTCTTTATTTATCATTCCTAATTTAGCCCTCATAATGATACCTTCTATTGTATCCCTACCTAATGATAATTCTAAATTATCTCCAAAATACTGATTACAATTATCACATACAAAACCTCGAAGAATAAGATTATTTTTAAATCTACCAAACATTTTAGGCATAACATGTTCTCGTTTTCTAAATTCATTTGAATTTTTTTCTTTTAAACAATAAATACACTTTATTTCCATCCAATATAGTCCCTCCCTATATGAATAAATCTAGAATGTTAGTAAAGTATAAGGCGTCTGGTCTTCACATTTGACATATCATAATTTCTTAAGATATGATAAAAGTGCATAAAGGACCGCTTCTACCTCATTCTAATCATTTGAGAAGACATTGGGAATCTGAATTTATCAGACCCATTACGAAAAATTAGAAAAAGTTACCGAATTATTGAGCTAACACAACTGTCTCTTTGTAATTTTTTCACTTTTTCACTAATTTGGGAACTTGCGAAGCCTGACCTTGCTGTCTTTCTTATCATGTAATTATTTTGAAAATACCTTATTTACTTCGTTTTGAATTTTAGACCAATTTATCAATAATTCAAACAACGGGAAAACTTTTTTATATTTTACAAGCTCAGCCATGAAGTAGCATAATCTGTTTTTGTCTTTAGGATGATTAACTTGCCCCATTAACCAAATAGTTTCAAAATTACTCTTATTAACCTCTGATGATTTATTAAACATTTCTTGAAAATTAATCTGGCCATTAAATGCAATACTGATTAACAGGATTCTTTTTTTATATTTAGATTTGTCAGTGATGATTTTTTCTAAATTTTCTGGTTTAGTAAGTTCTGCAAGCTCTATTTTAAATACATCTGCGTTTTTAGATATTTCTTTATTGGGCAATGGTTTAAAATCTGGTTTCTTTCCTCTAGGATATTTCAGTACTAAAAAGTCGTAGCTCTCGTCTTCGGGATAAAATAAATCGTGTTCAAAATCTGGTTCTATTCCATTCAAAAAAGCAGTTAAAATACAACCATGAAATAATTCATAAATTTGTTTGTTTTCTTGCCCTATTCTCCTCATTATTTGTAACCCCTTAGAAGCTAATAATGGAAGTATGTGAAACAGTTTTTGCAGTTGTTGAATGTATAAGTTATTTCTACTTAAATCATTAGCAATTTCTTTCAAGGCAAAAGGAATAGCTTTGCGGAGAATAATTTCCTCTATCTTTTCTATTGGGTTTTTTGTAAATAATTTATATGTTTCCATAATTATTTAAAACCCCATAAAATGTGACAAAGAACCGTCCCCTGTCACATTACAACTTTTCATCGAACCAACTTGTTTTATATAAATATTACTATTAATCAATATACTATCAATAAGTAGCGCAAAGGTCAAGACAAATGATACCTAAAGGTAGTCGACTTAAAGGTAGCTCGGGTTTATAATTATAAAAAAGAGAACTAAATGGATATTAATAAGAATGTAGGCGGCAAGATTAGAAAATATAGAGAAAAATTAGGCTGGACGCAAGAGCACCTTGCCCACAAGGCCAATTTACATAGAGCGTATATTGGACAGATTGAACGTGGTGAAAAAAATATAGGTGTAAAGAACTTAGAAAAAATTTGCGATGCATTAGCCATTAGCATAAAATCATTATTTTAGAGAGTCACATGAGACAAGAATTATTAAGTAAATATGAAGAAGTTTTATCTACTTTACTGACAAGAGCTCAAATCAGAAAATTATTTGATAGACTAGAAAGAGTGTCATGTAAAATATCACCGCTAAACCTAAGCACAGGAAACACAAAAACTAAGTTTAGATGGGAACTCGGAAATCAAAATTATCACTATGCAAGCCAAGAAGAATGCAAAGCCATTTTTGATAAATTAATAAGCAATTTTTTATCATTTTGTAATGCACAAGGATATCAAAATGCTGAATATATAACGTTTACTAGCGATTCGACAATTAACAAAGAATTACTGATTGATATGTTAGCACAAAATTCAAGAATAGGTTTATTGGAAATACCTATTTGGTACAAGAAAAATATATCCAACGGTGGGCTACATAAAGCACAAAATATCTTTTGGTTAACACCCGTAACAGAATTAGTAAAATTACGAAATTCGATAGTTGGTAATATAGTCACGAAAATACAAGTAAAATCTTATTTAACCGATCGTCGACAAACAGGCGAGTATAAAACAAATCGAGAAATACGATGGGAAACACACCCTGAATCACCGCAATATGCAACTAGATTAGATTGTATGCATATTGAAATGAAACTACTTGCTCAAATATTTACTTTTAGAGGCGCACCTGAGATACCTGATAATTTGAAAAGAATAGTGGAAAAAGCCTTAAGTGAACCATATAAAAAAGATAGTTTTAGATGTCCACTTTCAGGCAAGGCAATTTACTATAGCGATTTTCTTGAGAAGGCAATCAATCCAACCCACGGACGATCTGATTATCAGGTCGGTCATCTAATTCCATTAGCATCTACTGGATTACATAATGTGGATAACACTTCTTGGATAACAGAACTTGGCAATAGAGTGCAAGGCGAAAATTCTCTCAATGAAACAACAAATAATATTTTCTTTATGGCAAATTTTCATAAGGAAAGACTCAATAAAACTTGGCCAGAAGTAGAAGATATAGCTAAGTCAAACGACTATTAACAGAATTGATCAAAATTCCATAATTATTCTTGATGTTTTCTTTAAGTGATATCAATTCCTTAACATTATTGTGTACTTTATTTAAAGCACTTTTTTGTTTTGGAATAGGAATAACTAAATCAAAAATTCTTTTCCCAAGAGAATCAATAATATCCTGTGTTAATTGCTTTGATTTTATTTGTCGCTGAACAAAATCAGACGATAACATAGCGAGCAGAATATAAGAGGTTATATTTAAATCATTTGGCAAAACCCTAATCTTATATATGTGACTCTGATATACACTTTTAATATCAGCATTAGTAATAATCGCTAATGAGCCTATCAAATATGTACCATCTTTAACCATAAAAATATCACCTGCTTGAATGTCCTGTTTAGCGGATAATTGATTATAGTAAGTGTCATTTATGCAGTGTTTAACATCTACTTTCACTTCCCAGTTTGATATATCAGAAGTCCTGATATAAGGAACATCACCTGTTCCATAGGCCAATTTGCCAACTTCATCACCTGTCTTAATTTCAAGAACACCTTTTTCCACTAATTCAGAAATTAAAAACATATAATTATTTTTTTCTACTTTATTTTTTAAGCATTTAAAATCAATATCATAATATCTAGGAGCTAAAATATTATCTTCAATTTCAGACCTGTTTACACTATAGCCCAAACTAGATTGAACGGATAAGCCATCAGCGCAATATTGTTTATAATTATTCAAAACATCAGGAATGTCATTATGTGGAATGATGTTAGCCCTAGAATCGTGACCACACCATTTTGCTTCTGCAAAAAAAATAGGATAATCATTTTGTTTTCTAGATTTTTTAAATATCAAAAGACATGTTTTGGTATGCGTCCCGCTTTTCCCTGAAGTTTTAAATAATGACTCTGGCATTCCAACTACGCTTTCAATTGTTCCTTCGCCAAATAAGTGTTGAATTACATATTTATAATTTTTATTGGACAATAGGCTTTCAGGAACTACAGTTGCTAAGACGCCCCCATCTTTAAGTAAATCAATATTTCGCTCCATGAATAAAACCTGGGGTGGAGTCTTTGAGGAAAGTTCCTTGGTATTTATATACCGCTCACCATTAAGTTTCCACTTATATCCAAGTGAAAAATCGCGTAATGTCTCAACTGAAGCGGCATTAATCTTTGCGCCAAATGGTGGATTAGTAATTATTAAATCAAATTTTTCAGGCATTAATTTCTTTTCAATACCTTGAAAAGAAAGACTATCACCATTAAATATGTTCGCGTTTACACCACCAAGCAATGAAAGATGAATTTTGCCTAATCTAGAAAGATACTGATCTTTATCAATACCATAAATATTGTTTTTTAAGGATTTAATGGCAATATCATCAGAATAGTTTTTCTTAAAATACATAAATGTGGCACTAAGAAAACCGCACGCACCACATGCCGTGTCAATTATTTTCCAATTTGGCTGTGGTCGAACCGCTTCAATTAAAAAATCCACAGCAACCTTAGGTGTAAAAAATTGACCTTCTTGGCCACGAATGTGATTACCAATAAAAATTTCATAACAATCATTTACTATGTCAATTTTTTCCTGATTTAAATATGAAATCTCTTCAA
>Ga0209991_10001100_pt1 | contig 12214 bp, 9 predicted proteins | sample ChitaG_FD_183167 | JGI IMG/M metagenome (GOLD analysis project Ga0209991, IMG submission 183167) | Deep subsurface microbial communities from South Pacific Ocean to uncover new lineages of life (NeLLi) - Chile_00310 metaG (SPAdes)... | ecosystem: Environmental > Aquatic > Marine > Oceanic >...
AGCAACCTTGGGCCTCTTATCAAGCCCTCATCAACCGCTTGCCTCAGAGACCAGTGGGCGCCACCCATATCCCTGATAGTGGTAAAGCCGGCTTGCAATATCCGTTCCAGATTGTGGGCCATTTTTAGTGCTATGTAAAGGGGTGGTTCGTTTTCTGCCTTTTCTGGATTCATCTCTGTATAAGCTGGATGGTCATGGGCATCAGTCAGACCGGGCATAACCGTTCTGCCACCGACATCTATAATGGTAGCTCCCCTAGGAACCGGTTTTCTTTTCGAGTAAATCTCCTTGATTACCCCATCCTCTATAACAACAGAGGCATCCTCCAGGGGCACGTCCCCAACACAGTCCAGTAGCCTCCCGTTTATTATAGCTGTAATCACCGTTCTCTCCTTATTCTTTGTTTCACTTCGTCTTGCGTAACTTCTCGGTCTCTACTTGGTCAATAATATACTCATCCCTCTCCTTCTTGATGACAACACCGTAGTCTTTCCCCGCCTTCTCTATACTAACATACTCGTCTATCACGTCATCCAGTACCCTCTGTGGGTCACGCTGATAGGGGTCCCCAAAGCCACCGCCGCCTCCGGGGTATACTACCAAGTAATCACCGGCATGAATAGTGATGGTACCTTTACCTCTCACCTCCCTTGTTGTCCTCGGGCAAGCTACCATACTATTGGGCAAACCACTCTTTCCACCCCTAAGCCCCCAGGCGGGAAAATTAGTCTGCTCAGCGACCAAAACCAAGGTCACATCGTCTTCTCCTCTAAAAACGTGTTCCGTTCCCAGACCACCGCGGAATCTGCCAGCACCGCCCGAGTCATTCCACAAACCATACCTTTCTACAAACAACGGGTATCTCTCCTCCCATATCTCGACGGGAATGTTGTAGCAGTCACCATTCGTCCATAGCACCAGTGCATTCTCCCCATCGTTATCAATCCCGGCTCCTTCTCCAATGCCAGAGTCAGTTGCACCCGCGTATGAAGAGCCATCTCTGGGGTTCTTTACCGACCACAAGAAACTGCAGATATCGCCGGCGGAACGAGCCACAACCTTATCCGGTATGGCTTCTACAAGGCACTTGTGAAACAGATTGCCAAGCTGCATAGTCGCCAAGAAATATAATAAAGTGGGGCTCGGCGGCTGTGGGTTAAACATCGAGCCTTCGGGAGCGATAACCGTTAGCGGCCTAAAACACCCCTGATTGGGCTCGTAAAAGGGGTCGATAATTGACATAAGCATGCATTTAAACGAGGAGACAGTCGATGCATAGGGGCAGTTTAGAGGACCTTTCGTCGCTGGCGCCGATCCTGTCGTATCCACTATGATATTGCTCCCCTTAACTCTTACAGAGAGCTTCACCGGCACCGGCTCGTCACCAATGCCATCATTGTCTAGGAATCCCTCTGCCGACCACTCGCCATCTGGCATTTCCTCAATGATTCCTCTGAAAATCCTCTCGGCATCGTCTATAAACTGGGCAATGGCACCCTCGACACCCTTTCGCCCCCACTTCTCTACAGCCTTGAGCAGCCTCCTTTCCCCGGCTTCGCAGCAGGCGATCATAGCATGTAAGTCACCAATAGCTCCATCCCCGAACCTGGAGTTGAAGCCGATGATATCAATAATCTCCCGGTCGACTACTCCTCTTTCTATTACCTTAGTGGCAGGTAGAATAAATCCCTCTTGGTACATATCCGTGGTATCGGAGGCGAAGAATTCTATCCCACCGACATCACTCCAGTGTGCCTTGGCGACTGTGTAGGCAAATATCTCATTATCAACAAACATGGGCTTGAGCACGGTAACGTCATTCTGGTGTGAACCAGTAAAGAAGGGATAGTTCGATATGATAACATCCCCCTCGTGTATGTTCTCCTCACCGAGGTGTTCTACCACAGCTTTTATGAAAGAGTCCAGAGAGCCGATAAAGAGGGGTATCCCAGGGTCCTGTGCAACGAGCTCGGCCTTTCTATTGTAGATGCCGACGGCAAAGTCCCTCACCTCGTAAATCAGTGGGTTGAACGACGTCCTTATTATCACGTTTCTCATTTCTCTGGCAGTGGAAACGCAATAATTTCTTATCACTTCCACCGTAACTGGATCCAGCCTCTTCTTTCCCATTAGTTTTGCCCTGCTCACTTTCTGGTAATAATCAGACTCCCGGACTTATCAACCACACGTTTGAATTCGCTTAAGACGTTAGTCACGCTTGTTGGCTCCTCGATTTGCCCCGCAACCTCTCAGTCTTGCCCCAGTCTATGATATAGTCATCCCTCTCCTTCTTGATGGCAACACCGTAGTCTTTCCCCGCCTTCTCTATACTGACATACTCGTCTATCACGTCATCCAGTACCCTCTGTGGGTCACGCTCATAGGGGTCCCCAAAGCCACCGCCACCCCCAGGGCGTTCTACTAAGTACTCGCCTTCATAAAGGGTAGTGGCAAATTTTTCCTTTACCTCTTCAGGCGTGCCCGGATGGGCTACCATAGAGCTCGGTAAAGCACTCTTTCCACCCTTAAGCCCCCAAGCGGGGTATTTGGTCAACAAGAGTGTTGAAATAAAGTGCATCTCGTCTTCCATTCGAAAAACGTGTTCTGTACCTAATCCACCGCGGAACTTGCCAGCTCCGCTCGAATCCTTCCATAGGGTGTGCTTTTCAATAAATACCGGGTATCTCTCTTCCCATATCTCAACGGGGATGCTCCAACAGTCACCGAGTTGCCATACCACCAGTGCGTTCTCCCCATCGTTATCAATTCCGGCCCCCTCCCCCATGGCTGCGGCGGACCCGCCTCCCATAGAAGAGCCATCCCTAGGATTCTTTACCGACCACAAATATGAGCACGGTTCGCCACCAGAGCGAGCTACAACCTTATCCGGTATGGCATCTACAAGGCACTTATGAAACAGATTGGCAACCTGGTTAGCTGCCCAGCCAAACAGCTCTGTGGGGCTTGGCGGCCGTGGGTTAAACATTGAGCCTTCGGGAATTATAACCTTTAGTGGTCTGAAACAACCCCCATTGGGCTTGTAGAAGGGGTCGGTGATGCTCATAAGCATGTATCTAAAGTAAGCAACCGTCCCGGCATAGGGGCAGTTTAGAGGACCTTGCGTTGCTGGCGATGAGCCTGTTGTGTCCACCTCTATATCGCTGCCCTTTATCCTCACAGTGAGCTTCACCGGCACCGGGACGTCAGTGATGCCATCATTATCTATAAATGCCTGTGCCGACCACTCACCATCTGGCATATCCTCAATGCTCTTTCTAAAAATTCTTTCGGAATTGTCCAAAAACTGGGCTATGGCGTCGGCCACAACCTCTTTCCCGTACTTCTCCACCGCTTTGAGTATCCTCTTTTCGCCCGCCTGGCAGCCGGCTATCTGAGCACGCAGGTCACCAATACACGAGACCCCAGATCTATTGTTGAAGCCGATTATGTCTATAATCTCCTGGTCAACCACCCCTCTTTTTACCACCTTGACCGCCGGCAGTATAAAGCCCTCCTGGTAGACATCGGTTGTGTTGATAGAGAAGACGTCTATCCCGCCAACATCAATCCAGTGAGCCTTACAGACTGTGTAGGCGAATATCTCATTATCGATGAATATGGGCTTGAGCACGGTGACGTCAGGTGGATGTGCACCGGTGAAGTAAGGATAATTCGATACTATAACATCCCCTTCGTGTATGTTCTCCTCACCGAGATATCCCACTACGGTTTTTATGAAAGAGTCCAGCGAGCCAATAAAGATGGGTATCCCGGGATCCTGGGCAACGAGCTCAGCCTTTCTATTGTAGATGCCGATGGCAAAGTCCCTCACCTCGTAAATTGTTGGGTTGAACGACGTCCTTATTATGACATCTCTCATTTCTCTAGCGGTGGAAAGACAATAATTGCGTATAACTTCTACCGTGACCGGGTCTATCGTTTTCCTTTCCATTGGCTTAGCCATCCTTACTTTCTGGTGATAATCAGGCTTCCGGACTTATCAACCTCACATTTGTATCCACTTAGGACGTTGGTCACGCTTGTTGGCTCCTCAATAAGAGCTGGGCCGTCTACCACATTACCGGCACGCAGTTTGGACCTTTCATAGATAGTGTGATCAACGAGTTTATTATTGACAAAACAAAACACCTGCCGTTTGCCCTTTATGGCGGCATTGGCATTCTTTGAGCCGGCTTCTAGCTTCTGTATCACCGGTTTGGGAACCTCACCAATGCATCTGACCCGTAGGACAATCACTTCGGCGGGCTGGTTCAGGGTGTATCCGAAGGTTCTTTTATAAATCTTGCTGAACTCTTCGTAGATCTTGTCCCTACTATTTCCATCAATAGCAAAATCTAGCGGAACATTCACCGTATGTTCCTGGCCGGGATATCTTAAGTCCAGTGATTTAAAGCTCGCTCTCTTTTCGGCAGGAATCCCCTCTTCTTTAAGGATATTCATCCCCTCTTTGATTAATTCACCAAATCTATTGTTTAATTCGTTGAGGTCGCTCTCACCCAGCCTTCTGGTAAGCAGGGTTTGCGCCAGGTCATATCTTAAGTTAACCTTGAGCATTCCCCAGGCTGAGAAGTTGGCTGGAGCAACGGGGATAATTGCCGAGGGCATCTCGAGTTCATCAATCAAAGCTGCTCCAAAGAGAGGACCACCGCCACCATAGCATAAAAGGCTGAAGTCTCTGGGGTCATCCCCCTCTTTGACTGACAGCTCTCTTATGCTTGCCGACATATTACTGAGGGTTACCTTGAGTATACCACTGGCGCCGCTTTCAAAGTCCATCTTCAGCGGTTCGCATACCTTGCTCTTAATACCGCTTTGGGCAAGGCTGGTATCTAATGGCATCTCACCGCCCAAAAAGTACCCCGGGTCTATGTAGCCGGTACATAAGAGTGCGTCAGTTACGGTTGGTTCCGTTCCACCCTGGGCGTAGCAAATTGGCCCTGGAACTGCCCCGGCGCTTTGTGGTCCAACGTGTAGCGCTCCGGCAGCATCAATCCAGGCAATGCTCCCCCCTCCGGCACCGACACTGCGTATGTCTAAATTGGGAATAATAACTGCATAGCCGTGAACTAACGTTTGCGGAGAGGTTCTTGCCATCCCTTCCCTTATAATCGATACGTCAAGACTGGTACCGCCCATATCCATGGTGATTATATTTGAGTAATTGAGGTCGCTTGAGATGGATAGGCCTCCGACTACACCACCAGCTGGGCCTGATAGCAGGGTATTTATCGGGCTATCTTTAGCCCTGCCACTTGTCATTCCTCCTCCATCCGACCGGGTTAACACGATCTCGCCTTTGAATCCTCTCCTTTCAAGCTCCTCTTGCAATTCGCCTAGGCGCTTCGAGACCAGTGGCTTTATGTAAGCATCGATGATGGTGGTCATGCTTCTCTCGTACTCACGGTGCTCTCTGGCTATGTCTGAAGATATGGAAACGCTAATCTCCGGGTATTCCTCCAGGATTATATCCCTTGCCTTTTTCTCATGGGAATCGTTTTTGAAAGAGTGGAGGAAACAAATTGCCAGCGACTTGACCTCTAACCTCTTTAGCTTTCTGGCAACCTCTCTCACTGCCTCGGTATCTAGCTCAGTTACCACTTCGCCCAGCCAATTCATCCTTTCCGGAACCTCAAATCTGAGCCTTCTGCGGACGAGTTGCGGCGGCTTGTGGTATTTCATATTATATGGCTGAGTTCTATTGTAGCGTGCAATCTCAGGAATGTCGCGAAACCCTTGCGAAGTCAAATAGGCAGTCTTCGCCCCTTTCCGTTCTATGACGGTATTTATGGCTGTGGTTGAACCATAAACGAAGAGGGTCTTGCCCTTGGTCAAATCGACCTTCGCTTTATTAATGGCATTCAAAACACCAATTAAGGTGTTTTCCGGTGTGGTTGGGGCCTTTTCAATACTGAATCTCCCGGTATCTTCATCCAGGACAACAATGTCGGTAAATGTCCCCCCGGTATCGACCGAAAACCTTATACTTTGTGTTTCTGACATGCCTAATTCCTTTCTAATTTAATTCATAATCAAAGATAAATCTGTTAGAGAAAATTGCCGAACATCACTCACTTTCTTCTGTAACCTTCTGAGGTGGTAGGACTAACCTCGCACAGCCATCGCTTGGAAGATAGGCTCGGTCACTATGCTCATTCCCACGCCGGCGGCAATTCCAGCTGGGACATGCGAAGCCAGTCCCATGAGTACGTCACCCCCGGTCAGCCCCATTACCACCCAGATTAGGTACATGGGCATAACTACCACATTGGCAGGCGCTACTTGTTAAGGCCCCTCTGTAGACCACGCAAGTATGCTATCTGCCCGATATGCTGGGTTATCTCACACAGCAGGGTGGCGAAGATCTGGCCAATAGTGAGCTCCCCAAGGAAAGGTGTCTGGATTACTTCATCAAACTTGCCGGGAGTCGTAGCTCTTAGATACTCCACAGTCCGCGCCCGCGTTGCTTCAGCATACCCCAACAAATCCTTGAGTTCAGGAACGTGAAAGGCGGCAACTTGCTCAGCTGTATACCCATAGCCATCATCCTGAGGACTCTCTGGCAAGTTGAGTTTCTCATACCATTTGTCTGACACCCACACTTGAGGCCTCCCTTGAATTATATTCTGGACAGATATATCCTCCCATCGTAGTTGGTGCCAAAGAATAAATCCTATTGAATTAGTCCCTGGTCCTGGGCACCAAGTCAACTCATCACTATTAAGACCATCCACCGCCGTTGACACTGCCTGCTGCATGTACTCAAACGTATCTAGGATGAAACCACTTGTCTCCATATAATCGTCTCCTTTCTATACTTCATAACTTCATACGGCAATACTGTAGGCTAACCTAGAATTATTGTTAACCCTATTAACTTTCACTAAACGAACAACCTCTCCGAAGGATCACAGTTTTCCCAAGTTTCTGAGCTCCTGTTTGATTTTTTCTTTCTCTGCTGGAGACACCTCACTGGTGGGCATTAAAGCATTACCCACGTCAAATCCCAGCATCTTGATTCCCTCCTTAAGCAACTCCCTCCGGGACAAGGTCCAGACCAGCGGCAAAATAGATAGTTGCTTTTTCCTTGATTCTTCTAACTTGCCTTCTCGAAAAGTATCGAATATTGCCGCTACTTCTGCAGGAATGATATTGGCCAAAACACTTACACTGCCGTGCCCGCCAAGACATAGTAGTGGGAAAATCAGGGTGTCTTCGCCTCCAAAAACTGTAAAGTCTCCCTCGGTTAATCGAATAATCTCTGCTGTATGGTCTAAATCTAGGTGACTATCCTTTATTCCTTGAAGGTACCCATCCTTGGCAAGACGGGCTACGGTTTTTGGCTCCATGTCAACCCCATATTGGTCAGGCCAAGTGTAAGCCCATACCGGAATACTGACTGCTTCAGCAACTGCTTTATAGTGCTGGTATAGGCTTTCCTGTATCGGTTTAGGATAATGGGGAGTGTGAACAATAATAGCATCGGCTCCAGCCTTCTCGGCGTACTTACTTAACTCAATAGTGATTCTGGTGCTATTATGTCCTGTGCCAGCATATAACGGCACTTTTCCTTTGGCAACCTCCACGCCGATATCAATTATTTTCTCCCTTTGCTTTATGCTCATCAAAGGAGCTTCACTGGTACTTCCAGAGACAAAAAGCCCGTGAACACCCTCGTCGATTAAATGCTGGAGAAATCTCTCATTTTTCTCCTTGTCAATTTCGCCCTCAGAGTCAAAGACAGTAACCGTCGGTGGTGCAATTCCTTCAAATTTCCTTGTCTTTTCCATCTTTCTCCTCCCTTATAATGTTAGGATATTCCCCTTTCTCTTGATAGACTTCCCGCCCAGCCTTGTCATTTGTTCTTGGCTGTAGGTGCTCTAAGTCAACTTCAATCGGGTGCCGATTCCCTTCTTCACAGCCATGTTGTATACCAGGTGCATTGCCGAGACATCTAGGGCGCCCATGCCGTGATGGGTCATCAGTGTTATTTCCTTATCAGTCTCCCTGCCAGGTTTTTCCCCGGCGGCTACTTCATCCAGACTTGCATAAATATCATCCCTTGAGTATTCTGGGTTGTCTTCAATCCATTTTAAGTCCTTTTCCCAATTGCCTATCACCCACTTGTCCGCCTTCTTGCTTAACTGTGGTGGTATACCATATATATTCGGTCCAGCAACATAACATCCAGGCTCAATCCACTCGGCACTAAACGTTGGTGTCTTTGAAGTTGTGAGTTCGATAATAATATCGGCACCTTTCAGAGTCTCTTTAGCACTCTCAAAAGGGCTCATATTTAGGTCAAGCCTTTCTCTCATTTCTGCACAAAGTTTTTCTCTTTTGGAGGCTATTAGGTCGCAAACCCTGACCCTCTTTATCTTGAAGAGCTCATTCATTAGCCTTATGTGTGGACCGGCTTCAAAGCCACAGCCTAATATTGCAATAACCTCTGAATTTCGTTTGGCTAAGTACTTTGCCCCTACTGCAGCGTGAGCGGCTGTCCTCATGGATGTTATGAACATCCCTTCCATTATGGCAATTGGCGCACCTGTTTCTGCATCATTGAGAATATCTATTGCTATGTTAAAGGGTAAACCCCTCGGTATATTGCTCCAATAGTTACTGAGCCACTTTACACCGGCCACACCCAGCGGTCTGATGTACGCTGGATACGGCAGGAGCCAATCGGGCATCTTGGGATCGTCTGTGTGGGTATTGAGCGTTTTACCTATAATCTGCTTAACTTCGCCTGAATGGATCCACTTGAACGTTTTGTCGCAAATGTCTAAGGCATCGGCTGGAGTTAATAGATTTTCTATCTCCTTCCTTGAGAGAAACAGAATTTCACTGCTGTCCTTTACCTTATTTGGACCTCGTTTGGCATTTACCACTTGATAATTTTCCTCCTTCATTATTGAAAAAAGGTAGACTGTAACCGGCTGTCTCTTGCTCCGTTACAGTGCTTGTTCGTTCTGTTTTCCCGCATTAGAGATTATAGTTCTTGCCTTTTCGAAAAACAAGCCCCAAAAGTAGCATTTTATTGTTGGTAAGTAGGTAGTGGGAATTAATTCCAATGTCTCAGGCCTAAAAAAGGTCTAACAATTCAGGAAAAGTAGTTTGAGGACTATAGTGAGGTTAGACCGAGAGCGAGGTGAGAGGCGACAGAAAAAAGACGAAGAGGCAGCCATTGGGTTGCTAATAACATTCTATCAAGGAGCTTTTGGAGGAAGGAAAGACATTTAATTTGCCACCACAGGTTAGCCCCTTCAAAAAGGCAGAGCGAATAAAAGAACAGGGATATACTGGGACTATGTTATGAATGCAGGTTATCTACTACCAACCAAGATTGAACTTAACCAGCCAATACAAGGGATTGACAGTCATAGCAGTATACGCTATAGTTAGTAATTACGGTAGGAGATGCCCTGCAGAGGGAGCCGAAGGGGAAAGAGACAATATTTCAATATTAAGTCTTGAAACTCTCAGGCAAAAGGACTATCGTGAAAAACCTCTGGAGAGATCTCTGGGTGAGATCACCGAAGGGGTAAGCCCACAAATAGAGTAGCGGGCATTCTCTCAGGTAAAAGGACAGAGGGGTAATCTGCTTAAAGTAGATTACCCCTTTTTGTTTGGCCAAAGGTAAGTTGTTTAATAACCTTTTGTGCAGGAGACGAAATATTGAAAACTCTAAAGAAGACACCTCTTAATAAGGTGCACCGTGACCTGAAAGCAAAGATGATGGATTTTGCTGGCTGGGAATTACCTGCTTGGTACACTTCTATTTTGGAGGAGCATAGGGCTGTTCGTTCACGAGCAGGTATGTTGGATGTCTCTGACATGGGTAGAGTTTGCGTGGCTGGAAAGAACGCAGGCACCTTTCTTGATAGGCTACTAACCAAGCCTGTGCAACAGTTAGAAGTAGGTTCCGCCCAGCTCTGCCTTCTATGTTTAGAAGATGGGGGTATTTTGGATGACTTGTGGGTATATCGTGTAGGAACTGACCATTATTTAATAGTTTGGAATGCAGCTAATATTGAGAAGAAGCTTAATTGGTTATCCCACTGGTCACGCTCAGACTCTGATATCATCATTAAGAACATATCCCCCACTACAGCTATGCTGGCTGTTCAGGGCCCGGCCGTTTGCAAACTGGAGAGTATGGAGGGTGTTTCCCATTTACCTCGCTTTGGTTCTACCGAAACGAATATAGGAGGTCTAAACACACTTGTAGCCAGAACGGGATACACGGGAGAAGATGGGTTCGAGCTAATTACCGATGCAACAGATGCACCATCCTTATGGGAACTGTTTATAAAGGAAGGTGTTAAGCCTTGTGGTTTGGGGGCACGCGACAGCCTGCGATTGGAGGCCGGTATGATGTTGTGTGGGCAAGATATGGATGAAAGCACTAATCCTTTTGAGGCAGCTTTGGGGTGGCTAGTAGATCTGGACAGGGACGAGTTTGTCAGCAAAAGTGCTCTGCTTGAGATTAAGCGTCAAGGTATTAAGCGTAAGCTTATTGGCTTTCAAATGAAAGGACGAGAGATAGCCCGTTCAGGCTACAAAATCTTCAAATCTGGCAAAGAGCTAGGGAGGGTTACCAGTGGAGGATATTCACCAACGCTAGGTATTAATATTGGCTTCGGCTATATCCCTATTGAGCTGGCAACCATAGGCAATGATATTGATATAATAATTCGCAACAAACCAGTGGCGGCTCACATAGTTAATAAGCGATTCTACAAAAGGGAGACATAAAATGAACCCAAAGGAATGTAAGTACACACAGGAGCATGAGTGGATTCGTCCTGAGGCTGGGGATAAGGGGAAGATGGGGTTTACAGATTATGCCCAATCTCAATTGGGAGACATAGTGTTTTTAGACTTACCAGCTCCCGGCAGTCAGGTAGAACAGTTCAAAAAGATGGGTGAGGTAGAATCGGTAAAAGCAGTCTCCGATATCTTCTCACCAGTTAGTGGCCGGGTATTAGAAGTTAACCAAACTGCCATTGAAGACCCGGCGCTGGTGAACCAAGACCCTTATGGAGCTGGTTGGCTGGTCAGGTTAGAATTAAACAAGCCTTCAGAGCTGGATGATTTAATGGATAGTGATAAGTATGATGAATTTGTAGCCAAGTTATCTGAAGAAGCTTCAGAATAAATGGAGGATAACGAGTATAATGCCATCACCTTATTTACCGAATACTGATGCTGACCGCAGTCTTATGCTGCGGGAAATCGGAGTCAGCTCCATTGAGGAGCTATTTCAGGATATACCTGAAAGATATCGTCACGCCCATTTTAATTTGCCTCCCCCGTTATCCGAGCTTGAACTCAAAAAGGAACTTCGTCAACTGGCAAGCCATAATGTGAGTTTAGATGAGTATGCTTGTTTCTTAGGCGCTGGTAGTTACAGGCACTTTATTCCTAGCATAGTTAGTCACATTACTGGTCGAAGCGAGTTCTACACTGCTTACACACCGTATCAAGCCGAGGTCAGCCAGGGTACGCTACAACCTGTCTATGAATATCAGTCGCTGGTCTGCCAACTTACCGGTATGGAGGTAAGCAACGCCGGGATGTACGATGGTAGCACCGCCGCCGCTGAAGCAGCTATAATGGCATGCACAATAACCAAAAAAGGCAAGGTTGCTGTGTTAACCACGCTAAATCCAACATACCGTAAGGTGATAGATACCTACGTTGGGGGCAGAAATCTTTCTTTAGACACGGTAGAGTTAAGCTCAAATCATTTATCTTCGGACCGTGCCTGTTTAATAATCCAACAACCTAATTTCTTTGGCTATTTTGAAGAGATGGAAGCCTATGTTCAGAAAGCCCATGATATTGGAGCACTGCTCATTGTCATAGCCGACCCTATTTCTCTAGGGATGTTTAAGCCACCAGGGGATTACGGGGCTGATATTGTTGTTGCCGAGGGACAGCCATTAGGTATACCTATAAGTTTTGGCGGTCCATACTTAGGCATCTTCGCCTGCCGAAAGGAATATGTGCGCCAGATGCCGGGTAGGATTGTGGGTAAGACCGTGGATGCGGAGGGTAAGCCAGGGTATGTGCTGACCCTGGTGACCCGCGAACAATATGTCCGAAGGGAGCGGGCTACATCTAATATCTGTACCAGTGAAGCTTTAATGGCCTTAGCAGCGGCGGTTTACCTAGCAACCTTGGGTAAGAG